>Ga0082335_1003578_pt1 | contig 25231 bp, 24 predicted proteins | sample Subgrocontami58m_FD_72375 | JGI IMG/M metagenome (GOLD analysis project Ga0082335, IMG submission 72375) | Subsurface groundwater microbial communities from S. Glens Falls, New York, USA - GMW37 contaminated, 5.8 m (SPADES assembly) (version 2) ...
CGCCTGCCTCTGGCGGCTATTGGTGAGGGAGGAAACGTTGATGGCTGAAAACCTGACCGCGCTGGTCGTGGACGACGAGCCCGATGTGTGCTGGGCGTTGGAGACGCTCTTGCTGGGGGATCGGTTCACGGTGGTGACGGTGGGAAGCGGGACTGAGGCGCTCCGGTGGCTCAAGGAGTCGGAGCCGGCGTGTCACCTCATCCTGATTGATGCCAAGCTGCCGGACATCGAAGGGGTGGATCTCGCCAGACGGATTCGGACCGAAACATCCTGCGTCGCGCCGTTGATTCTCGTCTCCGGCTATTTCTATAAGGACGATAGCCTCGTGCAGGAGACCCTGCGCGCCGGCCTCGTCTCCGCCTTTGTCGCCAAGCCGTTCCGCCATGACGATATCCTGAACGCGATCCATGCGGTGTTGTCCATAGAGCAAGTTCCACACTGAGGAATTTGTATGCAAAAGAAAAAATTCATTTATGCGGTGATCGAAAACAATGCAGAGAGTCCTTCCTTGGCTGAATCCCGCACTGGCGGGATCGACGGTGCGCTTCTCGAAACTGTCTGCTATCGAGACCTTGCTGCTGTCGTCAGTGCTATCGACGCCAGCAGATTCGACCCCGACTTGCCGGGCGAAGCTTCGTCCGCACCAAAGGAAGAGAGCCTGAAGGCAGACCTGCTGAAGTATCAACAGGTGAATTTCTTTCTCCTGGAACAATCCCGCCGGAGCGGGATGCTGCCTCTAAGATTCGGCTTTACAGCAAGGGATAAAGAAGAGGTCGAGGGGGTTCTGGAGCGGGTGTACATTCAACTGAGAACCTACCTTGATAGACTGAAAGGGAAAGTAGAACTGGTTGTCCAGGCATCTTGGGATCTGCCAAAAATCCTTCAGGAAATTGCGGGAGACAATCCCGAACTCGTGGGTGCGGACCGTGTGCGGACAGGAAGGATGCTCTTCGAAGCGGCTGAGGTGAGAAGAGAAAAGTTCGTCGCAGCCATTCATGGCAATCTCTCCCCGTTCGCCGGGGATTTTTCGGAGGGACCTCGCAAAGCGGAAGCCATGATTTTGAACCGGAGTTACCTGGTGGAAAGGGAAAAGGAGCCGCTGTTTGATGATGGGATGGACTTTCTGGGGACGAAGTATGAAGGACATCTGACTTTTCGCTACATAGGTCCTCTGCCGGCTTACAGTTTTGTCAATATCGAGTTGAATCAGGGAAACTTCGCGCTGGTGGATAAGGCGCGGAAAACCATGCAATTGCCGGAGCGGACTTCTTGGGAGCAAATAAAATCCTCCTATCGAAAGTTAATCATGACCCATCATCCCGACCGGAACCCTGATAATCCGCAGGCGGCGGAACGCTGCAAAGACGTGGTGGCGGCCTACGAAATTGTGAGTGCGTATTGTCAGAGCTTTCAGAATTTTGCAGAGCGGGGAAAGCAGAGTGAATACTCCTTCGTCAAGGAGGAGGTCGAGAAAAGTTTTGTCGTAGATGATCGCCGTTCCGCCATGAGGAGATTCTGAACGCGCTCGGTGCGGTATTGCCCTCAGGACAAGCCACCACACATATGGCATCTTCTCCCTAGCAGTTCTACCTATTCGGCCAATTTGAACTTCCCTTCAGGCGTAGGTCGGGGTACGCGCAGCGTTCCCCGACATCCGCCAGGCGTCAGGTAGCCGCCGCTGCGGCAACCTGACCTACCGTCTTGCTGGTGTCCCGGCGTCGCACGCATGGCACCGTTATTGCGTATCCAAGCGTCAAAAAGGGCGCAACGACCCTTGAACACATCGCCTCGGCACAACCGGCGCGCAGCCAGCGGTGCGAGAAGCGTGATGCGAATGGGGGTGCATGATGAATGCCGTCACTGCAGAAGCGCGCACCGAGTTTGGCGCCATGGAGCGCGTGTACGACGTAACGCGAGCGTTGTTCGCGGCGGTGGGTTTCGCGGCGGCGCTCGCCGTCGCCTTCCCGGTTTCGCGTGAGGCGGTACAGCGCCAGATCGTGACCCGTTTCGCGGCGGGCGAGGATCCAGGAGCCAACTATGCGGCTGGCACGATCGAGGCCAGGCAAGCGCTAAACGCGGCCGTGGTGCGCGAACAACGTATGGTCGCCGAGTTCATCGCAAAGCGCTACCACATGGCCGACGAGACGATCGCACGCTTCGTCGCGATCGCCTATCGGGCGGGCAAGGAGTCTGCCGTGGATCCGCTGCTGATCCTCGCGGTGATCGGGGTCGAGTCGCGCTTCAACCCGGTCGCGAAAAGCGTGCTTGGCGCGAAGGGCCTGATGCAGGTCATGGCGAAGTTCCACATGGAAAAAGTCGTCTTGCACGGCGACCAGGACGTTCTGCTCGAACCGGAAGCGAACATCCGGATCGGCGCGCAGATTCTGCGCGAATACCTGCGCCGCTTCGGCGAGACCGAAACTGCGTTGCAGATGTACGCGGGTGCCTTGAATGACGCCAATTCCGAGTACGCGGGCAAGGTTTTGGCCGAGCGCTCGCGCATCGAGCAGACCCTCATCGGCCTGCGCCGCGCGGCTTGAGTCCGCAGGAAAATGTTCCACACATAGGGTGTCCTCTCCCTGGTAGTTATTCCGCATGTTCGGCCATCTTGCAACTCTCTTCAGCAGCAGCCTTCTCCTTACGGCATGTTTTCATTGGCGATTAACTGCTGGGGCCCCTGAACCGCATACATGGCTCGGTTATTGCGATCAGGTGAGTGTAACGAAGGGCCCAACCCCGTACTTCGTATGCAACGCAATAACCAGGGGGGAAATTTTAGGAGAAGCAAAATGGCAAAGGTACAAAAGTCGACGGATTCATCGAGTTTGGCCGAAGTGGTCGACCGGATCCTGGACAAGGGTATTGTGATTGATGCCTGGGTCAAGGTGTCGCTGGTCGGGATCGAGCTGCTGTCGATCGAGGCGAGGGTCGTGATCGCGTCGGTCGAGACCTATCTTAAGTACGCAGAGGCAATCGGACTCACGGCGAGTGCGGCCGCCCCGGCGTAAAGATCTACTCGATGTTGGTTTCCCTGCCGGGAGGGGCCGGAATGGTGCCTCCCGGTTCGGGGGATCGATCACGGGATTCCAGCAGCCGGAGACGGAAACCTAATGGAAGGAGAAGGGATTTGCTATGAATAACTTGAGAAACCAAATGGAAGCCCTGGCGCAGGGCATTGCGTCTTCAGCGCGCGAGCGCAACATGGCCGTCGGTGATAGCAAGGTACAAACTGCCATGATGCTGCAAGCGTTCGGTCTGGAGCGTATGGCAATGGCCAAGGATTTGAAGTCCCGTTTTGCCGCCGATCATGCGAGTCGTGTGGCGAACGTGCATACGATACGGGCGAACGCGGGCACGATGTGTGAGGGGTTTTTCCGGGACCACGTCCGCATGCGGCGTAGTCTCCAGCAGCGACTCGCCAAGTCAACCGAAGCGGTGGCAAGCTCCGTGGTCTTCCTGCGCGCTGATTTCGCCAAAGGACGTGCCGATTTTGCCAAAGCGCATCGCCATATGATCAAAGCGCAGCGCGCGGGGTTGGCCAAAGACCGCCGCGATCGTTCCCGTGAAGTGACCGCACTGATGAACGATTTTCACGTCTCGCGTGGAAAGATGGCGCAGGAGCTGGCCGCAAGCCTGGCGAAATCTACGCAGGAGATAAGATTCGAAGTATCCGGCTTGAACGGGTTCAGGGCTTCGCTTCAGAAATTCCGCAATGACGCTTGGGCCCCCTGGCAGATTCCGAATAGCTTGTTAGGGGCCCAAGCTGGTGGGGCGGCCACGGCGCCGTTTTCCGCCCCTGGCCGCGAGCAAGACAAGCATCAAAAAAAGACCAATGGAAAAAAAAGCCACGGCCGCTAGTGTAGCGTCCCGCAAGTGAGTTGCCTGAAGTATCGTCATTCCGGCGGAAGCCGGAATCCAGAAATCCCCACTGGATGCCGGTTTACACCGGCATGACGACGCTGGAATATACCCCGCAACTTGTGGCGGGGTAATTTTTCGTATGGGGGCAGAGGGGCAGTCTCCCATGAGCATAAGGAGCAGGTGCGATGAGCCAAGCTGAAGAGTCGACGGTCTTCGACGAGTCGACGGTCCTGACGTTGGAGAAGAAACCCGACTTCGTTGAGACGCCTTACATCGAGGGCGTCACCAAGCGGGCGCTCGACTATATCAGAGCCGGCTATCCGATCCATTTTAGTGGAGCAGCCGGCACCGGGAAGACGGCCCTGGCGATGCACGTAGCCGCCAAGCTGGGCCGGCAGGTCATCTTGATCCATGGTGATGACGAGTTCGGGAGTTCCGATCTCATCGGGGGCCAGACGGGGTATCGCTCCACCAAGCTGATCGACAACTACATTCACTCGGTCCTGAAACAGGAGGAGAGCGTCTCCAAGCAGTGGGGAGATAACCGTCTGACCACGGCCTGCAAGTACGGGTTCACCCTCATTTACGACGAGTTCACCCGGTCTCGCCCCGAGGCCAACAACGTGCTGCTATCCATTCTGGAGGAACGGTTGCTCGAACTTCCGGACGCGCGTCTCGGCGACGGGTACCTCCAGGTGCATCCGGACTTCAGCGCCATTTTCACCAGTAATCCGGAGGAGTACGCCGGGGTGCACAAGACCCAGGATGCGCTGACGGACCGCATGATTACGCTCAAGGTGGGTCACCACGACCTTGAGACGGAAGTGGCGATCACCCAGGCGAAATCGGGACTCCCGTGGAGGCAGGCAAAGGCGATCGTGGACATCGTCCGCGAGTTCCGCGTACTCGGGGTCAACAATGCGCGTCCCACGATCCGGGCCTGCATCATGCTCGGCCGCATCGTGGCGGGGCGCAAGGGCACCGTGGCCGCCGCCGACCCGGCGTTTCGGGAGCTTTGCCATGATGTGCTGAACGCCGATTGCATCAAAGTGACGCACGATGGGCAGGCGGCAGGGCTTGAGCGGCTGGATGAAATCATGGAGCGATGCTGCCCGGTGGCGCCCACGCTCGTTCCGATCGCGGGGAAGCCCCCAGGAGAAACACCGCCGGCTTCCCCTCGCGGCCGCAATCTTCCGAAAACAGCAGGGAAAGGAGGAAACCGTGGCCTCTGAGAAACGTGGAGTGCAGCATATCAAGACGATGGCCGGACTGGTGGACGGCCGGCGCACCCGAACTTCCGCCGGCGCCCTCCTCGAGTTGTCCATGCTTCAAATGGAAAAGCAGCGGCTCGTGCAGGAAATGCAGCGAGCGGAGCGGCGGTGTGCCGAGATTCGAGAGCGGGTGGCGGAGATTGACAAGAAGGGACTCCGGCTTCAACGATTTGTGGAGAAGCTGAACGGGGAAGCGCAGGCGCCGCAGGCGCTCACGGTCGCCTCGTCGTTTCCGATTCATTCAGCGCCGGCCGACAAGCTGAAGCGAAGGCGGTTGTCCTACTGAAGAGTAAATGGCATCCGGACAAGCAGGGACATCAGGAGAGTGCACGCATGAATACCACGACACGGCACGAAGCAGGCCGCTACCTGTATGCGATTGCCGGCGCGGTCGAGCGTCCCGCCTATGGGGATATCGGGATTGACGGAGCGCCGGTCTATACCGTCTCCCAGGGACCGGTCGTGGCGGTGGTGAGCGACATTACAGAAAAACGGATCCGGCCCGAGCGCAAAAACCTCGCGGCGCACCATGCCGTCGTCAAGCGGCTGATGGAGGAGACCACGGTCCTGCCGGTGGCCTTTGGGACCATTGCCGGCAGCCCCAAGGCGGTCCGGGCGATCCTGAAGGAGAACAGTGATGCATTTGTCGAGCAACTAAACCGGGTGCGCGGGAAAGTCGAGATGGGGCTGCGTGTCAACTGGGATGTGCCGAATATCTTTGAGTACTTTGTGAACCGTCACCGGGAGCTTGCGGAGTTGCGCGATAGCGTGCTGGCAAAACAGCGCGGCCCTTCGCAGGAGGACAAAATCGAGCTGGGACGCCGCTTCGATCGCTTGTTGACTCAGGACCGCGAGCTGCACACGGACACGGTCATGGAAGTGCTCGCTCCGCGCTGCGTGGACATCAAGCAGAATCAGCCCCGGGAGGAGCGGGAGGTGATGCATCTGGCCTGCCTGATTGACCGCGATGCCAAGACGGGCTTCGAGGACGGGGTGTTTGAGGCGGCCAAGCGATTCGACAACTACTTTGCCTTCGATTTCAACGGCCCCTGGGCGCCGCATCATTTTGTCGATGTCGCCTTGGAGGCCTGAGGATCGTCATGTTACTCGTTGATGATCTGTTGCTCGCACCGTTCACCAGTCTGCTGTGGGTCTTTAAGGAAATTCACGAAGCGGTTCAACAGGAGAAGGCCGGGGAGATTGAAGCCGTGACCCGGTCGCTCAGCGAGCTCTATATGAAACTCGATACGGGGGCGATCATGGAAGAAGAATTTGCGACCGAGGAGAAGCAGCTTCTCGACCTGCTGGATGAAATCGAGCGGCGCAATCAGGGTGGCGACGAAGAGGCCGATGACGAATCCGATGAAGGCGAGGACGATGCGGATAACGGCGCGGACGCCTCACGCGATGAGCCCAGGCACTGACCGGGAACCAAATGAAAGCGGGAGCAGAGGCAAGGCCGGGATTTCTGCGGGAGGAAGCGCTCCGCCTGCTGCTCTTCGGTGGCAAAGGCGGGGTGGGGAAGACGACCTGCGCCTCGGCCGCCGCCCTGCATCTGGCCCGCAAGTACCCGGCGCGCGCCTTCCTGTTGGTCTCGACCGATCCAGCCCATTCCCTTGCCGATTGTTTTGGTGATGATTATGCCCCCTCACCCCAGCCCTCTCCCCGCTCGCGGGGAGAGGGGAGGGTGAGGGGAGTTGAGAATCTGGCCCTCCGTGAGCTTGACCCGCAGGAGAGCCTGGCCCGGTTCAAGGCGCGACACGAGGAGCATCTTCGCACCATTGCGCTGCGCGGTACCTTTCTGGATCAGGCCGACGTTGCCCAGTTCCTGGATCTGTCCGTGCCGGGCCTTGATGAGGTGATGGCCCTGCTGGAGATCGTGGCCTGGGTGAAGGAGGAACGATATGCCTGCATCGTGGTGGACACGGCGCCGGCGGGTCATACGCTACGGCTCCTTGGGCTTCCGGCACTCATGCGGCAGTGGGTGGCAGCGCTGGACGCGATGCTGGCCAAGCATCGGTACATGGCGCGGTTGTATCGGGGCGCCTATCACAAAGATGCGGTTGATCTTTATCTGGAAAAAACCGCGGCCGACCTGACAAATCTGTGGGCGCTGCTGCGCTCGCCCGATCGGTGCCGCTTCGTGCCGGTCATGCTTGCAGAGGCGTTGAGCATTCATGTGACACGGGCGATGCTCAGCGAGTTGGATCGGCTTGGTCTCCCGGTGCGGGAGGTAGTCGTTAACCGGTTGCTTCCGGCGCAACCCAACTGTCCGGCCTGCGCTGAATGGACCTCGAGGCAGACCGTTGCGATCGAGGAGCTCACGCAGGTGTTTTCAAAATACACCTTATGGGGACTTCCCCTGTTCCTTGAGGAAGTGCGGGGAACAGAGCGGCTGTTGGCCGTGTGGGAGCACGCCCTGCCGTTGGCGCAAGCAAAAGGCAATGATGAACGCGGAACGATGAACGATGAACCGAGGGGCTCGGGAGTTCAGCGTTCGGCACCCGGCGTTCAGCATTCAACAGTCGGCAATCCGGCCCCCCTTCCCACTTCCTCGATGAAGCTCCTCTTGTTCGCGGGAAAGGGCGGAGTGGGAAAGACCACACTGGCCTGCGCCACGGCACTCTATTTGGCGCAGGAGTGGAGCGGAAAGGAGATCCTGCTCTTTTCCATCGACCCAGCGCATTCGCTTGCTGCCTGTCTGGGTTGTGAGATCGGTCCACAGGAAGTCCGGGTGGCGCCGGGGCTGACCGTGATCGAGCTGGACGCTCAGGCTGAGTATGAGCGCTTGAAGCAGGACTATGCGGATGAGTTGACCGGGGTCTTTGAGCGTGTCACCGGCCAGGCGGGAATTGACCTCGCGTTCGACCGGGAGGTCATGGAGCGAATCCTGGATCTGGCCCCACCGGGCCTGGATGAAATATTGGCGCTCACCCGGATCGTGGACCTGATGGACCGCGGCCGGTATGACCTCTTTGTCCTGGACACGGCGCCCACCGGCCACCTCCTCCGTTTCCTGGAAATGCCGGAGCTGATCGAGAAATGGCTCAGGACTTTCTTCGGTCTGTTCTTGAAGTACTGGGAGGTCTTCCAGTTGCCGAGGATCTCGCAGATGATGGTCAAGCTCTCCAAGCAGGTGAAGCGGTTCCGGCGGGTACTGATCCTCTCCGAGCAGGCGGCGCTGATGGCGGTGACGATTCCCACGCAGATGGCGTATGAGGAAACGAGAGACCTGGTGGCCGCCTGTGAGCGGCTCGGGATTGCGGTGCCGATCCTGTTCGTGAACATGGTCACGCCGGTTTCTAGCTGTCCGACCTGTTCCGCGCTACGCCGTGCCGAGGAGCAGGTGCTGGGCCGGTACGAAGCGGTGTGCGCCGGCCGGCACGTGGCGCTGGTGTTCCGACAAGAAGAACCCCGAGGGTTCGAACGGCTGCGTGCGCTCGGCCGGGCCCTCTATGGAGCTTCAAGCTCATCCGGTATGTCACAAACGAAAAGGAGCATGCAATGGAATCAAATTGCGATTCATTGATGATGGAACCAGACGTAACCGCACCGAGGAGAAGCAAGCCGGCCGCCTTGAAAGTTCGCGGCCCGGTGAAACCAGAGGCGGGTGCTGGTGCGAACCAAGCGCTGCTCGGGCGGCTTCTCACCATGGCTCACCGGTACCGGAGCGAGGAAAACATCCAGCAGGCGACAGAGATCTACTGGACGCTCGCAGAGGACTACCCGGGGACCGCTGAGGCGGACGCGGCCAGGGCGGTGCTGCTGGAACTGGCCGAAGGCTATGAGCGTGACGACGCCCCGCACATGGCTCGCAGTATGTATGAAAGACTTCTGGAGGAGGTCTGAACCTTGGAAAAGCATCTCGCTTTCAATCACGAGAGAATGTCCCTCTGCGAGGTCCTTGACCGCGTGTTGAACACGGGCGTCGTGGTGGTCGGAGAAGTGGTGATCTCGGTGGCTGACATTGACCTGATCTATTTGAATCTGCAACTGCTCCTGACCTCGGTTGAAACTGCGCGCGGGGGCAGGCTCACCTTGATCCCACGCGCGCAGACTGAATTACGGCTGGAGAGCACATGAACACATCCCTTCCCTACCTCTGCCGCGGTGAAGAGGAAAAAGCAGGAAAGGCAGCCCCGTCCCGGCGAATTGCGCTGGATCCGGAGAACGTCAAGAAGGGGTTGGGGCAACTGGTCTTGACGGTGGTGGAGTTGATCCGTCAGCTCCTGGAGAAGCAGGCTCTCCGGCGTATCGAATCCGGTTCGCTGACGGACCGGGAGGTGGAACGATTGGGCCTGACGTTCCTCGCATTGAATGAACAATTGCAGTGGCTGAAACAAGAGTTCGGCCTGACGGATGAGGATCTGAATCTGGATCTCGGCCCGCTCGGCAAGCTGCTGTAAATAACTGGGTAGAAAACACATGGGTACCCCGCAAAAAACGCAACGAAGCATGTCGCACGCAGTGGAATCCGCGACCCTGGCGGATGTTCTGGAACGCATCCTGGACAAGGGTTTGGTAATCGCCGGCGACATCAAGATCAAGCTCGTGGATATCGAGCTTCTGACCATCCAGATTCGTCTGCTCGTCTGCTCCGTGGACAAGGCCCGCGAGATGGGGATTGACTGGTGGACGACGAATTCCTACCTCAGTTCCAACGCCGCACCGCAAAAGTCCCAAGTTGAGGACCTGAGCGCGCGCATCGCACAGTTGGAGGAGGCGTTCCAGCAGCCTCAACCCTTGGCTGCGCAGGCAGAGGGCAAGGTACATTTGTGAAAAGGAACTCCGCAAATGCGTAAGTTGCGCGTACTAGTGGTTGACGACAACCCGCTGTTCCTCCGCGCGGCGCGCAACCTGCTATCCGAGCTGCCTGAAGTGGAACGAGTCGAATGCGTGAATTCGGGCGCCGAAGCACTGATGAAAGCTACCGAACTTTGCCCCGACCTGGTGCTGATGGACATCATGATGCCGGGAATCAACGGACTCGAAACCATGCTTATTCTGCGAAATCGCATACCGGCGCTGCGCATGTACGCGGTCACTCTGCACGACTCCGCCGAGTTCCGCGCCGCGGCGCTGAAAAGCGGCGCCGACGGCCTGATTTCGAAAACCGACTTCGTTACCGAGATCCGTGTGCTGCTCGCCGCGCTGGCGCGCGGCGATGGCATGACCACGCCATCCTCGTGAATCAGCCACCCACGCGGGAGAAACGACTTTGGCAAATCCAATTCGCGTGCTCATTGTCGAGGACTCGGCGGATGACGCCGAGTTGATGCTACGCGCCTTGGATAACCACGGGTTTGCCTCGCAAGCGGACCGTGTAGAGACCGAGGCGGCTTATCTTTCCGGACTGGACGCGGCCCCCGATGTAATCTTCGCTGATTACCGGCTCCCGCAGTTTTCCGGGCTGCGCGCCCTGGAACTACTCAATGAGCGGCGCCTCGATATTCCGTTCATCGTAGTGTCTGGCGACATCGGCAATGAGGAGGCCGCGGGCCTGATTAAACTGGGGGCGAGCGACTTTCTGCACCAGGACCGCTTAGCGCGCCTGGGACTGGCGGTGACGCAAGCGTTGGAGCTCAAACGCGCACGCGACGAGCGGCGCCTGTTGGAGGAGGCGCTGGTGAAAAGCAATCAGCGCTTCCGCTCGATGATCGAGAGCACGTCCGATCTCGTGATCGTCATCGAGCGCCGTGGCGTGATTACCTATGTCAGCCCATCGCTCAAGCAGATCGGTGGGTACGAAGCGGGCGAGGCGCTGGACCAAAACTTTTTGGAATTCATCCATCCGGAAGACGTGCCGGGCTTCAATACGGCATTGTCGTCGATTTTGCGGGACGCGGATTCACGAAGCGTAACTGAAGAACTGCGCTTCCGGCATAAAGATGGCAGCTGGTTAACGCTCGAGACGATCGCCAGAAACGCGCTTGACGATTCGGGTATCGCTGGGGTTGTCCTTAATGCGCGCGACATCACCGAGCGCAGGCGGGCGGAGCTCGCGATGCTCCAGCACGAGCTCAGGATCGAGGGAGTCATCGCTTCGATGGCGGAAGGAATCGTCAGCATCGACGAAACGCTGCGCATCGTGCTGTTCAACCCCGCCGCCGAGCAGATGTTCGGCCGCTCGAGGGAGGAGGTGCTCGGCCAGCCGCTCAGTGCACTGATCCCCGAGCGCTTCCGCCCGCAGCACGAGGAACACATCCGCAGATTCGCCGCGACCAGGCAGACCAACCGCGCGATGGGCAAGTACGGCCTGATCTACGGGTTGCGTGCGAGCGGCGAGGAATTCCCGAGCGAGGCCACGATCTCGCAGACGGGAGCGTCGCCCAACAAGCTATTGACCGTGATCCTGCGCGACATCACCGAACGCAAAAAACAGGAACAGAACATCGCGCGGCTCAACCGCATCCACGCGGTTTTGAGCGGCATCAACTCCCTGATCGTGCGCGTCCGTGATCGGCAGGAGCTGTTTAACAAGGCGTGCCGCATCGCCGTCGAACATGGCGGCTTCGGGATAGCCTGGATCGGCGTGCTAAACCAGGAAACCCTGGAGATAACTCCCGCCGCCTGTGCCGGAGTCGATGCGGAATCGTTCCTTGCCCGGAGTCCAAACACAGCGCGGGCCGACACGCCGATGGGGCAAGGCGTGGTCGGCCGCGCGATCAGGGAAAGGCGCGCGGTGTCCAGCGACGACATTACCACGGCGCCCGGCGTGGGTGGCGAGCGCAGGAAGGAAGCCACCCGGCGTGGCTATCGCTCGAGCATTTCGCTGCCGCTGCTGATGGAGGGGGCCGCGGTGGGAAATTTTTCGCTATTCGCGAAGGAGGCGAACTTTTTCACCGCGGACGAGGTGAAGCTGCTCACCGAGCTGGCGGGCGACATCTCGTTTGCGCTCGAACATATCGCCAAAGAGGAGAAGATCACCCGCTTGAGCCGCATCGAGGCGGTCATGAGCGCCATTAATTCGCTGATCGTGCGCGTGGGCGACCGGCAGGCGCTGTTCGACGGGGCGTGCCGCATCGCCATCGAGCAGGGCGGCTTCGGGATAGCGTGGATCGGCGTGTTAAACCAGGAAACCCTGGAGATAACGCCCGCCGCCTGTGCTGGGGTCGATGCGGAGTCGCTCCTTGCCCATAGTCCAAACACGGCGCGCCCCGACACGCCGCTGGGCCAGGGCGCGGTCGGCCGCGCGATCAGGGAAAAGCGCGCGGTGTTCAGTAACGACATTACCACAGAGCCCGGCGTGGGCGGCGAGCGCAGGAAGGAGGCCGTCCGGCGCGGTTATCGTTCGGTAATTTCACTGCCGCTGCTGATGGAGGGGGCCGCAGTGGGAAATCTTTCGCTGTTCGCGAAGGAAGCAAACTTTTTCACCGCGGACGAGGTGAAGCTGCTCACCGAGCTCGCGGACAACATCACGTTTGCGCTGCAAGCGATCACACGGCAGGAGAAACTCGAGAAGCTGTCGCGGATCCGCGCGGTGTCGAGCGAAATCAACGCCGCCATCGTTCGCATTCGTGAGCGGGAAACGCTGTTGCGGGAAACCTGCCGCATCGCCGCGGAACAAGGGAAGTTCGAACTGGTGTGGATCGCGTCGCTGGATCCGGAAAAACAGGAAGTCCGGCCGGTGGCGTGGATTGGATTTTCGCCGGACGCCGCGCGTTCGGTGAACTGGGCGACCATCAATTCCGCACGGGGAACGCTGGCCGAAGCGATCCAGACCCGGCGGACGGCCGTCCACAACGACATCGACGCCGGCCTGCAGGGGGGAGTACTGCGCCAGGAGGCGATCAGCAAGGGCTGCCTTTCCACAGTGTGCATGCCGTTGATGGCGGATGACAAGGTCGTGGCTCTGTGCGCTCTATTCGCGCCGGGACAGGGGTTTTTCGACACAGACGAACTCGCGCTCCTCGACGAACTGGCGGCGGACGTCTCGTTTGCGCTCGAATATATTGCGAAGGAAGAGAAGCTCAATTATCTCGCCTACCACGACGTCCTGACCGGACTGCCCAACCGGGCGCTGTTTGATGACCGCATGGCGCAATCCTTGCGGGCTGCGAGCCACGAGAATAGCAAGACGGCGCTGGTGCTGATCGATCTCGAACGCTTTCGGGTCATCAACGATACCCTGGGGCGGGGCGCGGCTGACGACCTGCTCAAACTCGTGGCGACGCGCCTGCAAAGCGTCATCTTCGATCGCGACAGCCTGGCGCGGATCCATGCCGACGTCTTCGCCGGCCTGTTTCCCGACATCAATGATGAAGCGGATATCGCGCGCATTGTGGAGGAAAAAATCATCGCCTGCCTGAGCCAGCCCTTCACGGTCGCCGGGCAGGAGCTGCGGGTTTCCATGAAGGCAGGGGTGGCTCTGTTTCCCGGTGACGCGACGGAACCCGATGCGTTGTTCAGCAGTGCCGAGGCGGCCTTGAGGCAGGCGAAAGACTCGAGCGACCGCTACCTTTTTTACGCACCCAAGATGAATGCGATGGTCGCCGAGCGGCTCAAGCTCGAAAACAAGCTGCAGCGGGCCCTGGAGCGAAATGAATTCATGCTGTTTTACCAACCCAAGGTCGATCTGAACACCGGGCGCGTCGCCGGCCTCGAAGCGCTGATCCGCTGGAACGATCCCGGCACGGGCCTGGTGCTGCCATCGCTGTTCATTCCCCTGCTCGAAGAAACGGGCATGATCGTCGAGGTGGGCGCGTGGGCAATGAAGCGCGCGGTGACGCAACACGAGGCATGGCAGGCGGCAGGCTTGCAGCCGCCACCGATCGCGGTCAACGTGTCGCAGGTGCAATTGAAACGCAAGGATTTTGTCACATCGGTGCAGCAGGCCATTGCGATCGCAGGCAAACCCGAGCATGGCCTCGATCTGGAAATTACCGAAAGCATGATCATGGAGGACATCGAATCTAGCATCGAGAAGCTGAAAATTATCAGGGCTCTCGGGGTGGAAATCTCGATCGACGATTTCGGGACGGGCTATTCATCGCTGCGCTACCTCACGCGGCTGCCGATTACTGCGTTGAAGATCGACCGCGCTTTTGTGCAGGACATGACGACGAACCCGGATAACATGGCCATCGTGTCGACCATCATCACGCTGGCGCGCACCCTTAAACTGAAGGTGATCGCCGAAGGGGTGGAAACCGAGGAGCAGTCGAAGTTTCTGCGGCTGCTCAAGTGCGACCAGTTCCAAGGTTATTTGTTCAGCAAGCCTGTTCCCGCGGAACAAGTTCCCGCGCTGCTCGCACGGGGCGGCAGGGCTGACGCGGCTCAGGCGACCGGCGGTGCTGCGATTGCCGCGGCTCTGGAGGCCTCACAATGACACCCCCTGTCGTGGTACGTGGCTCGTGACTCGTGGTACGTGTTCCCTACCGTCATTGCGAGGCGCGGTCTTTTGCGCCGCGGCAATCCCATTGCTGAAAAACGAGTTTGCCGCGTCGGCTGCGCCTCCTAGCAATGACAGGGGAAGTCGGCAGTTGGCAGTTACGATCAACGATTCACGTACCACGAGCCACGAGGCAAAACCATGATGCATTACCTGCCCAAATTCCTCGCCGCGGCACTCACCCTCTTGCTTGGAGTGATGCTGATCGCGACGATCTACTTCACGCTGTTCGACCTGCAATGGATCGCATTCCTCGCCGGGGTGCTGTTCGCCGCGGTGGCGGCGACCGCGAGCCAGGCTTCCAAGTCGCAGTGGCTGGTCATGCGCCGCACCCGGCAGTTGCAGCGCGTGAAGGGCGTGTTGGCGGATGAGACAGCGCGCTATGAGCGCACCGCGGAGGCGTTGCGGGTCGCGGAATTGCGCTTTCATCTGATCGGCGACGCGCTGCCGGTGATGATCGTGTTCGTCGACCGCGAGGAGCGTTGCCGCTACCACAACCGCGCGTTCGCGCGGTGGCGCGGCCGCAGCAGCGAACAGATCGACGGCCAGATCCTGCGCGAAGTGCTCGGCGACGAGATCTACCAGGAGATCAACTCGCACAACGCGGAGGTTCTCGCCGGCAAGGAAATTCGCTACACAGTCCAGTCGCCGCATGCGGGAGGCGGGATTGAGCACTGCGCCGTCACGCTGCTGCCGTATCCGCCGGGCTCGGAGCATTCGGCGGGTTACTACGCGCTATTCGCAAGCAGGGTGGACAGCGGGGCTCCGGCCCCGGCGGCGATGCCGGGCGCATCGGTTGGCAACGCGATGACCGGCGCGCACGAGAACGGCGATGCGTTCTATATGGAGTCGATAAGCGAACAGCTCATCAGCGGCAGCGACCCGCGCGCGCAACTCGTGCGGGCGCTGCAGGAGGACCACTTTGCCCTGTTCGCGCAGAAAATCCTGCCGCTCTCTGCGGCCGCCCACTACCCGCGCTGCTTCGAGGTGCTGCTGCGGATGCAGGAGGAAGAACAGAACATGTTGCCGCCCGGGGGGTTCTTTCCGGTGGCGGAACGCTACAACCTGATGGGGAAAATCGACCGCTGGGTGGTGCGCAACGTGATCAAGTGGTGCATGGAGATGCAGCGCGGCGACCCGGCGTGGTATATGCCGCTTTACTGTGTAAATATCGCCACGGCATCCCTATCCGAACCGCAGTTCGCGAGCGACGTGTGCGATGAGCTGCAACGCAGCAAGTTCCCTCCCGCCAACCTGTGCTTCGAACTCGCGGAGCCGGACGTCATCGGCCATCACGCCGCGGTGCAGGCATTCATGGGCACGCTGCGGCCGCTCGGCTGCCGCTTCACGCTCGATGCGTTCGGCAGCTCCAAGGTATCGTTTGCGCCGCTCAACGGCCTGACGTTCGATTTCCTCAAGATTGACGGCGTCATCATCCAGAACATCCACACCGACCCGGCCAACCTCAGCAAGATCCGGGCGATTGCGAGCGCGGCGCACAAGATGAATATGCACACCATCGCTGAATTCGTGGAGAGCGACGAGATCCTCGCGAAGCTGCGCGAGGCCGGAGTCGACTACGCGCAGGGCTTCGGCATCGGCAGGCCGGGGCCGATTGCGCAGGTGTCGTAATAAGGGCGGTGATTCGTGATTCGTGGGACGTGCTTCGAACAACGAGCAACGAACCACGAAACACGAGTCACGTACCACGGCCGGAGGAAACTCGATGACGACTGATGCGAGCCTGTTCAGGAACCTGCAGGCGGTTACCAGCAAGATCCACGACACCGACAACGTCGACGAGATCATGCTGGACGTCAGCAAAGACATCTGCACCGTGTTTGAAGCCGAACGCTTGACCCTTTATGCCACCAACGAAGACCGCAGTCTCATCATCTCCAAGGTCAAGACCGGCATGAATAATGTCACGGAGCTGAAGCTGCCCGTGACCCCCGAGTTTTCCGTCGCCGGTTACGTCGCGCTGTACAAGAAGCTGGTCAACATCAGCGACGCATACGACGACCGGGAGCTGGCGTCGTTCGATCCCCCGGTATTCTTCCTCAAGGAAGTTGACGTGCGCACGGGTTATCACACCCGGCAGATGCTCGTTGCGCCCATTCTGGATCCTCACACGGGCGATCCGTACGGCGTCGTGCAAATAATCAATCACCTGTCGAATCAGCCGTTCCCGAAAGTCTTCGAGGAAGCGATGTCCGAGCTTTGCCGGACGCTCGCGATCGCTTTCAGGCAACGAACGGCGCCGAAACGCCCGCTGCGAAACAAGTTCGATCACCTCGTCGTCGAGGGCGTGCTGTCCGCCAGGCAGTTTGACCTGGCGGTAATGTCGGCGCGCCAGAAAGGCTTGAGCCTCGATGATTATCTAAGGAATGAGTTCGACATCAAGGACGAGGCCTTGGGGCAGGCACTCGCGCGATTTTACTCGGTGCCCTATGAGCCGTTCCAGGCGGACCGCAAATGGGCTGATGAATTCCGGCGCTTCAGGCGCGATTTCGTGGAACAGAATGGATGGTTGCCGCTCGAAGAAACGGAAGGGACCGTCGTGGTGCTCACCACCGATCCCCACTGCAAGAGCCCGCGCGAACTGGGCAACGTCCTCGGAAAATACCGGGTCGAGTACCGTGTCTGCACCAGCCGGGAATACCAGGCGACGGTGGAGCAGTTCTTCAGTGGCTCGCTCGCCGGACCCAGTCTCGACGATATCATCGGGCGGGAGGAAGCCGGGCCGGGTGCCGAGGAGAAGCCCGACACCGTGGACGAACCGAAAGAAAGCGATCACGAAGTCGTAAGGCTCGTCAACAAAATCATCGTGGATGCGAAAAACATGGATGCCTCCGACATCCACATTGAGCCGCGGCCGGGGAGGAGCAATACGCGGATTCGCTTCCGCAAGGACGGTTCGCTCCTGAATTACGCCGAGCTCCCGGCCCGGCTGCGCAATCCTCTCGTGGCGCGCCTGAAGATCATGTCCAACCTCGACATCACGCAGAAGCTGCGGCCGCAGAATGGCAAGATCAAATTCAAGCAGTTTCATCCGCTGGATATCGAGTTGCGCGTGGCCACCGTGCCGACGGCGGGCGGGGTGGAAGACGTGGTGCTTCGCATCCTTGCTTCCGGCAAGCCGATTCCACTCGCCAACCTCGGCCTGAGCGCGCGCAATCTGGCAGCGCTCAAAGATGCAGTGTCCAAGCCGTATGGGTTGTTTTTTGTGTGCGGGCCGACCGGCTCGGGCAAGACCACGACCCTGCATTCCGTGCTCGGCCATCTCAATACGGAGGACACCAAGATCTGGACCGCGGAGGACCCGGTGGAAATCACGCAGGAGGGATTGCGCCAGGTCCAGATCAACGTGCAGCAGGAGCTCACGTTTGCGGTCAGCATGAAGGCGTTTCTGCGCGCGGATCCCGATGTGATCATGGTGGGAGAGATGCGCGACGCCGAATCCGTCAAAATCGGCGTCGAGGCCTCGCTCACGGGGCATCTGGTGCTCGCGACCCTGCACACCAACAGCGCGCCGGAAAGCGTCATCCGGTTGCTCGACATGGGAATGGACCCGCTCAACTTCGCCGACGCCCTGCTGGGCATACTGGCGCAGCGGCTGGCGCGCAAGCTGTGCGCCGCGTGCAGACAGCCGCGCACGGCAACGCCGGACGAAATCAAGGCGCTGCTCGACGAATATTCCATGGAGCTCAAGCACACCGCGAGCTGGAAGCAGGACCCTGCCGCCGCCTACCGAAGTCTTGGCGAAGAATGGCTCGGCAGCTTCGGCGACGGCAAAGGCGCGCTGACGCTTTATGCGGCGGTGGGGTGCGACAAGTGCGCGAAGACCGGCTACCGCGGACGCATCGCTCTGCACGAACTGCTGATCGGCGTGGACGAAATCAAAAAGGATATTCAGGAGCATGCGCCCGTCTCCCGCCTGTTTGCGACGGGGATCGAATACGGCATGCGCACGCTCAAGCAGGACGGCATCGAGAAGGTGCTCATGGGACTCACTGACATGGACGAGGTGCGCAAGGTATGCATCAAGTAATGTGGCTCGCGGCGTAAGCTAAGCACGCACATCGCCTTCCGGCTGGTGCCCGTCGCCTCGCTCGCGCATGCGCTCAAGCCGCGCGTGATCGCCGAAGGCGTGGAAACCGAGGAACAGAGAAAATTCCTGCAGCCGCTCAGGTGCGACGAGGAGAAGCATTAATCAGGTAGGGCCAGACCAAGAACATCGACTGAAGGAGCGAAATCATGCCTATTAAATTACCCCGCAAATTTGCACGCGGCCAAAAGCTGGAGAATGCCGACGTCTATGGCGAGTTATTTGTCTGGCCGGAGGGATACTTCCAGTACGCAATCGATATCAGGAGCAGGCTTTCCAAAGTGGGGGCCTGCGTCAACGTCAGTTTTGTGCTGTTCGACGCGAATCAAACACCGTTCGGAACGTACGGCATGCCGCTAGACCAGGAGTGGTGCGTTGGGCCGCGAGGCGACGGTCAGCCGGGCCACAGATATGACCAGTTGTACGGACAGATCGCAAAGGATAAACTCGCAAGGGCGGAGAGCGTGGCGCTCGTATTCAGGGCCGAAGGACGCGAAGTGGCGGCAACGGCAATACAGGCAATAGCAGACACCGGCGCCGAACTGGAGTTCTGCCCCGTTCCCGATTAGGGCGTAAGGACCAGCCGCGGGCCTTGCAATGACAGCGGGGAACACGTACCACGAGCCACGAATGAGGAGGCCATGACTATGACGCGTTCACGCTCGATGCCTTCGGCAGCTCCAAGGTGTCGTTCGCGCCGCTCAAAAGCCTGACGTTCGATTTCCTCAAGATCGGCGGCGTCATCATCCAGAACATCCTCACCGACCCGGCCAACCTTGCCAAGATCCGGGCGATTGCGAGCGCGTCGCGCAAGATGGGTATGCACACCATCGCTGAATTCGTGGAAAGCAACGACACGCTCGCGAAACTACGCGAGATCGGAGTCGACTACGCGCAGGGCTTCGGCTTCGGCCGGCCGGGACCGATCGCGCAAGTGTCATAACTACCGTGGTACGTGATTCGTGGTACGTGATTCGAACAACGAGCCACGAACCACGAACAACGAGCCACGAACAACGGGTCCGACTGGCCAACCGGCTACAATGTGCGTAGTATCAGAAACGTGCATGAGGAGGCGGAATGACTCGCAAGAAATTCGCTGCTGCGCTTGGAATGCTGTTGTGGCTCCCCGGAAACTCGTGGGCGCAAACACCAAAGTTTCCCGCCAAGCCCATCAGGATGGTGGTGGGTTACGCGCCGGGCGGCGGCAGCGACATCATGGGACGGCTGATCGCGCAGCAGATCACCGAGGCATTGGGCCAGCAAGTCGTCGTGGAGAACCGGCCCGGGGCGGCGCAGAACGTCGCCGCGGAGCTGGTGGCGAAATCGCCGGCCGACGGCTATACGTTGTTCCTGAGTTCCGCCGCGCTGGGCATCAACGTGAGCCTGTATTCCAAGATCAACTACGACCCCATTAAAGACTTTGCGCCGGTAGCCGTCTTCGCCACCAGCCCGAACCTATTGGTCGTTCATCCCTCGTTCCCTGCCAAAACCGTGAGGGAATTCATTGCGGTCGCCAAGAAGAATCCCGGCAAGCTGAACTTTTCCTCGTCCGGCAGCGGCAGCACGCAGCATCTGTCCGGGGAATTGCTCAAGCTCAAGATTGGCGTCGACATAACGCACATCCCGTACAAGGGCAGCGCGCCGTCGATGACCGCGTTGGCGAGCGGCGAGGTGGATTTCTCGTTCAACAACATCCCCGCGGCGCAGCCGCTGATGATTCCCGGCAGGATCCGTGCTGTGGGAATTACGAGCGCGAAACGCTCGCCGCTGCTGCCCGAACTGCCGACCCTGATCGAGGGCGGGCTGCCCGGATTCGTCACTCAAACCTGGTACGGCGTATTGGCCCCGGCGGGAACTCCCGGCGACGTGATCAATGCGCTGAATGCAGTGATCGTCAAAGCCATTCAGAAGGACGATTTCCGGGCGCGGATAGCGCAGACGGGCGCCGATACGATCACGGAAACCCCCGAGTATTTCCGCCGGATGCTGAAAGAGGAAATCGAACGCTGGGCAATCGTGGTGAAAGCGTCGAAGGCCAAGGCGGAATAGCCGGGTTGGCGCTGTTGTAACATTCTGTATCAGGCCGTGCCTGGTGCCGCCTGCCTGTTACATTAGAAGACGCGAGTTCACATGTCGACTTCCAATTACAGTTTTTCCAGATGGGCGCGGTGGCTCGCCGTTATCGTGATCGTCGCATTGCTGGGGGGCGGCGGCTACCTGCTCTGGCAACGGTCCACCGCCGTCCCGCAAGCCAGCAAGGGCGGTGGTGGGGATCCAGCGAGGCGTGCCGTGCCGGTCGTGGCGGTGGCAGCGAAAACGGCCAGCGTCAACGTTTACCTGAACGGCTTGGGGACGGTCATGCCACTCAAGACCGTGACCGTGCGCAGCCGCGTCGACGGCCAATTGATGCGCGTTTTGTTCCGCGAGGGCCAGGTGGTCAAAGAGGGTGAACTGCTGGCGGAAATCGATCCGCGCCCGTTCCAGGCGCAAGTCGCCCAGGTTGAAGGGCAGATGGCCCGTGACCAGGCGCTGCTTGCCAACGCGCGCATCGATCTCGAACGCTACCGCGTGCTGCTCGCCCAGGATTCGATTGCCAAGCAACTGGTCGACACGCAGGAAGCGCTGGTGCGCCAGTACGAAGGCGTGGTCAAGCTCGATCAGGGCCTCTTCGACAGCGCGAAGCTGCAGCTTGCTTACGCGCGCGTGACGGCGCCGATTGCGGGCCGCCTCGGTCTGCGCCAGGTCGACGCCGGCAACATCGTGCGCGCCGGTGACGCAACCGGCCTGGTCGTAATCACCCAACTGCGGCCAATCACCGTGGTGTTCACGATTCCCGAAGACAGCCTGCCGCCGGTGATAAAGAAACTGCAGGCTGGCGAGAAACTCTCCGTCGACGCCTACGACCGCGCGGACAAGATCAAGCTCGCCGCAGGTACTTTGCTGACGGCTGACAACCAGATCGATCCGGCGACCGGCACCGTGAAACTGAAGGCGCAGTTCTCCAACGAGGATTACGCTCTGTATCCGAGTCAGTTCGCCAACGTGCGCATGCTGCTCGACGTCAAGCCCGATGCGATTGTCGTTCCGAACGCTGCCGTCCTGAAAGGCACGCCCGGGACGTTTGTTTACGTGGTAAAGGCCGACAGCACGGTCACGGTGCGCCGGGTCAAGCTCGGACCGGCGCAGGGTGAGATCGTTGCCGTGGACGCCGGACTCGAGGTTGGCGAGAGAGTGGTTGTGGACGGCGCCGACAGGCTGCGCGAAGGCGCCAGGGTCGAGCTCGCGTCGAGAGATCCCGCCGCTGCGTCCAAAGGCGGAGACGGCGCGCGGAAAAAGGGCGGCGGTTTTCGCAAGAAGGGCGGCAACAAGGCGGGCGAGTGAAGGCGGCGGATTCTGACGCATGAACCCTTCGCGTATCTTCATTTTGCGGCCGGTGGCGACCTCGTTGTTCATGGTCGCGATCCTGCTGGCGGGCGCCATTGCCTATCGCATGCTGCCGCTCTCGGCGTTGCCTGAAGTCGATTACCCGACCATCCAGGTCGTGACGCTCTACCCCGGCGCGAGCCCGGACGTGATGACGTCGTCGATCACTGCGCCGCTCGAGCGCCAGTTCGGTCAGATGCCGGGCCTGAAGCAAATGTCGTCCTCCAGTTCCGGCGGCGCATCGGTGATTACCCTGCAGTTCGTGCTCGAACTCAAGCTCGACGTGGCGGAACAGCAGGTGCAGGCTGCGATCAACGCTTCCGGCAATCTGCTCCCGACGGACTTGCCGGTGCCGCCGATCTACAGCAAGGTCAATCCGGCTGATGCACCGATACTGACCCTGGCGGTCACCTCGAAGACCCTGCCGCTGCCGAAGGTGCAGAATCTGGTCGACACGCGCATCGCGCAAAAGATATCGCAGCTGCCGGGCGTGGGCCTGGTGAGCATCGGTGGCGGCCAGCGGCCCGCGGTGCGCATCCAGGCGAATCCGAAGGCGCTTGCGGCCTACGATCTTGGCCTCGATGACCTGCGCATTGCAATCGCCAATGCCAACGTGAACCAGGCCAAAGGCAGTTTCGACGGCCCGGCGCGCGCTTCCACCATCGACGCCAACGACCAGCTCAAATCGGCCGACGAATACCGCAGCCTCATCATTTCGTACAAGAACGGCCGGCCGATCCGGCTGAGCGACGTCGCCGACACGGTGGATGACGCCGAGAATGTGCGCCTCGCGGCGTGGGCGGACGACACGCCGGCGGTACTCGTCAACATTCAGCGCCAGCCGGGCGCGAACGTGATCGAGGTCGTTGACCGCGTAAAGCGGCTGCTGCCGCAACTGCAGGCGACGCTGCCCGGTTCGGTGGATCTCGTTCTGCTCACCGACCGCACGACCACCATTCGCGCTTCGGTCCGTGACGTGAAAATCGAGCTGGTCGTCGCGGTTGCCCTGGTGATCATGGTGATCTTCCTGTTCCTGCGCAACGCCGCCGCGACCGCGATTCCGAGCGTCGCGGTGCCGCTTTCGCTCGTCGGCACTTTTGGCGTGATGTACCTGGCGGGATTCAGCATCAACAACCTGACGCTGATGGCGCTGACGATCGCGACGGGTTTCGTCGTTGATGACGCGATCGTAATGATCGAGAACGTCACGCGCTACATCGAAGAGGGCGATTCTCCGCTCGAGGCGGCACTGAAAGGCTCGCAGCAGATCGGGTTCACCATCATCTCGCTGACTTTTTCGCTGATCGCGGTGCTCATTCCGCTGCTGTTCATGGGCGACGTGGTGGGACGGCTCTTCCGCGAGTTCGCGATCACGCTTGCGGTCGCGATCCTGATTTCGGCCGTGGTCTCGCTGACCCTCACGCCGATGATGTGCGCGAAGCTGCTGCATCACACGCCCGCGGCGGAGCAGGGGCGGTTTTACCGTGCGAGCGGACGGTTTTTCGAAAGCGTCATCGCCCGCTACGGCGTAATGCTCAACTGGGTGCTGGACCGCCAGCGCGCGACGGTGTGGGTCGCGATCGGGACGCTCGCACTCACCGTGCTGCTCTATATCTTCATTCCCAAGGGTTTCTTCCCGGTGCAGGATACGGGCGTGATCCTGGGCATTTCCGAAGCGCCGCAGTCGATTTCCTTTCCCGCCATGGCGGAGCGCCAGCAGGCGCTCGCGCGCGCGGTGCTGGAGGACCCGGCGGTGGCGAGCCTGTCGTCCTTCATCGGAGTCGACGGCATCAACACCACGCTCAACAGCGGGCGGGTGCTGATCAATCTCAAGCCGCTGGCCGAGCGCGGCGCAGGTTCTACGCAAATAAGCGCGGTAGAGGTCATCCGGCGCCTGCAACAGCGCCTCGCAGGGGTCGAAGGCATTACGCTCTACATGCAGCCGGTGCAGGACCTCACTATCGAGGACCGGGTAAGCCGCACGCAGTATCAGTTCAGCGTCGAAGACGCGGATCCCGTCGAGTTGAGCGCCTGGGTGCCGCGTCTGGGCGAGCGGCGGCGCCGGCGGTTACGTCACGAGTGACGCCTACGAGCGCATTGTGGGCGAGCTGGTCGGCCGGCTGTCGGTCGCGCTGCCGGTCGACGCCGTCTATCTCGACCTGCACGGCGCGATGTGCTCGGTCGACTTCGAGGACGGCGAAGGCGAGCTGCTGCGCCGCGTGCGCGCGGCGGTGGGGCCGCGGGTGGCGGTCGTGATCAGCCTCGACTATCACACTAACCTTACGCCGGCGATGGCGGCGCTCACCGACGGAATGGCGATCTACTATACCTACCCGCACGTCGACCGGCCGCAGACCGGCAGCCGCGCGGCACGTATTCTGAATACTATCCTCGAACGCGGCCAGCCGGCCGCGCGCGCCTTCCGCAAGATGCCGTTCCTGATCCCGCTCAACTTCCAGTGCACGCTGGTCGAGCCGTCGAAGGGCATCGTCGCGAAATCCGCGGCTGGCGAAGGCGGTGATGTTCTGGACCTGTGTTACGGAGCGGGCTTTCCGCCGTCGGACCTGTACGACTGCGGCCCGGGCGTCATCGCGCACGGCTACTCGCAGGCGGCAGTCGACGCGGCGGCGGACGGCCTCGCCAATCACATCATCGGCATGGAGCAAGCTTTCGCCCAGCCGCTGCTGGCCCCCGACGAGGCGGTGCGCCAGGCGCTGGCGATCAGCGCCAGGGCGACGCCGCCCGGGTGCCCGGCCAGCCCGGTGAATTCATGCCAAAGCAGCAGCGCCACGCCGATGGCAGCCGCGCCCACTCCCAGCCAGGCGCGCCGGCTCAAAACCGCGGAGAACACCAGCGCGCCGATCACCGCCGAGAAGATCGGCATCGTATAGCCCAGAATCGCCGCCCGCCCGCTGGACAGGCTTCGCACCGCCAGGATGATGCAGATTTGCCAGATCAGCATATTGGTGACGGTGAGCCAGAGCAGCTCGGGCCAATGCCGCCGCGGCAGGCGAAACGGAACTTTCATCAGCACCAGTGCCAGGCCCAGCACCGGGATGCCCAGCAGGATCGACAACGACCGGAAGCTCAGCGCCGGATAGTTGCTGACGCCCAGTTTCATCACGGGCCAGTTCACCCCCCAGAACAGGGTGAGAAGAACCAGGGTGACGAGTT
>Ga0082335_1003579_pt1 | contig 25225 bp, 28 predicted proteins | sample Subgrocontami58m_FD_72375 | JGI IMG/M metagenome (GOLD analysis project Ga0082335, IMG submission 72375) | Subsurface groundwater microbial communities from S. Glens Falls, New York, USA - GMW37 contaminated, 5.8 m (SPADES assembly) (version 2) ...
CTCCTCCCCCTCCAGCGTAACGTGTGGAAGTGCCTGATATTGCTGATAAATAACCTATTCCCCCATCTCCGCTATGATTTGCACTCCCGTTTTGCCCGACAGCTCCTCCACCTCCGCCGCCACCACTATTATCCCAGCTCGTATCGGTGTATCCATTGCCACCATTATAACCCTGTCCAGTCGTTGCAGTGCCACCAGGAGAACTTCCAGTATAACCTCCACCACCACTACCACCACTACCACCACTACCACCACCACTACCACGACCCCCTCCTATCGCAGTTAGCGAACCCAAAACGGAATTGTTGCCTGGATTGCCAGCAGAGCCGCTTGAAACACCTGGTCCCCCAGCACCAATTGTAACGGTCTGAGCGTCGATACCCATCTGAAATGAGGCATTACTTATCACACCACCACCGCCACCACCTGCGAATCCTCCACTACCTCCCCCCGCAACAACTAAAGTTTCGACAGTTAGACCTACTGCTGCATCAATAGCGTTCCATGTACCATTGTAATATTCTATATAGCTGAGAGGGGCAGTAAATGTACCACTCGATGTAAATGTATGTACTGTATACGACCCACTAACTGTTATCGTTCCTCCAGTGCCCAAGATTGTGTTATATCTAATCATCCCTACTTCAGGCGATGCTGGTCTCTGTGCTGTAGTTCCAGAAGGTATTTTCAACGCCCCCGTTGTAGTTCCACCAACAACGCCAGATACAAATAAATTGCCGCTACTATCTCGAACAGGTACAGTAGATGTTCCTGCTTCTACTTTAAAATTAGCATTATCCGTTGGTATGCCTGTAACCGCACCAAATCCAACACTCGCAGAGCTTGTCCCATTAATCCACTCACTGCCGTTGTAAGTTATAAACTGCCCGTTTGCAGGAGAACTAACGATAACATCTGACAGAGCATTAACACTTAAACTTCCAACTGCTGCATTTACTCTTGCATCGGTATAATATTTATTTGTACTTCCCTCCGACACATTGTCTGTATTACCTGTGGTCTCTGTGCCTAATTCTATGGTATTCCCTAGATTTGTAGGTGTATAACCTAATGCTGTGGTAATACTTCCTTGCGTATTTGCTGGGGGTGTATAACCTAATGCTGTGGTAATACTTCCTTGCGTATTTGCTGGGGGTGTATAACCCAAAGTGGTAGTTATACTTCCTTGTGTATTTGCCAAAGGCGTGTATCCAAGAACATTAGTAATTGTACCAGGACTATTATTAACAAGAGATGCTTGCTTTCCATCAATTTGAGATTGCAACTCTCCTGTTGCGTTATTTACCGAAGCATACTCAGCCTCAGTTATAACTAACCCGTTTGCCCCAAAACTTGCTGTAATAGTCCCTACGCCTGCAAGAGTGGGGCTGTTAAAAGTATTAGTTGTTCCTATTCCACCAACTGCGTCAAGCTTGCCAAGCATAGCACCAGACGTGCCAACCTGAGACCCCGCAACATATACGGCATTGAAACCGTTGAAATTTGCGCTGATACTGCCACCACCATAGGTAAAATCAAGAGAAGGCGCCCCGTTAGTATTTGTACCATTAAGAACTCCTGTCGTTCCCACCTGTGTTACCGCCTGTGTACCAATGATAAATCGTACTCCATTTGTACCGTACTGACACCACATATCGCCCGTCATACGTCCGCCGCCGATATCTTGTCGAGGGGGTATGCGATAACCTGTCTGGGTTTGTGCATGGCAAATTCCCAGACCGAAAATTACAAACCAGAAAAACAAAGAGATTGCTAACCAGATTAAAGTATATTTGCCTGATAGTTTTAATAATTTTTTTTCTGTTATCATTTTTAAATCTCCCAAAATTATGGAGTATATTGATAAGTATGTGGCGTTATAATTAAACCTGAACCAGGTATATCGCTACCAATTTGCGTTATAATAAACGTTTGAATATCGGTTGTCAAGAATGATGTTTGAGCGCACGCAACATATCCCCAAAGTTGCCCGGCTGGCAAGGTAAAAGTAACTGGCGTTCCTATTGCTGCGCCATTTTTATAAACTTCGATAATTGCAGCCGTACCCAAAGGTGGATTTTGTGTGAATTCATAATGCAAGCCAAAGAGCTTTGATGCTACCGGATACTTAAATCCATTACCCATAACCCGCCCGACCTCTAAATCACCCATCAGGAAAGCAAGGCAGTCATACCTTGTGATGAGAGGCGTTATCGCATACCAAGTAATCTCAGCAAACCAATTATTGCCGGGCATAGCCGGTACTGTTATCCACTTCAATTTTACAAATTCCCCGGCATCAACGGTAGTTGTAAGCGTATTATCTGTTGACCAGAGATTGTTAGCAGGTACAGTAACATTGATACCCTGGTACGTTCCATCAACGGCAAGGTCTGCTACCAGCGCGCCATCAGGAGCATAATTATCTGTGTATAATCGGATTTTAGATATGACTGCGTCCGGTGTAAATTTTAAAAATGCCCATTCTTGATTTAATACCGGCTCGCCGATATAAATTTTTGTAGTAATTTGATATTTTGTATTTGCCGCATTTAGAGCATCTAATTCGTCAGCGATAATTTTAAAATTGTGGTCAATCATCACGGGATTATCTACCGTGTTGACATTTATAACTTTCAGATTGTAATTATAAAAATCGGTAAATATTTGGAATGACGCTGCTGTTTGATTGGGGCCTTCGTATTTCCCAACTATTGTGGCTGTGGCACTTGTTGAGGATATAACTGTTACCGATACGATAGCATATTCAATTGTATCGCCATTAACTTTAAAACGATTGCCGGAAATAACCGATGTGAGGTCAACGCCTGCAAATGTTAGCACTTTGCTATCCTGTACAACATCGACCGTTCCGGTGTTAATCATTATCGGTATCCTTTAAATTTCTTGACATTATAGTGATTTTGGTGTAAGAATACTACAACTTTATTAACTTTTTACTGATTCCTTCGTTTCTTTCTTGTCAAGGTCGTTAATAATCTGTTTGTACTTCTCATTCTCCTGTCTTAGGGATGATACTTGGCTATTCAAGTCGAGTATCATCCCGTCTCTTTCCTGAATAATTTGACATAACATTAATTCTCGTTGTAGTTCTTTTACTTCCATAAATTTCTCCCTTATACAAAAGCTATTTCTTTCCAAGATGTTCCATTGTGAAAATATAATTTGCTATCACCAGAATTAGCATATAATTGCCCTTGTTCTGTACTTGATGGAGTTGAAGATTGAGGAGTTAATCGTAAAGGCGCTTTAGTCGAATTACCATCAAATATCCCTCCATATCCAGAAGCACTAACAGCGTATATTCCAGCAGCCGTTGTACTACTTGCATGTACTGCATTTCCAGAATAACTAACTGCATTTACTGCAATCTGATTATATGCAAGTGCCCTAACAGCAATTCTTGTATTTGTAGTATTACTATTTCCGAATAAACCTATAATTGCATCAGGAGATGAAATCCCAATTGAAGCTAATTTTACAACTGTTCCCCCAGCTGATTCTTCCCCATAAAATTCAGCTTCATTTGAAGAAGTAGACACAACAAACCTTTTTCCACTAGAAGCAGTTTGCAATGTACTTCCTGTTATTGTCCCTGCAACTATATTCTCAGCCGCAACAGAATCAGCAGTAACACCAGTAACAGTTAAATTTCCTGCTGTGTCCCAGTAAAGTTTATTGCTTGCTCCTAACCAACCAGAACCGTCATTAGATATTTGAACTCTTTGAATGCCTGAACTGTTATAAGCTTTAATTCCACTTGATGATATTTCTACTTTTGAACTTCCGGTTCCTTGAGCAGTATATGTACCTGCTGTAACCTCACCTATATCAGCCGTTACTGCTGAAAGCTTATTAAATCCAGCTTCATAAGCACTTATCCTGTAATGCTCAGAGGAAAGCATCATTAAAACATCACACTTACCCGAAATGGCTTCTTTTATTTTTGCAATAACAACCCATGATTGGTTTGCATCATTTTCAACATCGGTTGAACTTACTAAATAAAGATTCTTGTCACTTCCCAATTTATGAACAAGAAATTTAGTGCCTGAAACAGTTTGCGCTATTGCAGCATCTGTATAGTTACTACGTCCTGAATTATAAACATCTTTATCTGATGTTCCTGTATTTGCTTTTCTTTTAAGAGCATTAGCTCCACCTGTCCATTTAACTGTTGTTGCAGAAACAGCATCAACAGAGCCAGTAAACTTATAAATGGCCCATTTTGTAGGCAAATTATCGCCTGACATTGGAGGGACTGCCGTAGAATGAGTTGTCCAAGAGGCTTGCCAATCCCCTAATTTTCTTGATGTATTTTTTGCTCTTACTCTGAAAAAATATTTATAATCAACCTGTGGGTTTTGGATAATAAATTGATTCTTTGTAGATGCTTCTGCACTACCTTTGACCATAACAGAGGACACAAGCCCATAACAAGCTTTACCCCCAGCCGTAATTTCATTTTCTATTTCTGTCAGTGTTGGCGGTGTGCTTGCAGTCGTATCATTAACCGCTCTCCAATCATAAATATATTCTGAAATATCAATAGCGGAAAGTAGTGTCCAGAACCCCCTAAGATTGCCATTTGTAAGCACGTTAAAGCCTAATCCTTCAATTGTTACGGGTTTAACAATGTCGTCATCGGCATCATCGTCAGTCACGCCGGGAACTATACTTGCCGTAGCGGAGAAAGTCCCCGCGCCATACGTATCATGTGGTCGTACCCGCACATAATAAGTTTTCTTTGGATCAAGTCCGTCAATATCAACTTTGTACTGTGTGCTATCAAGTTCATCATCTGTGCTGTTAACTGTAATTGCCGATGGAACTCTTAGCTTTTTTAAATTCGTAGTGAATCCAGTATTGTCTGCATACTGAACCATGAAATGAGAGATGTCATATTCCTGGTATGGATGAATGAATTTTACACGCACACCGCTTTTCAATGCTTTTAAAACAGGAGAAGTATTTGCCCCTGTTGAATCATTCATATCCGGGGCCGGATTAGTCAGTGTTATTGATTTGTAAACCGACTTCCTATTCTTCTCGTTTAACGTGGCAATACTTATAGTGATTTGTCGTTGCGGCGACCCGTAATAAGTGGCATAGCTGGCATGCGTGGAATGATTTTTCCATATTTTCTTAATAGCTTCAATATTATCGGCAAGACTAAATTTGAAAGTGATCTTACTTGTTATTTCCGAATAAGCAATTTTGGTATTCACCTTAACATTGTTTATTTTGATAGAATCAGCAATGCCGCTAAATTTAACCTCTACGAGATAGCGAATGCCTTCGCTTGAATATGATGCCATGTCCGAATAATAATCGTCTGAGCTATATGCGGATATCGCATATTTCGAGCTTTCCTTTTTCTCTGTAACGGCATCCCATCTTACCTCAAAATCACTTCCTGACATCGTTGATTCATTACCCCTATTGTGTATGATTTCAAGTCCAGTAATCATAGGCGGATCGCCAAGATCAGAGGTAACCGTTGTTCCCGCTGACTCCGTTGCTTCTTCCTCCATTGCCGGTATATCTTCAGATGTTGATTCCTCATCATCCTCGGTAATCGTATCGTATGTATAGTTTGCGGCGGTGTAAGACGAGAGAGACACTAATATATTTCCATCCTGGGCAATGCCAATTCCTTCAACCCAAAACGGCTTATCTGTCCATGCAGGCGTTGAATGAGTAACATTTACTACGCTTCCGACTCTAAGCTGCAAGGCTTCCTCTTTGCATTTACAGGACACCTTAATCATATCCCTTGATTCTTTCAATACAACCATTGCGATTTGCTTTGCTCTGACAGCATCATGGGTATAATTAAGATTTATTTCTTTGATGTTTTCAAAATAATTATCGTCTATCAAGTATTGGTTTGTTTCCCTCGCCTTCGGCCAGACAATATAATCAGTTTCATAGCCCTTGTTTTTGTTGATGTAAGAGGCCTTGATAATGTTCGCCATTTCTTTTGCAGCAGGCATCGACCATTTCCAGTCACCTATAATATTATCTTCTGTTAATTCAATTGCTGTTTCTGCCGTAGCAACCTTTTTTATAAACATTACATACTTGCCGCCCTCGTAGAAGATGTTCCCCCTGCACGATGTGAGCAAATCTTCGAGATTAGTTTTGATTTCCCTTGCAGTGTCTATAACACCGTTACAGGTAAATCGCTTCATGTTTTTTGTAATACTTGCTGGCGAAGGAGCGGCAGAAGTTAAATCTGAGTCGGTAAAGTTTATATCAAGAGTAGTGTCGTTGTTATTTCCGATTGTTTTATGCAAATAATATGTGCCGCCACTTCCAGATTTAAAGCCCTTCGTAGCATATATTTTTCTTTGCACTACATTGTCTGCATCAGCAATGGGTATGTTTGTTAATTGTATTTGTCTTTTATTTTTAGTGGTTTTTACCTTTTTCGATGCCGGACTTAATTTTGATTCTGTTCCATCTGAGCGTACATAGCTCACTTTGAATCGATAATAATTATCTTTTTTAAGTAATCCCTCGCCATTGTCTGTAATTGCTTTAGCTGTACAGGCCGCCGGAGGATTTAGTGGTGAGGATACAACCTCATCACAATAGTTTGCTTCTGTAATAAACGATGTTTCGTCCATTTCAGAAGGCTCTGCACCGTCGCCATAAACGGGATTTGTAATATAATCATAAGCACACAAAGCGGGATTATTCCCAATGGTGATACGTTCGATTACATACACGTCATCAATGTCGATAGTATAAGCTACATCAGATGCCCCAAGTTTCTTATCGGCATCGCCGTTGATTTTGCTATTTAGCTTAATTCCTAATGAAATGATTCCGGTAAGCACAGAAGGATCAGGGAATATCAATTCAACTTTTTTCCATGTATCGGCTTTCAAGGCAGGAATATCAAGCGTAAGTAATGGGGATGCGCATTGAGCGCTATTGTCAATCAGAAATTGTAAATCGCCTTGATGTGTTTTAACACTCGATCTAATCCAGAATTGTATTGACGTGTAATCGGCAAAAGATTGACTGCTTATCACCTCAGTCATTATGATTGAATTATTTGCAAGTCCTGTAACTTTTGCCCTCGCAGCGTTTCCGTGTTTTCCTGTTGTCGTAGTACAAACCACTGCCGAACTAGCCGCAAGCCAAGCATCCTCACAATCTTCAACCAATGTGCGCGATGCCATATAGTCAAATGCATAAATGGTTGCCCAAATATCATCAATATCAAGCGTACATGCTCCTATATCAGTTACCTGTTTAATCCCTATTGACCTAATAGCTGAGTTATCAGACCACAAATCGGTATCATCTGGATTTATTTCTATGATAACCCGCTTCCATTTGTTGGCGTCAAAATGTGGCAGGTTTATTGTTCTCATTGGTGAAACACAATCATTGGTATCATCAATCAATAATTGTAAATCTCCAGCGTCTGTATCAACGTTTGAGCGAAACCATAACGTAATGGCATTGTAAGGGGATAAATCTTTTGCGGCAAAATTATCGGCAAACAATAAAGTATTTGTTCCGGCTCCCGCCCCTACCGTTGCCCTTACAGCATAAGTTCCTATCTTGCCAGTAATCACTGATTGCGTAACGTTGCCATTTGAATAGCTCCATGTGGATTCGCAACTATTTACAATAAGTTTTTGCCGTATGTCCTGAACCTTCATCCCCTTTAGTTGCAATGATATTTCATTGGGAAAACCGCCAGCGAACACTTTTTGACGATCTTCTAAACTTGATGGCAGATGTAATTTGACTTGTATAGATGCAACACCAGCGCCTAAATGATAATCTGTCCATTGATCATCACCGAATATGTCTTGTAAATCACCATAAACGCTCGGATTAAATGACCCTCGTTTTATATTAATATCAACATCTAATTCACCGTCATGGGACCATCTATCCCAGACATAACCATCAGTTTTAGACAGTGATTCACTTGTATAATCAATAACTTTTTCCTTGTCAAACCATATCTTTTCAAAATCTCCTATCTCGCCATGACAACAAGCATAAACGGCATAAATATTATTAATATCATCGGGATCAGTTTTGGTAAATATTCGGCTTGCCCCCATCCTTACCTTGCCATACGGCACAGGCAAATGCGCTCTAGTATCTGTGGGATTAACTTCAAAATTATTATCACCTACATCGAGTGGTTTCTGGCTGAATCTCTGGTATAAATAAGATGCTCCGGCCATAATGCCAGAAACAGCCAGTCCTACTGCTATCATTGCAAGGGTAATGGGCATAATTAACTAAATCTATAAAATTGCGATGTTACTTTTGATAAAATAAATGCAATATCTCTGAAGATAATTCCTTTTTCGATTGATGAGAATAATATTTTCCCATTGTCAATTATTAATCCAGCAGCCGAATTGGCGGTTAAAACAACAACATCTCCTGTTTGTGCAAAAGTTCCTTTGATTTTCTTTGCCCCGAAATCCAAAAAGGCTTTATCTACCCCGCCCAAATCATCCCATATCTTACGGCATATTTCCTCTGTGTCCCAGGATGGTATATCATTAAATTTGTCTTTATCATAAATAATATTCAATCCCTTGCGCACCAAAGAACCACAATCAGTTTCACCCCATATATAAGGCTTTCGGAGTTGTGTATTCACCCATTCAACTAATTTATAATCGTAATTATCTACCTTCATGCTTTTGCTTTCTTACCCCATTTGATATTTTTCGATCTCAAAGAAGCTACGAAAGAAAAAATTCTGTCTCTCGGATAATATTTCTGATGACTCGGAACATTAGTTTGAATGCCTACAACCCTTGAAAAATCACCCATCCTATCGGTTGCCCTACAAGTTATAGTCACACTTCCTGGTCTTCCGTCTTCCCCTCTTTGCTCGTCAATTTTAAATCCACCATTCATGCGGCCAAAGAATATAAGTACGGGATCGGCAAGCACCAACTGATTTGCGTCCAGTTTAGCCATGTAAATTCTTACCAGCCGCCCGATATATTTACGTCCAAGAATTTTGTTAATAATAGAATAATCTGTGCTTATATCTACACCACTTACATTTATATCAACACCACTACCAGCTAAATCAACGGATTCCTGGACAACACTAAACCCTAAAGCACCGCCAACGCCTTGCCATGTCTTAGAATCCCATGACATATTATGCGGGGCCGTAGTTAGGTATTGAATATCATCAGCAGAAGTCGAACTATTCCAAAAGTCAAACTGCATGAAATGAAATAGATTTCCTGTTTGCGCTGAAATTGCAGTAACTACACCGCTTTCAAGAGTCCTTGTCGTCATGGTGTCTCACGAAATTTAATTTTAAGCCCTTTGTAAGCCAAGCTCTTATCAGCCATAGGCATCGTCAATTCATCAATTACACATTGAAATTTAACCCCTGTATAGGTAATAGCCTGTCCATTTGTAGGACTGCCTCCGGTAAAAACAGGAGGCGAAATAGGTAACGATGTCGTACCGTTTGAACAATCGGCTGTAATATCAAAGATATGATTAAGCCCAGGCAATTTGATAATATCACCTTGTTTTAATGTTCCGGTAATTGCCGTAACGGTAATCGTTGACCCTGTTTGGCTTGCCCCATTAATCGAACCACCCCCGCTCATAGTACCTAAAGGCGTTTGTAAGTGATAATGGGAAATAGTAAATAAAGTACGTTCCCTGAAAAGCGAATTAATATAAGCTAAAAACCCTCTGTGACTGGCGTTATTCCATTTAATTGCCGGATATTCTTCCTCCCATGTCCTGCCTACCTGAAGCGTAGAACGATATTGACCCTTACCGGATAAACCGTAAGAATCTAAACCAGCCGGAAACTTCGGCCATGTCGCTTTATTAGGAAAAATTGTTCTGGTAAAATCAGCCAACTCTTTGCCCCCTTATTCTTTTCGCATAGCCTACAGAGCGTTCTACGGCCTCACCCATTATATCGGTTATTGCCCTATGACCGCCCCTACGTAGCATTCTGTCAACATCCTGAGAATCAGCAGCCGTAATGGGGACAGTAATATTTTGATTTATTGTTATACCGCTCGGCCTATCAGATACAGCTGTTGCAAATGTTTTGCCCCCATTATACGACCAGCTATTTGCCCCGCCCATTGGATTATAGCTTGCCCCTGAAGTTGCCACTGTGGGGCCTGCGGTAGAACCAAGATTGCCAAACATACCCGCTATCATTCCGATAGCTTTCATAAACAACCATTTCGCTATCATCTGGTTTGCGGCATCAAGAAAAGAGCCGACCATTGATTGTGCCATTGCCCGCCAGGCATTTCTACCTTTTAGAGAGCCTGTCTCTATCCCTTTCATGAGGCTTGCAATATTATTTATGCCGCTATTTTTTGCGCTTTCTAACGCTTCTTTAACTGAGTTTGCAACCGTTATCCCGCTTCTTTGCTCAGTACGAAAAAACAATTCGACACCGTCCATTATTCTATTTGAGCGTTCAAGTCTCTGTTCGTCAAGCTCTGCAAGTCTGGCATGGTAAGCCTCCCATGCCAATTGTAAATTGCCAGTAGTTTTAATTTCTTCATCTCGTTGTTTTCCAAGCAATTCTTTTCGATAATCATAATATTTGCCACTATCGAATTTAAGCGCATCGTACATATTTTTATACGCCTCTGCAATGGCATGAGCTGTGCGCTTTGCCTCGTCTTCATCCTTTTTTAATTGCTTACTATCAACGATAATCGGTACTTCCGTTTTTGGTTTGAATGCTTCACCTTCAAAAACAAAAGGCATATCCTTTATACTTGTTACGCCTCTGGATGCTTCCCTAAATTTATTCGTTGCCGATACGGCATTTTCGATTCCCCGAACATATTTATTCCACGCCTCATCTCCAATGTCTTTGAGATGTTCGAGAGGGATTAAAAATTCAGGGAAAAATTGAAGAAAGAATCCACGAACAGACTGCATATTTTTCAGGAAGCTCGTTGTCGAGGGAATCATTTTATTTGCAAGTGTAATTCCTAATTCCTCCGCTACCTGCTTCAATTCTGTCAGGCTATCATTGAAATCATCAGCAGCAATCGCAGATTCCTTACTAAACGTATCTGATATTTTCAAGCCTTCGTTGCCAAGTTTGTTTAAAACAGGGATTAGATTTTGTCCATTCTTGCCTAATAATAATGTAGATAAGTTTAGCTTATCTTCACCGTCCTTAAAATCGGCAAATCGTTTCGTAAGTGTAAAAAATGTTTCCATGAGTGGTTTTGCTGTGTCTATGTCAAGAGCTTTAAATATATCTCTTGATTGTCCCGCCTCACTTCTTGCTTCAACCAATTTTTGAGAAAGAATTTTTAACGATATAGAAAAATCGCCAAGAGATAAGTTATCTAATTCTAATACTTTTTTGAGAGAATATAGCACTTCAACGCTAAAGTCAGTTTTTTCATTCATCTTTAATAATTCTTCACCAACATTTGCAGCATGTTTCTGCAAGGCAAATAACGCCCCCATAGTTACTGTAACAGGAGCCGTAATTTGTGCAAACTGCCAGCCTATCATACCTATATTTTTTATAATCGGCATGAAGTTCAGCGATTCCATATCCTTGCTAACACCTTTCAGAAACTTATTGGTATTAGATTTTGCAAGCTTTAAACCCTGATCAAGCTTTGCAAGATTGGCAGATATTTCTACGTAAGCAGCGCCGAGGAAACTCATAATTTACTCCGGTATATTGATTCCATAATCTTTTGCAATATCTTCAATTTCATTTTCGCTATAATTTTCGGTTTCAACTTCTGAGCCTTCACCCTGGGACAACTTTTCATAAGTGTGAATATTTTGCATGTAATTATCAAATTGATACATGGTCATTTCTTTAATTTGTCCAACTGTAAACCCATAATACCTGGATATAATGGCAAACGCTTGTGACCATGTTAAGGGTTCACCGTCGTTTGCCCTTCGGCGTTTGGGACGGCATTCACCTGAGCAATGGCTTCATATACCTGTTTGTAATTATCCTTATCAATCAATTCAGATAGAGCTTTCAAGGTAATGTCGTGATTGTGCCGGATAAGTAACCACGCCTGAAATGTAAGCCCGCTAATATCCGATAACACCGTATCAATTTCTTTTTCAGACGGACGTTCTTCGATGACCTGCATCTTCTCAGCAAGCGTCATTTCAGGATTTGCCATCAAACAGATTTTAAGCCTGTTTGCCTTTGTATATGCGCTTATCTCGCCATAATCGGCAATAGTCAAAGGGGACATTTTATACTCTTTGCCTTTGAGTTTTATTATCGTACCTATTCCAACAAGTTTATCAATATTATCGCTCATAATTATATCTCCTTTACCATTTCTAAAAGTCCTATTTGTTTGTTTCCGGTTTCATAAATTGTTTCGATATATAATTCACCTTTATAAGCCAGTACCAATTTACCATTAATTACCCAAAAAAAATAAGCCATTACTTTTCGCACTCGTTCTTTAAACCAGTAAGTAATGGCTGTCGCCTTCCAGTCTGTTATCCTCTTCGTATTGTCTATCCCATCAATCAGGTTAAATATTATTTCCCATTTCAAACAACCGCCGACCTGCTTATTATTAAAATAAAATACCCCTATTTGTCCGCGCATTTCGCATTAATATTTAATTTACTACCCGCAACAAACTCTAATTTTACTGTTACTAAACTACCCGCTTCTCCGTGAATATCAAAACTTCTCACCCCTTTTATTTCTTCACCGGTTTCAGTATTGGTAAATTTAATTGTATTTAGATGTGTTCCACCCGTTATGTTCACTATCATAAAATTATCCTTTATAATAATGCTATTTGTAAATCCGCCGTCCCCTGGTATGTGTATTTATAAGTCACTACGCCCTTTGCCGGTGTATTTGGATTAATCCCTGTGATAACTGCATTACCTATCCAGCATTGCCCGGACGTTGCAGATTCGGCAAGAGCAAGATAAACCTCAGAGCCAAACCCCAAAGGTACTCCATCTTTAAAGCCTTCAAATCCGCCATTCCAACCACTTGTAGTCGGTATGTGTGCTTCGACTCCAGCCGCAGCAAAGTCTGTTACCTCTTCAGTATTACCTTTGTAATCCAATGTCCAAGCATTCATACCATCAACCAATTGCAATGCTTGAATATCATCAACATCAAAAGTACCATCTGCCAAGTCTACTTGTTGTTTCAATCCAATTGATATTACCGCCGTAAGGCTTGCAGGTGTTGCAAATTTCAATAATATCCTTGTCCATGTTGCCGCCGTCAAGGCAGGCACTTGCAGGTTTTCCAAAGGACTTGCACAATTTGCGGTATCGTCAAGTAATATCCTGAGATCACCGGCAGCCGTATTAACGCTTGACCTTATCCACAATACAAGCGCATCATACGTTGATAAATCAACGCTTATCGCTTCAGACATAAGGATTGTCGTTGCCCCAATACTCACCGTTGTCGCTCTGGCAGCATTCGTTCCGACTTTGCCGGTAGTCGTGGAAAGCGTAACACCGCCTGTTGCGGTCTCATTCCAAGCGTCCTCGGAGTTTTCAACAAGTAAATTTGTAGTGTATACTGCACCATTTTTGCCAGCCAGTTTGCTCATTTTGTTTTTTCCCTCATAAATTATGCAGTTGGAACAGTGAGAACTCCCGTACCCTGGAATGTATATTTATATTGCGCCACTCCTTTTGCCGATGTGCTTGCGCTTACGCCCGTGAGTATTCCTTGTCCCGACCATAGCTGGCCGCTTGTGGTACTCTCGACAAATGTAAATGCTACCTCAGTACCAATCGCCTTTGGCGCGCCGTCTTTTAAGCCCTCGAATGACCCACTCCAGCCGGTAGTAGTTGGTATATGTGATTCCACACCAACTGCGGCAAAGTCTGTAGTCTCCTCTGTGCTTGCCTTGTAATCCAACGTCCAGGCATTAATGCCAGTGATTGCCCCGGCAGCATAAGTGACACTGCCTGTTTTACCCGCTACCTTTGCCATGTCTTATACCTCCAATTAATTTACTTCAGTTAAAATTCTGTATGTGGAAATGCTTGACCAAAAAGTTATTGCGTCATCAATCTCTATTCCTGCTTTTATCAAGTTATTATTTTGCCGTTCCATTAAAATATTTGTATAGCCGGTAATCGTTAAAGTGGCTTCATCAAACAAGGCGAACAATTTTGTTTCGGCATCAGCTACGGTTGCAATAGTATTTGAGTTATCTACAATTTTAAACCGCACCAAAACATCTTCGAGTTTTGCTAAAAAATCCCTGTCTTTAACCCCGCTTATTTGTTCAAACACACAATGAGGACAAGTTGGATTCTGCGGGGCCTCATAAGCATAAAGCCGCCCACCAATTGCCGTGGAAAACGTACTTCCACTAAACTTATCCATTATCCCTTTAAAAATCGTATCTATCATTCGTCAAATAATACTGGATCAAGTAAAATGTCCGCGGGTTTCAACCCTTTTGTTCGGCCTAAAATATTTTTACCCACGCCCAATGTTTCTTTTATTTCAGCTTCTTTTTCGTGAAATGCAGGTTGTAAAAATGCTTTATGTTTCCATTGCTTATCTCCTGTCACCGGCCCCAACTCCTGAAATATTCCATATATCAAACTTGTTCCAATCCTTGCCTTCATTTCATCTTTATATATACCCTCAGTAATCACTTTATAACCAATTGATTTTTTAAGGCTGCCAGGGGCATAAGTTTTGCCCCTGAAAACGTGCGCTTTATCAGAGACAGGAGCTTTACTACGTGCTGAATCTCTGATTATAATAGCAGCCTGTTTCAAGTTTTCTTTCATTGTTGAACGAACTAATTGCTCAAGTTCAGTTTGATGCCATACAAGTTTCGAGGCCATTAAATTATTTCCTTTGCTAATATTTCAATTTCCCTGTTGCGTTCATCAATATTTATAACCGCAACTATTGAAAATATCCGTGTTCCGTACTTCACTCGCATAATCGATGATATTCCATTCAAATACCTACCTCGCATTCTTGTTGTAACCTCAGAGTTCACCTTGCCGTCTGAGACATATTCCCGACCAGTTATCGGATTGATAGAAGCCCACCAAGTCGCATGAGTTCCCCACGTATCCACAAGGGCGCCGTAAGCATCTGCAAGCTGTGTTTTATATTCTATCGTTACCTTACGTTTTAACTTGCCAGCATTTAGCATTTCTAAAAATCCCAATTACGATAAGGCTTCAATAGTCTTTCCGCTGTTAAATTTTCCACAATCGCATCGCCTTGTGTCTGTGTTTCTCTTCCTTCGTATAAAGATGCCGCATACATTTTTATAGCTATTCTGATTCCATTCGGTACATCGGATGCCGCTGAACCGTACCCACAGACAAAACGAATAACTATAGGATTAAGAGGATAAGGAGTAAAAGCTGGCCATGACACATCGGAGGGTAATATGATACGGCTTCGCAAAGTATCAACAAGATATTCCGTTGTCACAACCATTGTTGTTTGTACATTATCGCTATCAGTATATTTTATTGATGTTACCGATTGCAATTTACCCGACCCTTTCCCCGCAAATGGTATTTCAATCGCACCGGACGGGAAAGCATCAAGATATAACTCCCATGTCTGATTTATTAATTTACTATGTAGTATGGTTTCAACATGTTCCCTTGCAGCCGTAATGAATGCCGTTATCAAAGAATCCTCGGTTACATCCGAGCTGTATTTCGCTATTTGTACGCCAAATTCACAAGCAGCCACAAGGGTTTTAGCTACTGGTCTGATATATTTTTTACTTCCCGTATATTCTTTTTTAAATACCTGATTATCGTTAGCCGTAGTTACCTGTGTAAATGCCCCGCCTGTCCAATCAACCCAAGTGGTATTGTCGTCGCTATCCTGTATTTTTACGTCCACCGTGCCACCCGAACCATTCGTTCCGGCATCGAATACCACCGAAGAAGAAAAACCACCAACGATAACAGAAGTACCTAACAATGTATAATCGGTTACAACTGCATGACTACCAGGCGCTATAGACTGTGTCGCCGTATAATTATCGGCAAAAGAACCTGAATTTAATCTCGCATGTTCCTTAAAATCTTGCAAAGAAACAGGCTCAATCGTGGGAGCGGTTATTAATAACAATTCCATTATTTAACATTTCCCTTATAAGAACTAATATTTGATACTGTCGCAGAACCAAGAATGCTTTTTTTCCAGCCGATTCTTACCCTGTCCGGTGATTGCGCTATGGAAACAAAATTAGTTGTACCAGTTGCAACAAAATCAACGGTTTGAACTTGATACCAAGTTGTGTTTGAACCTATACCTATTTCAACACTTGCCGTTATCGTTCCCCCAGCAAGCCCATTTACTGTAAGCATCTCATCAAGTTCTTCCAATCCCTTGACATTGACACTACCAGCAGCCGAGGTAGTTCCATTTGCTTCGTTATAAACATAAGTTCCAGTGCCCACCACATCGGAAATATTAAAGGAATTAAATCTTGTTGCCTCTTTTGTATAGACATCGCCATAATACCCGGCAAGACTTGAATCCGCTCCAGGCGAACGTGATTCTGTAACAGTTATTCCATTTTCAGTTGAAGCTTGTAATGGCAAGGCAAAAAATAAAATCAATCCCATGATAAATAATATCTTCTGCCATTTGTTTTTTCTTATCATTTTATTTGTTGCCTCCGTTATGGCTGAAGGGGATTAATTACCCCCTCCAGCCGTTTTAAATATCACACCTTATGGCGTTCCAACAGCGATATAAGTCGCAGTTCCAACGGATGTACTAACGGTTGTCGAACCAGCGACATAAGTAGTTATAGTTACGTTACCACCACTCCAAGATATAGCAACACCCCCATGATCGGTATCCAATGTGTACAGCCCAGGCACAGCATAAGATACAGTTGTGAGTCCTGTCGCTACTGTAGAAGAGCCACTGGCAGGGATAGAAACTTGTGCACCTACCAAGCCAAGATTACTTCTTGCCCCGCCCGCCGTATTACTGCCTGTTCCACCGTTTGCAACCGGCAATTGTGTAGAACTTGACAAAATCGTCGAATCGGCAATTTTAAATAATCCACCAGTTTCGAGATTTATAATCCCGCTGGACTGAACAGTAATTTTACCGGCATTCTTAACTGTGTATGTTCCACTCGTTACAGTTATTGAACCGCCTGTTACTTCCAATCCTGTAAATGTTGGGGAATCCTCAGTGCCAACACCGAAAGCACTTGCCGCCCCCGCCGCTGTATTTGTTCCGCTACCACCATTAGCAATCGGTAAATACGTGGTTGCGCCAAGTAATTTTACGGCATTGTAATAAAAAGATGCCCCTGATTTCAGATCTAAATCACCGCCACTGTAAACGGTTATTGTACCATCAGACTTAACATTTAGCCGATCTCCACCGTTGTCAGTATAAACTTTGGTCTGATATGTTTCGTCTTGTGCATAGCAAAGGGAGGCCATCGCAAGGATAGCCCCCCACAATACAAATTGATTGATTATTTTTCTCATAATTCCCTCTTAGTAAAGGCTATTTAAGAGCCAATTAAGTTATAGATTAGGAGCATCGCGGCCATGACCTTTAACCACCGTTACTGCAATCGGCATCCCCACTGTGGTTGTACCTACTTCCAACGGTGTGAATTTCAAAAATCTTTTCCCACCAACATATCCACAGGTATACACGGTATTATCTTCAGCCGCCGCATCTACGGTGTAAATCACGCCAGATGCCGGTGTAACGCCAAGCATATCGGCTGTGGCTACGCTAGTATATGCCCCAGCTACACCCGTTCCATCATCGTCTGCGTGTTCTAGCGTAAGTGTGTGATATACGCTACCCGACAATACGTCCCCGGAAAGTCCAGTAGCATAAATAATCAATGCTGAGTTCCACCCCGCCAAATCAACTTCGACAGGTGTGATTACTACCGTATTGATAGCAACCACAGGATCAACCACAGAGACAACCTTCAAATTATTATAAAGGTCTTTCATCTATTTTTTACCTCCGATTAAAATTTTAAATAATTGTTTATACCGCTACTTTAAGCGCCTTGATGGCCTCAAAAAGGGTGATCCCCCCGCCAACCCTTTTAGTCGTGTAGAAGTGGACATACGGTTTGTTGGTAAATGGATCACGCAATACCCTTGTCCCCTGCCTATCAATGATTGTGTATGCCCGTTTGAAATTACCAAAGAACACTGAATAGCTATTTGCTGCGATATCCGCGATGTTGTCATCAATCTCAATAGGCTTACCAAGAAGAGTATCGACTGCGCCAGCGGTCAGTCCTGGAACAAACAAATAGTCTCCTTGTCCATTTTTTAATTTACGGATTACTGCTAAGGTCAGATCATTCATCAGGAACGATGCACCATTTCTGTAGACCGATTTAAGAGCGTGCTGAAGGTCTATAATCTTATCAGCATTGTTTATTAACGTCGCATGTCCGCTCGTTATAAACCCTACTTTGCCCCAGGCATAAGAAGCATTGGCAATCATCGTATAAGCGGCGATACCCATAGGTTTTTCTACGCCATTACCGGTAATAAATGAGCTTGATTCTTCTTCATTAAATTCAATACCCACTTCATCAGCCAACCAAGCCCCAACATCTACGGCAGAATCATCAAGCAATGCCTGCGTTCCTGCTGGATTTGCATATATTTCCTTTGCGTTTATAGCAATTTCCTTCAGCGTTGGTGTATTGGTTTCAGCACGGGACGCTTTCTCCCCGACCCAACCACTTGTCGCACCGCCAACACCGATTAACTTTTTATACGTATCGGTACTGATTGTTCGGACAGTTGCAAGTCTGCGCATTGCCGATACAGTCAGAGCAACACGGTCTATCGCCTTATCAACCTCTTCCGGTACTGTAAAACCTCCATCCGGGTCACTCAAGGTAGATGCAGCAGCCTTAATTTCCAGGTCTTTCAACCCATTATCAATACCTTTTCTAAACCAAGCATTAAATGCGGCTTTATGTTCGGCTTTGGCTTTGTTTACTTCTGCATTTCCACCGCCAGGATGTTGGCTCCTTGCAACCGCGGTCTCAATTGCTTCCATCTGCTTTTTCATGTTCGACAAGGCCGTTAACTCAGCGTTAATCCTGTCTACCTTTTCGCTAAGGAGAGGATCGGCTTTGCCTTTCTTTTCGATTTCTTTCAGCCGTGTATCATTTTCAGCTTTAAATTCGTGGAACGCCGTTCCCAGGTCTTTAATTACATCTTTCAGTTCTTCGTTTGCCATACTTATTACCTCCTGTTTTTTATTGTCCGTGTTAAAATTTCCAATTCCATTTTCAAGTCGGCATCCCGCTGATCGTGAAAACGTTGTGCAACTATAGATTTAGCGAAAGATCGACTGCCACCTGCTTCGCGCAGAGCGCGTTCTATTTCTCTTTCGCTAAGTTCTTTGCCTTCCCGTTCCGCTGATATTCCATCCGGTACGTGATTAAATATGCTCAAATCAAATTGTGCTTTTACCGCTTTACCGGATTCAAGGATAGTATCTATGAATCCCTTGTCTTGCATGGTCTTTGCGTTCATCCATGTTTCCGTTTTCATCATATCTTTCAACTCACGCTTGCCGACATTGGTATTATCGGCATACATATCAACCATAATATCGCTAATCTGACCGAGAACTGACTTCACCTCATCTATTTCGTATTGATTCCCGAAAAATCCCACTATCGGTTCATGAATCATCCCCATTGTATTTTTATAGGCTTGCCGTTTCGCTCCGGCCACGGCGATATAGGAGGCTGCGGAGGCGGCGATTGATTCTATCCTCGTAATAGGCTTTAATGGGTGAGCCTTGATTGCATTATGTATTGCATTGGCATCCCATACATCTCCGCCCGGCGAATTAATGTGGATGATAATGTTTTTCTGTTTCAACCCCGCGAGCGTCCTCACGAACTCGGCAGCTTCATTGAAAGGCCATCCAATATAATCATATAGAAAGATATCAGCATCATCATCAGATACCGCCTCGACTTTATACCAATCAGGTTTATCGAGAGACTTGTTGAAACAGGCAGAGATAAAACGTGCGTTTTTTTCATTCCTGTATGAGAATTTCATTTTGTTTGCTTATCCTCCTACTGCCATAGCCAAAGACGGCTGAAATGGTTTTGAAAGTTTACAACCTTTACTTATATTTTTTGTTGCCTGTAAAGGTTGAAGATTTTTCAAAGACCAACATAATTGAAAATCAATATGTTCGGGTTTTTCAAAATTAAATACAGCTATTGGTATCTGGTGATCTACATGCCAAACAGTTCCAAAATTATCCCATGTCATTTCTGGTGTAAATAATTTTTCTAGGTGTCTTTTTAAATGATCAATAGTAAAATTTACCAATGTTTCCCAATGGCGCCTGCCTTTATTGTTTCTCAGTGATGCCCGTATTCCGCATGACATGGCGTTGCTTAATTTTCCCTTTGGAGTTCCCCGCCTCTTCGCTTCCGACCTTCGGCGTGTCTCTCGGCTTTTTTCGATGTTTGCCTCTTGCCACCGGAGAGATGCCGCACGACGCTTTTCTGGATTTGCTTTATATCGGGCAGCGGCCTGTTCTTTCACTTTAGTGGCGTTTTCTTTTTTCCATCGCCGGTCTAATTCTCGGCATGTTTCGGGATTTGCTTTTTGCCATGCCCGATTCATTTTTTGATGACAGTCCTTGCATTCAGATTGCTTACCGTCGGCATGTTTCTTACATGCGAAAAATTCACTTTCGTATTTTGGAAATCCACATTTGGAGCAAGTTTTCATTGTGCTTCCTCCGGTTTTGATTCGGTTTTGTCCTGCTTTATTGAACTCGTCCTTGTACGATATTCGTCGCCACCTTCATACGTGTTCCAATCCTCCAATTCTCTAGCCTCGTTCGGATTCATTATCTCGCTATTGATAGCCGTTTGATACGTTGCAAACCTGGAGACTGCATCACCTCTCAATAATCCTTGTACTGAAAATTTTGCGTATAAAGTTTTCTTTTCCTCTTCGTTTAATAAATCTCTGCGAATAGCTTTTTCAATGTTTACGAGCATCGGCGTCAAAGCATAAATAACATAAGACAACGCAAATTGTTCAGCCGAGGCAAAAGTTGCCGTCTTCTCCCCTGACTGCAATAAACTCAATGGCATCCCGAAAAACAAATCCACGATTTCTTTTTTCTGAAAATTTCGAGCTTCAAGAAATTGAGAATCAACTGAGGACATTTGCATTTTTTCCCATGTCATTCCATCTTCCAGCAAGGCGGTCTTATGTGCATTTTCTACAGATGAATAAACCTCGTTGAATCCTTCTATTACTTTTTTAGCCGTCCCCGCATCCTTGAAATGTCCAGGATATTTAAGAACGCCCCCCAACATTGTGCCGTGTGAAAACAATTTAGCCCCGTGCTTTTCCGTAGCAAGAGCAAGCCCGATTGATTCACGGGCATAAGCTACCGGGTTTAATCCCATATATCCATTTAAGACCAACCCGCGTATGTGCATTATTTTATTGCCCGGTATTGTATCAACTGTTACACCGTCAGGTCTTCTTACTTTGTAAAATAAGCCATAATTGGGCGCCTGTATAACTTCTTGAACGGCCCCCAAAGTCAATGGTATTAATTCTCGTATCGGCCTCCCCGGCAAACCACTTTTGATACAAAAAAAATTACCTCGTAAATTAAGATGTGCAACCACCATTCCCCAAAACTCAGGAGCGGTCATCCATTCGTTCGGTTGATCGTGCAAAATTTCATAAAGATAATGGTCTTTTGCTTTGTTTTTAACACCGTCTACGTCCTCCATCAATTGACATGGAAGCTGAGCCACTGAATTTGATAATATTTTTACGCAACTATGCACCGCCATTGCCCGCATTGCATTATCGGTATTGACTGCAATGCCTGTGTTTGTTGTACCGCCGCCATAAACAGAGGTAATCAACCTCGACAATTCCCCACTGTCCATAGCCCGTGGCCGTAACGCTTTGAATATACTCAAATATTATTTTTCCGACATAAAATAACCCGCGGACATAAGCAATATACCGCAGACTGAATAAGAGACGCACGGCATGAACAGCCACAAGCCGAAGCCAAGCGAAAAGAATCCACACAAGAGCAAAATATCACGGAAGGCGATTAATTTTCGTTTTATAAGGAAAAAAAGGCAATAAATAATTATAGGAACAAAAAAATACGGCAAATGATTTAGACTTAATACTCTTGTTATAAATTCAGGCATTTACCATCTCCGGTTTAAAATAATCAATAAAAAAAGGCTGATTACCGCGTATAATGGTAAAGCTGGACTGATCAGTTCCAGCGTGTCCCATATGCGATAACCAGCCTTGAGTTTTTCAATAGCTGATAATGGATTTTTTAAACTTCCTTAAATATACCAATATATTTTATTCTTTGTCCATTTAGATTTACAGGTATTTCTTTTTTAATAGTTTCTAATTTTATAATTAAAATATGTCTGTTCCGTTCGTTTGCTTTTTTTAAAATCACTTTATACCCCAGCGGTAATATTCTTTTGCTTTCAAAAGTACAAAGCTTTACAAATCCAATTGATTCAATAAAATAAAGTTCTTCTCTGTAATTATTTGATTCAGCTAATCTTAAGGTTATTGCCATTTTCCCCTCCGTTTTTCGGATAGTTAAAGTTTAATACTTTCTTTTTTACTACAATGTACGATTTTACCGGATTCAAATTTGAGTTCAAGGCTACCGTAAAATTTATTCTCCATTAATCTTAAAATTAATTCGGCAATATTGGTTTTCTCTTTTACTTCAATTTTGCAAGGCACACCCCGTGAATTCTTTATTATTTTTTCAGCCTCTTGCATTGTATTGCATGATTTTTTGAGAGTTTCAATCATATTCTTTTTCCATAATTTCAATTAGTACATACTACTTTTCATATCAATTGTCAATAACTATTTGATAATATTAAAAACTAAGTATTCCACGGGTTTCGTAAATTGATTCTTCTTGTTGACTGAACATTGCTCGTGACCATGCCATGATTAATGCCACACCGCCGTCAATTCTTTCCACAGATTTTGCTTTGTCAGGAGCCAAGTTCTCGTTTGCATCGCCTCTCATCACCATATTATCCATGTTCCATCTAAGAATGGGGTGGCCGCCATGACGAAGTTTGCCATTGATAACATTTACAAGCAAGTCCTGACTAGGCTCATGTAAGGTTTTGGCGCCTTGCCGTACCTCTATCATTTGAAAACCTTGCTCATTATCAGTAGGATTAAATTCCAACATCATCTTATCTTTTGTCGCAGACGCTTTCCAAGGGTCATAGGCAACTTCATTGATATTGTATTTTTTTATAAGGTCAATCATGTCTTTTTCAATAAAAGAATAATCCACCGTATCGCCTGGTGTTGCAATTATATGGCCTTGTTGTTGCCAAATATCGTAAGGCACCCGGTCTGTTTGTGACCTTTTAAGAATACCACCTTCGGGACAATAGAACTTGCAAAGAATATCAAATATCCCGTCATCGCCCGGCCTAAAAACCATTACAAACGCAGTTAAGTCAAATTTTAGGGATAAATCCAGCCCGCCAAAGCACGGTCTACCAACAAGTGAATCCATGTCTACCTTGCCGTTGCAGGCATCCCATTTGTCCATCGGCATCCATTTACAGAGCTGCCGAATGGGAATATTAAGCCTGAATCGTTTGAAATTTTGAAAATCTATAGGATTATTCTTTGCTTCAAGATAATCCTGCCTTATTTTGTCTAAAGTAAAAATATGCCCTAATGACGGATTGACCCGCTTCCAAAGTTCTTCAGATTCTGGGTCTTCGTCGGGCTCAGCACAATAAAGCACAGGAAGTAACCTTTTGTCTTTAATGATCCCATCTTTCGCCTGCTTTGCTCTTGTGCGTAACTTCCACCAAATTGATTCTTTATTAAAAACACCAGCAGTCGTGATAACAAATATGATTTGTTGACGGCGAGCATAGTCAGTGCCTGATGTCAAAACATTCCAAAGGGAATCGTTAGGGTGTGCGTGTATTTCGTCAAATATTACACATGATGGAGAGCTTCCGTGTTTGCTTTTCACATCTGATGATAAGACTTGCAGGTAACTATTATTTTCAAGATATACGAGTCTGCGACGGGAATCAACACATTTTATTTTATCGCTCAATACCGGATTGTTTCGTACCATTGTGGCAGCGGCCTGATAACATATTCCAGCCTGCTCTTTATCGCAAGCCGCTATGTATACTTCTGCTCCGTATTCGTCATCAGAAGTGAGCATGTACAATCCAAGCGCTGCACAGGTCTCAGTTTTCCCGTTTTTCTTTGGTACTTCTACATATACCGTTCGATATTGCCTATATCCTGACTTTGTAAGCGTACCAAATAACGGTTTGACTATATCTTCCCATACCCAAGGTAGCAAAACAAACGGCTTTCCAGCCCAAATGCCTTTTGAAAATGTGCAATATTTTTCAATAAAACGTTTGACTCGAAGTGCTTTTTCGAGGACAAAATACTTTGAGACTTTATTTTGTTTTGGTTTGGAAGAACTCTTGTTCTTGGTCTTTGTTTGCATCATAATTTATGTGCATTCTAGCACGTTCTGAGGGAGACAGCCCAAGTAGTGCACCATTCTTATCGAATACTTCAAGTGCTTCACGCCAGACCGCAAGAAAAGGTGTTTTATTTACAGCTTTAGTGCTGCCGTCTTCGTTTTTGGTTTGCAATATTAAGTTTTCTGATTGCAACATTTCGGCAGCCCTCCTGGCTACTGATAAGGCTACACAACAATTTTCAAGCGTGTAAATATCAACTTCTGTGAGAATTCCACATTTAGTGAGTCTTGGAGCCAGATATTCCCATATTTCTTTTCCCACTGCATCAAGATACGAGGGCGCTTCGGGCATATTAAAAAGTTTTGCTGGTTGTGGTGTGTCGGTAGGCAGTGGCCGCTTGCCAGGGTTCCCAAGCAATTTCAATAATTCAAGTGGTTTTGGTTTTCTACCCCCGCCAGGTTTTCTCATTTTGGTTACTCCGTTAAATTTATATAATCTTTACTTATTTTTACTTTTTTGCTTTTGCCATTTTCAATCACCACTCTCAAGAATTTTCAAATATTATACCAAAAACCAAATATATATCAACAAAATTAAATAACTCTATTTTGCGAAAACTAACGCGAAGG
>Ga0082335_1003580_pt1 | contig 25221 bp, 20 predicted proteins | sample Subgrocontami58m_FD_72375 | JGI IMG/M metagenome (GOLD analysis project Ga0082335, IMG submission 72375) | Subsurface groundwater microbial communities from S. Glens Falls, New York, USA - GMW37 contaminated, 5.8 m (SPADES assembly) (version 2) ...
GCGTTGTTCATACTAGTTCCCCATGCCCAGGGGGGCACCACCGAGCATGAAAAAGACTTGCTTGGGAGCGCCGGCGTCCCGCCGGCAACGGGGCGGGGCCGGCAAGATGCCGGCGCTCCCAGGCGGCCATGCCCCAAAGAGTCATTTTCGTACCAGCGGCGCGGAGAACGCAGAGGATATACGAGAATTGTCTCTGGTTCTTCAGCAGGGGATGCCTCTTGCCCAAGGCGGCAGCCTGAGCGATGAGACAGAGACTTCTATGCGGCCTCTGCGTCTCTGCGGCAAAGCCCAGCGAGTCTCATTTGCCGGCGAGGAGCTCGCGGAGTTCGCGCACGGTCTCCTGCCGCCAGTTGTCCCACAGCCCTGCCACCCTTTTCCTGACCTCCGCCTTCGTCTCATCTTCGGATAGCTTGGCCTTGGCCAGCTCTTCCCTGATCTCGTTCATAAGCCTGGTGGCCATGGCGGGCCGCTCTATCCAGTGGCCCAGGGAATGCCAGTCTTTGTCGAAAAAGGCAAAAACGGGGATTGACGCATATTTGCCCTGATTCAGGTACTGGTCCATGATGTCCTGGTTCCCGTCTCGAGGGAAGACCCTCAGGTCCATTCCGGCCCTCTCGGCAATCCTGGCCACTACCGGCACGCCGCGCTGGACGTCAGGGCACCAGTCCTCGCCCAGGGCCAATACCTTGATAGGGCCCACCTTCCCGTTCAAGACGGCAAAGGATTGCTCGTCATCCGGGCTAAGCCTGAATTCCTGATAGCTACGCTCGAAATGCTCCCGGTTAGCCCCCATCTGGGCCAGGTACTGGGCATAGGTGAGGCCCTGGGCAAAGCGCTGGGCGTTGATTAGTCCCTCTACCATTGGTCTCCTCTCACTTGAGCTTTGTTGTGCTTGGTAGTACCTGGTTGTGCTTTCTAGTGCTTTCTCGTCTAATGTCAGCACGATTAAGCACCATGATGCACCATCAAGCACTAACCAACTATGAGCCCGCAAAAGCAGGCGCCCATGACGTCCACCAACCCATCCTTGACCGCCTCACAAACACAAACGGTCTCCGGGCTACGTTCGGGCTGACACGGACAATAGTAATCCCCCCAGAGCTTGCGCATCTGTACAAGGTCGGCTAGTAGGGGGCCCCGGTCCGCGGAGAGCTTCATGCCGCGCTCCCGGCAAAACGCCTCCAGCCGGCTGGTGATCTCCTGGTATGTGGCCGTGTCCTCGTCCGGTAGCCCATCAGGTGAAGTTGGGGCGGCGCCGTCCCAGGCCGCGGGCCGTTCCTGCCCAGTTTTCGACTTTGGGCGCATCTTCAAGTTAGTACCCCTTGCCCATCAGGCATATACAGGAACAGCGTCTGAGACAAGAAAGGCTCTAGTAGTGGTTACGGTCTTCCTTTCCACGTGGTATGTATGTAGGCGGGCTTTTTCGTTTATAAGCCGATATTAGGCTCACTGCCACCGGCTGTCAAGGGGTCCGACGCCCATGGGTGGGCGTCATCTTCTTGGGGGGGGCGCACTGTCAGCCGAATAGATTCGGCGCTACGGTCGGGCGTACTCAATCCCGGCCGCCACAACCCGGTTATTTCCTCAATCCTCATTATTCGGCTGAACTGCTACCTTCAAGCACAAAACTTTGACGGGCGCCTGACGCCCGCCAAGTGTTGCTCCGGCGGCCTTTGCGCTATAATCTCAGGGAAATCAATGTCCACGTCTCATCAGTCTGGCATTCACTGGGCTGCGGTGGCTCTGGGAGCCGGGGCCGGCTATGTTCTACAACTGGCAGCCGGGCTCCTGGTAGGGTCGTCTCAGTCCCCCCTGGCCTTTACTTTCTCCGGGTTCATCGGGCTTCTGGTGGGCGGGTTCGTGTCCGCCCGCTTGGCCGGCAGGCAGGAGCTCCTGCACGGGACCCTCGCCGCCGTACCTTTCATTATGATCAGCGAATTCATAAGGCTCTCCGGAGAGATGGAGCTGGCCCGGGCTGTGCCCGAAGCCGTCCCCAAGATAAATATGGTCGGGCTGGCGATGGGCGACCTGGTCCTCCTGGCAGGGGCGGCCGCCGGGGGATGGCTGGCAGGGCTTATGGCCACCGAGAGAAAGGAGCCCTAAATGGAACAGCGGACTTATCCGTGGCTGAAGCACTACGAAGAGGGGGTCCCCCATGGCCTCAAGTATCCCCCGATCCCCCTCCATCGTACGCTGGAAGATACGGCAGCGCGGTTTCCAGACCGGCCTGCACTGGCCTTCCTGGGCCACACCATCACCTACCGACAGTTGAACGGCCTGGCCGACCGCTTTGCCTCCGTCCTCCAGGGCCTGGGAGTGGGCAAGGGGGACCGGGTAGCCGTGGTGCTGCCCAACTGCCCCCAGTTCGTGATAGGCTTCTACGGGACGCTGAAGGCCGGAGGAGTAGTTGTACCGACCAACCCCCTCTACGTGGAGCGGGAGATCGAGCACCAGTTGCGAGACTGCTGGGCGAGGGTGGTGGTCACACTGACCAAGTTCTACCCCACGGTGAAGAAAGTGCAACCCCAGACTGCCGTGGAGCACGTCCTGGTAACCAATATCAAGGAATACTTCCCGGCCATAAAGAGGCTCTTGTTCACCCTCGTGCTGGAGGCCAAGGACGGCCACCGGGTGCCCATCGAGAAGCGGCCGGACCACCACTGGCTCGGAGAGCTCATGAAGGGAGCCAGTGCTACGCCAGGACCGGTGAAGGTGGAGCCTTCATCTGTGGCCCTCTTCCAGTATACCGGGGGCACCACCGGAGTCCCCAAGGGGGCTGTCCTGACCCATTTCAATCTGCTGGCCAACACCATGCAGACCCGGCGCTGGTTCGCCCAACTCGTTGAAGGGCAGGAGGTGATGCTGGGAGTGATACCATTCTTCCACGTATACGGCCTCACCGTAGCCATGAGTATGGCCGTTTATGCCGGCGCGACCATGGTGCTTCTTCCCCGTTTCGAGCTAAAGGAGGTGCTGGAGGCCATCAAGTCCCATCGAGTTACCCTCTTCCCCGGCGTCCCGACCATGTATGTGGCCATCAACAACTTCCCCCAGGTGGGCCATTATGACCTCCGCTCGATTTCGGCCTGTATCAGCGGGGCGGCGCCCCTGCCCGTGGAGGTCCAGAGGCGCTTCGAGGCGCTTACGGGCGGGCGGCTGGTGGAAGGCTACGGCCTGACCGAGGCTGCCCCGGTGACCCATGCCAACCCCATCTACGGCTTGCGGAAGGAGGGAAGCATAGGCATACCCTTCCCGGACGTTGAGGCCCGCATCATGGACGTGGAGACAGGCGAAAAGGAGCTGCCTGTGGGAGAGGTCGGCGAGCTGGTCATCCGCGCCCCCCAGGTCATGCGGGAGTACTGGGGCCATCCGGAGGACACCGCCACGGCGCTACGGGACGGCTGGCTCTACACGGGGGACATGGCCCGCATGGATGAAGACGGCTATTTCTTCATTGTGGACCGCAAGAAGGACATGATCCTGGCGGGAGGCTTCAACATATACCCTCGGGAGATCGAGGAGGTCCTCTATCAGCATCCCAAGGTCAAGGAAGCCGTGGCCCTGGGAGTCCCGGACGCCTACCGGGGTGAGACGCCCAAGGTCTACGTGGTCTTGAAGGAAGGCGAGGCGGCCACGGAAGAAGAGGTCCTGGCCTATTGCCGCCAGAATCTGGCCAAGTACAAGGTGCCGACCCAAGTGGAGTTCCGGCAGGAGCTACCCAAGACCCTGGTAGGCAAGGTCTTGCGGCGGGTCCTCAAGGAGGAAGAAGTAAAGCAGCCCTAGAGGCTCGGCAAAAAGTAGACCGAGGCGGTTTTCAAAACCGCCTCGGTCTGGTATATATCAAGACTTTCCGGCCGGACTTCCAGCCCAAGGCGTCAGCCGATGATGTCTGAAGCAGTTGCCTGATCGAGGCGCTCCCTGAGCATGGCCCGCTGCCGCTCTCCCAGGTAGTCGAAGTTCACTTTGCGCTCCGTAAACTCCCAGAAGAACTCGCCTGTCCCTGTTAGCAGCCACTCCTGCAGCCGGGCCATCTCTTTCTCCGGCATAGCCTTCAGGCGATCAATGAAGGGGCGGGCCAGGGACTCCGCCCCTTCCGCCAGAAAATGGCCGGCCAGCACCCCGTACATCTTTTGCACGGGGAAGACCGCGGCATGCTGTCCATGCCTTTCCAGGAAAGAGTCCATATCCAGGAAGGACTCCATCACCTGCTCCTGCACTGGCGAGCCGCATTCGCACGCCTTCTGGCAGAGCATGTTGAGGTCATAGGCCACCGTGTCCACGATAAACCTCACCCCGGCCTGCTGGGCCGTCAGGGCGTAGTACTTGAAGTAGAAGAGGACTTCCAGGACCCGGTCATCGCACTGGGACACCAGGGTCTCGGCGAGAAGCCGGTACTGATGCAGCAGGTGATAGATGCTCAGGCTGTCCTTTTCGTTAATACCGGCCCGGAGCATGGTGTTCAAGAGCATCAGGGAGGCCCGGGGGATTTCACCCCGGCCCAGCTTCAGGGCGGCCTCGGCGATATTGCGCCCGCTGCCGGCCGCCGCGTAGGTCACGTCGCGAGCCCTGTTCAGGGCCAGGCCGTAAACACGGTTCAGAAGGGCCAGGGCCTCCATTTCCACCGGGTGGACCTGCGAATCGACCACGCCTGCTCTGAACTCCAGGTGGTGGCGGCAGAGGCGCTCCAGGGAAAGGACGGCGTTTACCGCTACATCAGTCTCCATCTGGGCCACAGAAGTGGTGGCGATCCGGCCGATCTGGCCCATGCGATGGAGTATGCGCTTATCCGCCTCCTTTTCGTCGGCGCCGGCCAGCATGGCCTCCTGGGCCTTGTTCTCCAGGCGAGCCACCATCACCTCCGGCTCCAGGAAGCCAAAGACATGCCTGAAGTACGGTATCAGGCTCGCGAAGCAGGCTGTTGCCAGGACCAGGGCCACCAGGAGCCCCAGGGTGGGAACGAAGGTATCCTTGACCGTATTGCCCACCCAGAAGGAGTACACGATGGAGACCACAAAAAGGGAGAGGACGAAGGTGTTGGCCCGGTCTTCGATGTACAACTGGATGAGGCTGTGGGAGTACCGGGCGGCGGCCAGTTGCACTACCAGGAGGACGACCATCATAGTGATGCCCAGGACGGCGGCCAGGCTCTGGCCGATGGCGGTGAAGATGTACTTGGCAGTATCCGCGTAGCCCAGAAGCAGGACGCTTTGGAAGGAGTCCGGTGGGGCAAAGGTCCAGTAATCCAGAACGGTGGTAATAACCCAAAGGGCTAACGCCACGGCCGTAATCGTGACCATGGGCAAAAACCACCGCCGTAGATACGCGGGGTTGTTCACGCCGATATTATAGAGTATTTATAGGCGGGGGTCGAGAGCTAGGCCCCCTTCAACCTCCGGGCAATGTCGTCCCGCAGGTCCTTCTTGGAGACCTTGCCGATATTGGTCAGCGGGAATTCGTTGACGATCTCCAGGCGCTCTGGCAGCTTGAACTTGGCGATGTTCTTGCTCAGGAGGAAGTCGCATAGCTCCTTGAACGTCATGCTCTGCCCCGGCTTGAGGATCATGTAGGCGCAGATGCGCTCTCCCATCTCCGGGTCGGGCATGCCGATAACGGCCACGTTGTGGACGGCTTGATGGGTCAGGATAAAGTTCTCGATCTCCTCGGCGCTGATATGCTCGCCACCCCGGTTGATCATGTCCTTGCGTCGCCCCTCCACCACCAGGCCGCCGCCCGGCCCCCGTCTCATCAGGTCGCCGCTGCGGTAAAAGCCGTCTTCGGTGAAGGCCGTCTTGTTGTGCTCCGGGATCTTGTAGTAACCCCTCAGGGTATAAGGCCCCCGGGTGATTAGCTCGCCGGTCTCGCCATCGGGCACGTCGTGGCCCTGCTCATCGACCAGGCGGATCTCGTCGCCGGGGGATACGGGAAAGCCCACCGTCTGGTAGCGCACTTCCAGGGGATCGGTCAGGCGGGTGAAGCATAGGAGACCCTCGGCCATGCCGAACGCCTCCTGGACCTTGGCGCCGAAGGCCTCTTCTACCATCGGCTTCAGGTCGGGCTGCATCTTTTGGGCCCCGCTGATGAGGATCTTCAGGGAGCTCAGGTCACGTTTGCGGAACTCCGGGTGGTTCATGAAACGGATGAAAAGGGAAGGCACCGCCGGGAAGATGCTGATCGTTTCCTTCTCAATCAGTTCCATCACATGCTCCACCTCAGGGCTCTGGCTCAGGACGACCTTGCCTCCATTCATGAGGATGGGCTGAAGCCCGCAGACCAGGGGATAGTTGTGCTCAATGGGAAGAAGCACCAGGTAGGTCTGGCCAACGAAAGACACGAAGTCCGAGACCGCCGTCGAGTTGTACACATAGTCGTCGTGGGTCCTGGGGATGAGCTTGGACAGGCCAGTCGTGCCGCCGGAGAGGAGAAAGAGGGCCACCTCCTGGGGGTCCGGCCTCACCTTCTCCAGCCGGCTGAGGGATACCCGGTCCTCGATGGGGTCAGCCAGCAGCTTCCCGAGCGACACCGACCCGGAGGGGGCTTCGTCGCCGTGGACCAGCACTTGCTGGATACTGGGCACCTGCTGGCGGACCTGCTGGGCCAGCTCTACATAGTCGAAGTTCCTTATCCGTGAAGGAATGGCATACGCCGTGGCCCCGGTCAGCTCGCCGAAGAAGCCCATCTCATGCAGGCGGTGCTGCGGGAGACACAAGACAGGGATCAGGGCCGCCTTCATGAGAGCGAAATAAAGGACCACGAAGTCCGGCACATTGTGCAATTGCACCAGGACCCTATCCTTGGGCTTCAGGCCCATCTCCAGAAAGTGCAGGGCCAGCCGGTCGCTCAGGCCCTTCAGGTCCCGGTAGGTGTACCGGGTGCCGTCGTCCCCAACCACCGCTTCCCTGGAGCTGTACTTCCCCGCCGCCTCGTCCAGCATCTCGCCCAGGGTCCGGCCCTTCCAGTAGCCCGCCTCAACGTACCGCTTTACCAATTCGTCAGGCCAGGGGTAGCAACCATCCAGCATATGCAGGTCCTTTCTTCCAGCCCGGTGTACTGCCCGGGACGGGAATAGAGATTCCAAGTACTCCATATGATAGTGATTTTGGACCGCTTGTCAAATGTCGGTCCCCTGGTACCGTAGGGGCGGGTTTGAAACCCGCCCCTACCGCGTCAAATTGTGAGCCGTTTACCGCCGGTACCGCTCCAAGAACGCCTCTTTGTTCTTGTGTACCGCCAGGGCCTTCTCCTTGAGCGAGTGAGGCTTGGGGTGCTTGCCAACGGGACAGATGTCCAGACAGACCCCGCACATGCCGTCGATCCCCACGTGGGTGATCAGGCTCTGCCAGATGTGCCAGGTCTTATCCGAGAAGAGGAGGTCCAACTGACGGGCCTGTTCCGGCTCCACCACCATATCCCGGATGTGCCGCAGTGCGGTCATGAGGCCCCAGGACTGGGCATTAGGCTGGCATTTCCTCTTGTCTGTGACACCGACAACACCCTCCAGCCGCTTCTCCACGCTCAAGGCCCCCGCCGGACAGGCCTCTATGCACAGGTTACAGGACTCCCCGAGGCATAGCTTTTGCTCCATTTTAGGGTCCGGTTCCAGCACCAGGTTGGTAATAACAGACCCGAAATAGACCCGGGGCCCGAACTGGGGCACCATGGCGGAGGTGTTAAGGCCGATCTCGCCCAGGCCCGCCTCGACCGCCACGTGGCGCTGGGACAACCAGCCCCACATACCCTTGCCGGGCGGGTGCATGTCCGTAGGAGGCCCGGCCGGGATGAGAATGGCGGAATAGCCCAGGCGCTCAATATGCTTGGCCAGGCGAAAGCCAACCATGTCCAGGGACTGCAGCACCTTCTGGTTGGAATAGTTCTTCAGGTTATCGTCAGGGCAGGCCAGGGCCCCATGTAGTGGCCCGATGGCCAGGGAGATGACGCTCTGGCCCTCCTTGAGCCAGCGCCGAGGCTTCCATTCGGTGGGGATAACCTGCTCCAGATGCTCCACGCTGGCTACCCCCACCAGGTCTGCCCCTGCCTCAATGGCGTACTGCTTTATCTCGTTGGTCAGTGTACCGTTCACCCTCTTGGCCATAGCGTCTCACCCTGCCTTCATCCCGTACTTGTTATGTATCCATCATAGGACGCCAAGGGGGCCTGAGGCAAATCACGATGCATGGTTGCGTCCTCAAACCGCGTGAGCCGGCTGGCAAGACGTTTGGGGGGGTGGGGAGCGAGACCGACTCGGTTTTCAAAACCGAGTCGGTCTGTGACGCCTACCCTGGCAAGACGTTCGATTGACAGTGTTGCCACACCATGCCTAAAATGACGCATGAACGCTCCAGCTTCTAACCGGACAGGTATTCTGGGAGGATCAAATGACTAAAGACATGTACGACGTCGCCATAATCGGGTCGGGGATCGGTGGCCTGTCGGCCGCCGCCCGTCTAGCGCGTAGTGGGTACAAGGTACTGGTAACCGAACGCTTCCGCATCTTGGGAGGGCGATGTTCCACCGTGAACCTGAATGGCTACCTCCTGAGTACCGGCGCCATCGGCATAGAGAAGAGCGGCCCGCTGGAGCAGACCTTCATCGATGTAGGGGCGGCCTTCCCGGTCAAGAGGCCCGAGCCTCAGCTCGCCTACCATGTCAACGGCAAGACCCACGTCATGCCTCACAGAGGCGGACTTCGCTGGCTCCTGCACCACGTCGCCGAGGACGAACGTGACGCCGAAAAGGTCATGAATATGATGAAACGGGCCATGACGTGGCAAGAGCCTTCCATGTCCATCTCTTTCCAAGACTGGCTCAGCGAGACCACCAAAGACCCCAAGATCCACGGCGTGATGCAGGGCGTGATCGCCGCGATGCTGGTGATTAACGCCTGGGAGACCCCGGCGGGGGCGTTTATCCAGTTCTTGAAGACTGGAGGATACCGCGACTTCGGCATCTGCGAAGGCGGGAATATCAATATGATTGAGAATTTGGCAGACGTGGTCCGGAAGAACGGGGGAACCGTCTGGACCAATGCTACGGCCAAGCGGATCCTGGTCAATAAGTGGACCGCGAGCGGGCTGGTGGTAGAGCGGCCGGAGGGCGAGGTAGAGGTCGGGGCCAGGGTGGTTATCAGCAATGCCGGCCCCAAGAAGACCCTGGAACTGGCGGGACGGGAGAACTTCGAACGGGGCTACCTGATGGACGTGGATAATAAGGTGCGCCCCGGCCCCGTTGTAGCCCTCTTTGTAGCCAGCGACCGCCCACTCATTCAACATCCAGGGGCCTTTATTCCGGTCAATACTCGCCGGGTTTGCCTGATGTTCCAGACTACACTCACCTGCCCCGAGCTGGCGCCCAAGGGCATGCACTACCTGGAGGCATTTAGCGCCTTCGCCGATTCCCTGGGCCCGGTTGACCTCAAGAAAGAGATAGAGCTGAACATCCAGGACGTCCGGGACGTAGTCGGCGAGGCCTTCGATAAGCACGCCCGTATCCTGGCCGCCGAGTGCTTCCATGGCGATTGGCCTGCCGTCCATTCCTGGCCGGGCTACGACGCCGGCCAGAAGACCTCCATAGAAGGGCTCTACAACGTGGGAGATGGGGTAAAGCTTCCCGGATGGTACTCCGGCACCCCCTCTGCCGCCGAGACGGCCAGAGTGGTGGTGGAAGATATCCAAAACCGTTATAAGCCGGGAGCCAGCTAGCGCGCCCGGTCATTCTTGGGGTTGCGTATTCCCATGCGGCCTACGAGCACGAGCGCAGGCGGCCGCAAATACGATGCCATACTTACTGATCCCTGCACAGGTTGCTGAATCGGCGACTGGGCCTTCCGTGGTTGATGCGGGCACGGCAAGAGGATGCTTGGGAAGTTGAGCAGCCTCGCCCCGGGCTAAAGCCATGGGCTACCCTAGCAAAGCCCGCTGAAGGGGGCTGGATTGTGATACGGCGGGGCTAGCAACATGCCATACTTGAGGCTCTTCTATCACGTGATATGGGCAACCAGGGGCCGACAGCCGTTGATCAAAGATGGTCTCTCGCCATCATTGCACAACTGTATCGCTGGCAAGGCAGTCCAGATGGGCGCCAGAGTCCACGCCGTAGGCGGGGTAGAGGATCACATTCATATGGCCGTCTCGGTCCCTCCCAGCATCGCCCTTTCTGAATTCGTCAGGCAGGTGAAGGGCAGTAGCTCCCATTTCATGAACCACGAGATGGCCGTGCCTGTTCCCTTTGCCTGGCAGGCCGAATATGGCCTCACATCCTTCGACCGCAAACAGCTTGCCGCGGTAGTCGGATACGTGAGAGAGCAGCGGCAGCACCATGAGGGACGCACGACTATTCCGGCCTTGGAACGGGTGGCCTAAGAAAGGTAAGCGACGGTGGCCAGACGGACTGAGGAGGGCCGATAGCAGCCCCTTTCAGTGGGCTTTGCTATTGTAGCCCATGGCTTTAGCCCGGGGCGGGCCTGCGAGATAATCCAGGGCAGATTCTTTAGCCCGGTGTGCAGGGATCACCAGGTTCATGGGCCACATAGGAATATGGAACCGTAATTATGTTCAAGGGACCTCCGGGGGGCGCTGCGCAAACGACCTGATCTGAGGCCGTGCGTTGTCCACGAGGCGGGTGGCCTTGGACGGCGATGCTCTCGAGGGTGGCGAAAGTGACGCATCAAACGGGCACAGAGCAAGGCGACTTCCGGGTGCGCCGGGATTACGTCCGGCATGGCGCGGACCTCTACGATCGCGTCGTCCACGAAAAGAGGGGGCGGGTAGTCTTCTTCGCGAGATCCCCAGGTAGCGGGCGCACAGCTACCATGAACGCCGTTGACAGAGCGCCCATTAACAAGACTGAGGAACGGTGTGGCGAGAAGAGCGAGATTCCGGTCGGTGTGCTTTGCCCAAATCAGGTCAGCCTGCCACGCCTGCTAGAGACCCTGCACGACCACGCAGGCGACCGCATTCCCATTAGGCAGTCTATTCACGATGAGTTCTTTGCGACGCACCCCGCAGGTCAGAGATGGAAGTTATCGGAAAACACGGTTCTCGCCTTACGGGGCGACCACCTGCTAGGTGAAGATGGTGCCACACCAACCGTTCTAGCTGGCGAGCTACTGCAAATGGTAGGCACGCCTCAGTCACTCTACGAACGCTTCTCCAAGAATGTCTTGCATGAACTCAGGGGCATCAATCTCGTAGAAACGCTAATCACAATGCGGAACGCCGGCGAACAGATTAACCTTCTCACGATCGGGAAGCGCCTAGAACAACGTGGCCTGCACGTCCCGCGCGGTGCGGTCCACCTCAGCAGCATGCGCCTTTGGCTGGCGGAGGCCGGTGTGTTCATGACCTGAGCCACTGTTGGGCTCAGGCAGTCGCTAATCGCTACGAATGGGAAAGGGGACTGCGGAGTTAGCCGGAGCTTGCACAGGGAGCGAATTCCCCTCTCCGTTGCGTGTTGACGCCGCTGGCCCTCGGTGATACGATGCCCTCGAAGGTAGCGCCAAAGTCGATCTGAGACTAGACTGAAGCTCTTGGAAGGATGAGCATGGCCGGCGAAGACTTAGCGAGAGCTCATCTGGAGCTGTTGAGGCAAGATGCTCGCGATGAGGTCAAGAAGCGCATTGAACAGCGAGACAAGTATTCTGGGATGGCACCATTAATGTGGATACGCACTATCCGCATAGGGTTGAAGATCTGGAGTTCCTCCCGAGGTCTCTCGATGGTCTTATTCTTTTGGCATCGCTTCCTTTGCACGTCATTGTTGCGTCGAACCAGTCGGGCATAGCGATGGGCTACTATGAACGTGCTGACATGGCTCACTTCAACTCAGCCCTCAGGGCGAAGACAGAGCAGGCTGGCGGGCGCATTGATGCGTTCTATTTCTGTCCTCATCTGGAATCCAAACACTTATCCCCCGATATGACGCCATGCGCATGCTCGAAACCTTCCCCAGGAATGCTGCTGGAGGCGGCGAAGGACTTCGGGTTGGATTTGACTGGCTGTTTCGTTGTCGGTGACAAGACATCAGATTTGGCCGCAGGCGAAAGCGTGGACTGCATTACTATTCTCGTCGAGACAGGAAGAGCGGGAAGAGAAGAAGGTGCACTGTCGCTGCAACCGATGTATGTGGCAGAAGACCTTCTTGATGCCGCCATCGTAGTGCGGGACTGTCTTGCACGCGATGTTAAAGTTAGGCATGACGCGGCCTGACTGTCTCTTCTTCTTGGAACGTTCCTTACTCCCCAGGCGCGCAAACCCCAAGACGAATACCTCATGACCCCGACCCGAGAGATCTTTTGGAACGTCGGCGCCCTGGGCCACTGGGCGCCCTACATACTCATGGTGCTCATGCTGGCGGCGGTGGGGTGCGGGATCCGGCGGCGCTGGCGCCTCTGGGGCCTGGGCCGGGGTGGGCCGGCGTTCGACCGGCCCTGGGAGCGCATACGCGGCTTCCTGGTCTACGGCCCCGGCCACGGACGCCTCCTGGTGCAGCGTTTCGGGGGCATCATGCACCTGCTGGTCTTCTGGGGGTTCGTGGCCCTCTTCATCGGCACCACCCTGGTCTTCATCCATGAGGACCTGCGCATCCGCCTGCTTCAGGGGCCCTTTTACCTGTACTACTCCTTCGTCCTGGATGTCTTCGGCCTGGGAGCCATCGCCGGCATTCTCATGGCCGCCGGGCGACGTTACCTCCAGCGGCCGGACAAGCTGGATAACCAGCGGGACAACGCGGTCACCCTCTCCCTCATCTTCACGGTCCTGGTCACCGGCTACCTGGTGGAGTCCTTCCGCCTGGCTGCCACGGAGCTGGTCCAGCACCCGGACTGGGGCCTCTGGTCGCCCGTGGGATATGCGCTGGCCAACGTTTTCTATGGCTGGAGCCCCCAGGAAGCCGCCCTCAGTATGGGCCATACGGTATCCTGGTGGGTCCACCTGCTCGCTTCTTACGGCCTTCAGGCTTACGTGGGGTGGTTCTTCCTTTCGCACATCGTCTACTCCGGCCTGAGCATCTTCTTCCGGGACCTGGAGCCCCAGGGCGCCTTGCCCCCCATCACCGACTTCAAGGCCAAGGAGAAGCTGGGAGCCGGGCGTATTCTGGACCTCGGCTGGAAGGACCTGCTGGACCTGGATGCCTGCACCCGCTGTGGCCGCTGCCAGGAGGCCTGCCCCGCCTATGCCAGCGCCAAGCCTCTCTCGCCCAAGAAGGTGGTCCAGGACCTGAAGGCCCACCTCACGGCTTACGGCCCCCGCTGGCTCTCCGGCCAGGTCCCCAGCGAGGATAGCGTCCCCATCCTGGGCGGCGGCGCCGTCTCCTACGACGAAGTCTGGGCTTGCACCACCTGCGGTAACTGCCACCAGCAGTGCCCCGTTTTTATCCAGCCCATGGGCAAGATCATGGAGCTGCGGCGCCACCTGGCCCTGGTGCAGGGAAAACTTGACAACACCGCCCAGGCGGCCCTGCAGAGCATCCAGAAGCGGGCCCATCCCTGGGCCGGCGCCCAGGCCACCCGCCTGGACTGGGCCCAGGGCCTGGACCTTCCGGAGTACTCCCAGGGGGTCGAGGCGGAGTACCTCCTCTGGGTCGGCTGCACCAGCGCCCTGGTGGAGCTGAACGCCAAAGCAGCGGCGGCTACGGCCAGGCTGCTCAAAGTGGGCGGAATAAGCTTCGCCATACTGGGGGATGAAGAGGCCTGCACCGGAGACCCGGCCCGTCGCATGGGCAACGAGTACCTCTTCCAGCTTATGGCCCGCCGGAACATCAAGACCTTTCAGAAGTACGAGATCGGCAAGATCATCACCCTCTGCCCGCACTGCTACAACACCCTCAAGAACGAGTACCCCCAGTTCGGCGGACAGTACCAGGTCTTCCACTATAGCCAGGTCCTGTCCCAACTCCTGGGAAATGGGCGTCTGAAAGCAACCGGCTCTCTGGACGGCGTGTTCACCTACCACGATGCCTGCTATCTCGGCCGCTTTAACGGCCTCTACCGGCCCCCCCGAGAGGTGCTTAAACATGTCCCCGGCCTCAAGCTGGCGGAGATGCCTCTTTCCCGGGAGCGCAGCTTCTGCTGCGGGGCAGGCGGGGGCCACGTCTGGATGGAGGAGAAGATCGGGCGCCGCATCAACGAGATGCGGGTGCAGCAGGCCGCCGGAACCGGCGCTGCCACCATCGCTACAGCCTGTCCCTTCTGTCTTCAGATGATGGATGCGGGCATCAGAGACCAGCAACTGGAGGGGCGCCTGCGGGCGGTGGACCTGTCGCAGGTGGTGGAGGAATCGGTTGACGGCTAGAGTTGATTCCCAATAGAGCTACAGCCTGATACGCTTGAAAGGCCGGACACGGGGCCTGCGGTATCTCCCCCAAGCCACCGGCGCGGGCATTATCCGGCCCCTCTGCCATGAATAACCGCCGGTATGGTCTTCAGCAGTATCCAGATATCGAAGAATAATGATCTCTTATTAATATACGTCAGGTCGAGCTGGACCATTTGGTCAAACGAAGCACGGCCCCTGGCCGTCGCCTGCCACAGGCCGGTTATGCCAGGCTTCACCTGGAGGCGGCTAAAGTGCCAGTCTTTATACTCCTCGACCTCGTAAGGGATGGCCGGCCGTGGCCCCACGAGGCTGAGGTCTCCTTTCAGGACGTTGACCAGTTGGGGCAGCTCATCGAGGCTGCTCTTGCGCAATGCTCGCCCCAATCTGGTCACGCGGTGGTCATCAACCATCTTGGCGATGGCACACCCCGACCCTTCCCCCTTGATAAGACTTCGCACGTACCGCTCATGGACCGTGGTGTCCGCCCTGTCGTGCATGGTTCGCAATTTGTAGATGATGAACCTCTTTCCACCCCGGCCCAGGCGCTCCTGTCGGAAAAGAACAGGACCAGGAGAATCCAGCTTGATAAGTAGAGCGATAACCCCCATGAGCGGTGAAAGGAGCGCCAGAAGGAAGAGAGCGCCAAATATGTCCATACAAGACTTCCCCACGCCGTAGATGCGCCCCGCCCTGGGGTTTCCGGTAGCGATATCGTCTCCTAAATGTCTCCCCTTCTCCTGATGCACCAACACCAACCTCGGAAAGATCTGCGGAGATGGGTCAGTAGGCAACCCCTAAGCCGGCCAGGTCCACCTCTCGGAGGTCATGCCAGGCGACCTTGAACGCCTCATCTAACGCCCCCCGCCGGGCGGGCTGGCCCAATCGCTCGGACTCGTGCCTCGAATTGCTGCAAGTACTGTCGGGCCTGCTAAATGAACCGAGCGAGATCCTGCGTGATTGATGGTCATGGACAATTTTAGGACGCCAAGCCCAGTCTGCCGAATAAATTCGGCGTTACGTTTAGCCCAACGCCGAATTTATTCGGACGGTCGTGGCACAATATTTGGTGCATGACCATGAATCACGGGCTGAACCATCCTGTAGGGAGGCCGCTGTAGAGGAGGCTCATGAGCCTCCCCTACGTAGCCATGTCTCCGCTGCCAAGACTGCCTGACCAACCTCGGTCCATTTAGGGCGCTTCCGGCCCAAGAGCGGCCAGCGAGTAGGGCCTGACGGTCAGGCCCCGCTTGCAGGTGACCTGGTGTATAGTACCGCGCAGCCGCGCCGGATTGCCCGTAACCACACTATAGGGTGGGACTTCTCTGGTTACGACGCTGCCTGCTCCAATTACAGAGTATTCACCGATTACGATATGGGGTAGAAGAACTGAACCGGCTCCCACCTGGACCCCCTGCTTTATGACCGGTCCTCTCATGCATTCGGGAGAGTACGCGCAGCCAGGGTGGGGATCGTTGGTAATGGTTACCCCGGGCGCTAGAAAGACATCATCTTCGATAACTGTGAACTGGGCCACGTAAACATGGCTATGGATCTTGACCCGGTTGCCGATGATACAGCCGTAATCGATCACCGAGCCGTTCCAAATCCGAACGTCATCTCCGAGGACGTTCTCTTCCCTAACGATGGCGTTGTGCCCGGTTTCCAGGTGGTGGCCTATGCGAGAGCCTGCGTAGATGACGGTGCCGCTGCGGACCCTGGCATTGTCTCCAATAACCAGCAGCAGGTCAGGGACATGCCTGGAAGGGGCATATCCCACGCATGCTCCCAGGTCTATGTGGAAGTCCTTGCCAATTCGAATCATGGGCTGAATCCTTGACCCCATATGCTCATCTGAGACTGGAGCGATATGATTCGGGGTGCAGTACTATTCTCCTGGGCTGGCCTGAGAAACAGATTAACTGGACGTAAAAGTCGAGAAGCGAGAACCTCACCTGCGGCTAGCCACGAGCCCAGCGGTCTCCTGAAACCGGATTATGGCTTCCGCCACCAGCTCAATACCCCTCTCGGTCAGCTCAGGGTAAATTGGTAGGGAGAGGACCTGCCGCGCTACCATTTCGGCGACTGGAAACTGTCCCTCTTGATAGCCCAGATGTCCATAAGCTGGCTGCAAGTGCAATGGAATGGGATAATGAACTCCGGTCTGTACGCCGGCCGCTCCCAAACTGGCTTGCAATGCGTCCCTCTGGCCGGACCTTACCACGTAGAGATGGAATATGTGCTCGGCGTACGCCATGGTTCCTGGCAGATCGAGCCCCAGCCCATTCAGAAAGCTGGCATAATAAGCGGCCCTTTCCCTCCTGAGAGCATTCCAGAGGTCCAGGTACCCTAGCTTCACTCGGAGCACTGCCGCCTGGATGGCGTCAAGGCGGGAGTTAAGACCCTCTACTACGTGAAGGTACTTACCGTCGCGCCCATGGTCTCTTAAGAGACGGACCTTCCGGGCCAGCTCCGCGTCGCTGGTAACCACCATTCCTCCATCGCCGTAGGCGCCAAGGTTCTTGCCTGGATAGAAGCTGAAGCAGGCCATCAGGCCGAAGCTGCCGACCCGCTGGCCATGATAACGGGCCCCGTGAGCCTGGGCCGCATCTTCCACCACCACAAGGCCGTACCTCCTGGCGATATCGTTGATGCGGTCCATCTCAGCCGGGTGTCCGTACAGGTGTACGGGGAGGATAGCCCGGGTCCGGGAAGTTATCTCTCCTTCGATGAGAGCAGGGTCCATGTTGTAGGTCTCCGGGTCGATGTCCACGAAACGGACGGAAGCGCCGCACCTGCTGATAGCCGCTGCCGTGGCTATAAAAGTATGGGGTACGGTAATCACCTCCTGCCCAGGCCCAATCCCAATGGCCAGAAGGGATAGATAAAGAGCATCAGTGCCGGAAGCCACAGCTACCCCGTAGTTTGCTCCGCAGTAAGCCGCAAACTCCTGTTCAAGGGCCTCCACTTCGACTCCCTGAATAAAGCGCGACGAGTCCAGCACCCGGCAAACGGCCTCCATGACCTCTTCCTTGATCGACAAATACTGGCTCCGGAGGTCTACTAGCGGGACCTGAATACAATCCATGATCGTCCACCTTTCAGGATGATGCCGGCCAGGGTTGCCCCTCTATCAAATCCCGAGATCAGCTTGGGAGGCTCCCGAACGCAGGGCATGTCCGCCTAAGTAGACATACCCAGCAATCAGAGAGTGTTGAATATCACCAAACTCCGTAGCCGGGGTCGACTACTGTAGCTGTTCAACACTCTCCAATCAGGGTCTTGGCAGCGTGATCGCGGTTGAATATGCCGATATCACTATTGAACGCCTCAACAATTAAGAAAACATTAAAATATATTCTGTCTTCAGATGATGGACGCGGGCATCCAAGGCCGGAAGCTGGAGGGGCGCCCTGCGGGCGGTGGACTTAGCGCAAGTGGTGGAGGGTGTACAACGCGCCTCAGAACCCGACCAGGCTCCGCACATAACGGAGGGCTTTGCGAGGGTCATGAAGGGCAAGCCGCCCCTTTACCCTCCAGTCCTTGATGAATTCCCAGAGAGAGAGTCTCATGTGGCGGCGAAACGCCTTGGTCGCCATGTCCCTAACCTCCTCTGGCATGAACTCGGGCGTCCTGATCAGGCCCGTTCCATGGTGTTGCGTGGCACCAGCTAAAGCTCTAGGTGTGGGCTCGTGGACCAGGTAGCCCTTACTCTTGCAGATTTCGTATAGCCTGGTGCCCGGCAACGGAGTGGCTATGTGAAGGCCCATGTTCACCCCGTATTGCCGCTTGAGACGAAGAGCAAAATCTATCGTCCTCTGCATGTTCTCCTTTGTCTCCCCAGGGAAGCCGATGACATAGAAAGCCACCAGCTTTACGCCTGCCTGGCGGCAGCGCTGTGCAGCCAAAACTACCTCGTCTAGCCGGAGCCGCTTGCCCACGATATCATCGAGCACACCCTGGTCTCCCGATTCTACCCCCACTGTAATGTCCACACAACCCGTTTGCTTCATCTTCCCCAGAAGCTCCAGAGTTAGCCCTTCTGCCCTTACGCCATTCGGCGTGTCCCACATAAACCTTAACTTACGTGCAGTCCATCCATCGAGCAGTTCGCCAAATCTCTTGCGATTAAGGGTCAGATTGTCGTCTTCAAAATGGATATGCTCCACCTTGTACTTCGTTGTCAGGTGCTCCACATGGTCGATGACATAGGAAGCGGAGTGGGCGCGCCATTTCTGGCCCATATGAAGATGTATGGAGCAGAATACGCAGCCATAAGGGCAGCCCCGGCTGGTGATAAGGGGCACCTCCCGCCTGAACTGGGAAGACCGATAGCTGAGCCGCCCGGGGTTGAAGTAGCTTTCCATATCCACCAGGTGGTAGGCTGGATACGGCAATTCGTCCAAATTGGTTATTAATTCGCGGGCCGGGCTTATTCGTACCTCATCGTCTTTTCGGTAAGCGATGCCCGCGATGCCATCCAGGCTTCTGCCCGCACCAAGTTCTTGGAGGAGTTCCAGTATGGTGCGCTCCCCTTCCCCCCGTACCACTACATCCACCCACGGAGCCGCCTCCAAAAATTCCTCCGGCCTCACCGTAACGTGGGGACCGCCTACAATAACGGCGGCTCCTGGGTTCACTTCTTTCACCAGGCGGGCTGTCTGGATCGCGTTTTCCACCTGAGTAGTGAAGGGGTTGCCGATGCCCACGAAGCGAGGCTGACGCCGTTCCACTTCCAGCTTGATTCTGTCCCAGGGCATCCCGTGCTGGATGGCGTCCCCCTCCTTACGGGGTGGGAAATTGCCCACGAGAGTATCCAGGATTTCCACCTGGTGGCCGGCCCTATCTAAAACGGCAGCGATATACATCAGTCCCAGGGGAAGCCCCGCCATCACGGAATGCGAGCCGGCATAAGTGGTCTGGGGAGGGTTGACCAAAAGGATTTTCATGGCTTCGGCCCGCTAAAACTGGGATTCGAGGGACCGGGGAGGTTCCGATTTCAGCGTATAGCCCATAGGCGCAGCTTAATACCCCTCCCTTGGCCTGTCAATACCTGGGCAGTAACATACTGGCAACTTTGTTCTTATTTGGAAAGAGCCATAGCTTGACGATAACCCCTCATCGTGTTAAGCTTGGTTCGCGTTTTTCTGGAGCCATACGCGGTTAGGGCAAATCGCGGAAGTAAGCCTTGGGCAGCGATCAAGTATAGTTTGCTGGCCTTCTAACACTGCTCGGCAATGGTCCCCGGCGGGCAGCACGGGGCGGCGGCAGGAGCTCCAGTATCGCACGAAGAGGCAGAAAACGGCACGTTCAGGGGTAACGCACGACCATAAGATAGATCCTCGGCCCTTAACGCGAACTGCATGGTTAGACACGCAGGCTAATAGGGTCAGGCCCCTATCTCGGAGCATCGCCAAGCGAAAGTTGCTGCTCGTCCTCGGCGACTTATTGGTGATTAATGGCACCTACCTGGCGTCCCTCCTCCTGGCCAAGGCCATGAGCGGCACATCCACTGCGACTTTCCTCGAGCTCGTTCTTTCCTTCGCCGGATGGTTTGTGTTTGTCTCGCTTCTATGGGGCTTCGTGGCGAGAGTGAATGAGTGCTACGAAATCGCTGCAATCGCCAAACCGGCCGTTGCTACTCGCCGCATTTTCGTCGTGCTGGTTTACATGGGAATCGTTTACATTATCCTCTTCTATTTTATCCAGTTCTCGTTACCCCCCAAGATAGTTCTTCCAATCTTCTTGCCCCTCTCTTTAGGGTTCCTTCTAGCATGGCGCTCACTTTACCTGCTTGTCTTCCGTATGCCGACGTTTAAGCGCCGAATTCTCATTGTGGGAGCAGGATGGGCCGGGAGTGTAATCGCCAGGGAGCTTCAGCACCTTAATTGGGAATACGGGCTGCTGGGCTTCATAGACGACGACCCGACGAAACAAGCTCAGCAAATCGAAGGCGCACCGGTACTGGGAACCCGTGCAGACCTCCTGGGCATAATTAACGACCACGGAGCCCAGGAATTGGTTCTCAGTATAACCCACGAAATCCATGACCAGCTCTTTGAAGCCCTCATAGAAGCCCAAGAGAACGGGATTGAAGTGACTCCTATGGCCACCCTCTATGAGAACTTGACGGGGCGGGTCCCTGTAGAGCACATCAACCACCACTGGTACACTGGGCTTCCCATCGTCCCAAAGCATGGCCCTTTGTACGCGTTCTCCAAACGAGCCACGGATCTAATTGTAGGCATGCTCGGATTGATAGTGACGGGGGTTGTCCTGCCGTTCATGGCATTGGCTATTCGCCTTGATTCGTCTGGGCCCATTTTCTATCACCAGGAGCGAGTAGGGCACCATGGCAGGGTGTTCAAGCTTGTCAAGTTCCGCTCGATGTTTACTAACGCAGAAGCAGACGGTAAGGCGGTCTGGGCGGTTGATAAGGACGTTCGAGTAACACGGGTAGGGCGATTGCTTCGATTGACTCGCATGGATGAACTCCCCCAGTTCCTGAATGTGCTCCGCGGCGACCTGAGCCTGGTGGGACCGAGACCCGAAAGACCAGCCTTCGTTGAAGAACTCCAGAAACACATCCCTTTCTACCGCAGCCGCCTTATGGTCAAGCCTGGGCTCACAGGATGGGCACAGGTAAAATACCGATACGGCAACACCATTGAGGACGCTCTGGTCAAGCTCCAGTATGACCTGTACTATATAGGACACCAGTCAATCCTTCTAGACCTCGTGATCACCCTTAAGACCCTCTGGGTGGTCGTTTTCTGCAAAGGAACATAATCAAGAAGGCTTAAGCTATCAAGGGCAGAGCAGATTTCCGCAACCTGCGATTCGATGCTCGATCACGCTGACCGACTCATTGGCAGACAATCTAAGGGACTCGACACCAACTGAACGGCGGCTCTTGCTGGTAGCACCGAGGTGGATACCCTCGTGTTTACGCAGCCTAGCCAGTATGGCCGGCACCCCACTTGCCTCCCTGGAGATCCTGGTCCTTATTGTCTCAGCCCCACTACTCGTCTTTCCCTCTTCTTATAGCTTTGTTGCTCTGCTCCTGCTTCCTGCCATCTGGCTCGCCCGGTTAGTCGCCAGACGAAATACTCTGCGCCGGACCCCTGCCGACTGGCCTTTGGTGGGCCTGGTCCTGATGACTTTGGTTAGCCTGTACCCTTCAGTAGATCTATCTGCCAGCCGCCCCAAGCTCTATGGTCTGCTTCTGGGCTTTTACATTTTCGGTCTCGTCGCCGAACATCTACGGACGGAAAGCCTGAGAAAGGCATTAGCTTTCGTCCTTGTCGTTGGGGGGGTTGGAATCGCCCTATTGGGAGTTTTGGGAACCGAATGGAAGATTCAGAAGTTCTCTTTCCTGGGACCGCTCTACGATAAGCGCCCGCAACTAATCACAGAAGTCCAGACGTCCTTCGGAACATTGAAAGAAGGCTTCCACCCTAACGAGGTTGGGGGAATTTTGACTTTGCTTCTTCTGTTCGCGATTGGACTAGCCGTGTTCTCTCAACATCGAACGGCCCGTTTTATGCTGGCTGGGACAGCCGTCCTTATGTTCGGCACGCTGGCTCTAACGGCGTCTCGTTCCGCGATCCTCGGTGCCGGCGTCTCCATCGTCATACTGACCATTTTGAGATGGCCTCGTCTGTTGTTGCCCCTCACTGCCGCCCTCTTTGGGTTGGCGGCAGTGTTATGGGGGCTTGGCGCAGGAAATCTCGCCAGTTGGATAATTGAAATGGACGTCGCCACTGGATCGAGCATCCAAGGGAGACCAGAGATCTGGATACGTTCCTATGCTATGATGCAGGACTTCTTCTTTACCGGTATAGGTCTGAACACGTTTCCCATCGTCAGCTCCACGTTATATCCTTTCTTCTTAGTAGCTCCATCCGTACAACTTCCGCACGCCCATAACCTGTTTCTTCAAATTGCCCTGGATCTCGGTGTCCCAGGGCTAGTAAGCTTTCTAGGGTTGCTTGGAGTTGCCGTGATCAGCCTCGTCCGGTGGTCACGTTTATCGATGGGCTGGGAGCGTGGGCTGGCAGCGGGCTTGGGCTTCGGACTGCTGGCCCATTTCATCTTCGGGCTAACCGACGCCATGACCCTGGGGGCAAAACCAGGAGCGTTTCTCTGGGCAATGCTAGGAACGGCAGTTGCCCTGGGGGCATCTGCCCGTGAGAGGGCAAGTCCAGAGGCGAACAGCAACCCTCAGTTCTTTTCCGAAAACGTGGAGGAACAGCCCTCGGGAGAAGGGCAGTCTAAGATAAAGGCGAGCCCGGTTGGTGTGGGTCTATTGCAGCTGCTCCAGTGGGCACTCTTTTCGGTGGCATGCGGGCTAGGAGTTTATATCGCGGTCACCAACGCCACTGTCTTGCACTAGAAACCGCACTTCCGGCCTGGCTGATGGGCCAACCCAACTAGCCAATGTTTGACAGCTAGGTCCAAATGCTGTCGGCGACCTGATCAATCTCCCCCGGGATACAACTCAGCAGGATAGCTGAACTCCGCCCCATGTAAGATGCCGTCGCAGATTATATCCAGCCCTGGATCCTTGCCAGGCAAGAGATCGTCCAGGCTAGACAACGTTATCTTGTACGGCACCCGCCCTGACGTCGGTTCGATGCATTTTATGGGGATCATGCGGCGGAAGAAAAAGTGAAAGGCGTACTTTCGCCCGCGCCGGATTACCTCTTCATCCAGTGGCTCGCGGAATGGCAACGCGTCTAGCATTCTAAAATACTCCTCTGGCGAACTGGTATCGTAGGTAACGCCTTTGTTCCGAATCCAGGCCTCGCCCGCCACAATGATGGGTATTCCCAGGCTCGTCAGCTCAACACCTGTTTTCGTTCCATAAATAATAACCGCGTTAGTCTGCGTCATGGCTGCATACGTACTGATGCGACTCTCAGGAGGGACCAGGAATACATTCGAGGGTAGATCCTGAATTGCGTTCTTAATCTCGGCGATGATTGGCTGGCGGGAGGGCAACTGCCCCCGTACCTCCGCCGGATGCACCCGAATAAGGAGCTGCAGGTCAGGCCTCTTCCCAAAATAGCGGATCGTTTGGAGCACCCATTCCAGCATGTTTGGAAAGGCATTTGCGCGATAGTGCAACTGCGCATCCCACATGACGTTGGTCAGCATGCCGACCGTCGGCCTGGAAAAGTTTATGCCCAATTCCCGGCTTATCAGGGTCAAGTCCTCCTGAGGCTTGTCGTTGAAACGAATCCAGTCGCGAGTTCCTTGCCAGCGGCTCTTGAGGTAATCCAGCAATTCCGCCTCCCGCCCCGTGTTCCAGGCCATATTCTCCCAATGCGCGGTCGGCTCTGTCAGCAGCGTGTGATGGTAGGTATCCCCATGGCTGAAGATAAACCGCTTCTTGCGGTATGCAGGATTCCAGTTTACAACCCGCACACCTTTTTGGCGAGCAACCTCGCCAATCAAGCCCTGCGGCACATATATTCCGTGATTAAAACACGCGCACGCATATTTGTATCTCTCTAAGAGCTTCCTTATCGCAAACGTGGTAAGCAGCGAAGCCTCGAAATACCGCCTCAAAACCCCTTCGCTTTGTGGCTCACCGTCCAGAGTACCCCGAGCAAAGAACCGCAAAGTCCCGGCTACGGCATGTTCGCCTACTGCCAGACCATCCATGCATTTCGACCCAATATCGCTGGCTGGGATGGACTCGGAAAGCTGTCTGGCAGCGGCCGCGTCTGCCGGGCTAATGAACTCACTGTACCTGTGAATAGGTAGTCCGAGCCGTTTGTACATAGCTTTGCCCACATTGAAGCAATCCCAGCAGTAGGTTTTCTGAGGACCATGCTTCACGAAGTCCTCGATAACAGGGGACCTGATGGACACTGCCCGCAAACAGGCAGGCAGTATCTCGTCACACAAGAGTAGGTGTACTTCCGCCCCGCGCAGCGTCAAGGCGACTGCCAGAAGGCTTTCTATAGTGGTTACGGCAGTTTGGCCGCCGGTGCTGGTGGCAATCAGCACCTTGGGACCCCTCTGGGCATCCCGGACCGCCTCCTGCCAGCGGAAAGCCTCTTGCTTCTCCAGCCGGGTCCAATCCGGCTGATCAAAATCAACCTTGATTTTGCGAAGGACTTTTTCCGCAGCTAATCTAATGTACGACTGCAAGCCGCCAAACTCCCGCTTAGCTCAGTCGTGCGCCCGCATAATTTGGCGAGCCAGAGAGGCGCCATCCAGTCCGTGAAAATGCAGCACCTCTGATGGTGTTCCCCACGCCGGGAACCCCCGGACACCTAGCTTGGTGAAACGCCTGCCGTGCAATAGGTGAGATGAAACAAGGGAATTCATCAAGTTGTCACCCAAGCCTCCTGTTGGAGCATGGTCCTCTAAGACGTATACAGCCGGGCATTCACTTATTACTTCCAGGAGCCAATGATTATCGACACGATTAAGCCAGGGCATATTCACTACCTTCAGCCGGAAATCGCTGTCGCCCAGTACTTCTGCCGCCAGCAACGCCTCGTGAAGCATGACGGGACCATAAGCAAACAGCACCGCGTCCACTCCTTCTACCAGCACTACTCCCTGGCCAAGCCTCATCGTGTAGCCGGGAGGCAGTTGAATTATGCGAGGGGAAGGACCTATGACCAGTCTCAAGACGCAATTCTCATTCGCGACGTTAACGCAGTACTCGAGAGCCAGGCGCGTCTCGGCCCCGTTGCACGGCTGGACAATCACAAAGTTGGGAAGAGCACCCAAAAGCGAAATATCGCGGATACTCTGGTGTGATTGACCGGGTCCCGCCGGGATCAGCCCAGAATAGTGGCAGGGGTGGATGATCTTGGTTTGTTCGCAGGCGTTGTTTTAAATCTGTTTTTTTGCGCGCGCGGCCAGAAATGTCCCAACCGCGTTTACTGCTTGTCAC
>Ga0082335_1003581_pt1 | contig 25217 bp, 24 predicted proteins | sample Subgrocontami58m_FD_72375 | JGI IMG/M metagenome (GOLD analysis project Ga0082335, IMG submission 72375) | Subsurface groundwater microbial communities from S. Glens Falls, New York, USA - GMW37 contaminated, 5.8 m (SPADES assembly) (version 2) ...
ATTGTTGGCGCATCTGGCGGAATCGGCATACTCATCGACCAAAAAGGGAACGATCAATATCATGGAGACTATTTTTCACAGGGCAGCGGGTACTATTTTTCATTAGGATTACTCCATGACAATGAGGGCACTGATAAATATTATGCCGGCCGTTATGCCCAGGGTGCGGGTATCCATTCAGCTATCGGCTTATTGGAAGACAAATCGGGAGACGATACATACGAGTGCTCTTTTGGCGTCTCGCAGGGATGCGGTCACGATACCGGCATCGGGTTTCTGGTTGATTATAGTGGGAACGATGCTTATCGCAGTGAAACTTCTTCACAAGGTGTTGGCCTGGAAAAGGGTTTGGGTGTTTTGGCCGATTTTTGCGGGAATGATAGTTATCATGCAAATGACAACAGTCAGGGTTTTTCCTCTCCATCAAAGACAGAAGACATTATCGGCATTGGGATGTTAATTGACAATCAAGGAAACCACGATATTTTCCGCGATAGCCTGCAAGAAAATCTGCTATTGTATCGAGCGAATGGGGGACTTTTATTAAATAAATGAGTAGAATGTAATTTCGGATTGCGGAATTCTGATTTCGGATTTAAAAAGAATAAATCGGATGAATAGGAGGAAAAGATGGATCGCAACGAAATGAAAAGTAGAACAAAGGAATTTGCCAAAGACATTATTAAGCTTTGCCGAAAATTTCCAAATGATATGGAAGGTAGATTAATAGGTAACCAGATATTTCGTTCAGGAACTTCTACGGCTGCCAATTACAGAGCAGCATGTCGAGCAAGGTCAACAGCTGATTTTATTTCAAAGTTATCTATTGTTGAGGAAGAGGCAGACGAAACCTTGTTTTGGCTTGAGTTGATAAAGGAAATGGAAATTGTTGATAAAACATTGCTTAATTCTTTGATGCAGGAAAATAACGAAATAATCGCCATTATCGTTTCATCAATCAAAACCGCTAGAAACAATAAACAAATCCGAAATCCGAACTCCGCAATCCGAAATAAATATGATTCGTGATAAAATCAAAGATCTATGAAAAACAGAATCAACGACAATAATAGGTATTACATGAAATGCAGATAGGTTTTATCGAGCGTAAAGGACACGTCCTTACCAGGTCCACGTTAAAATGCCTCAGTCAGGTGGCCTCGATTAATCCAACCCTGGGCTGCATCCACCAATGTGCCTATTGCTATGCAAGGGGTTACTCGATCTATCCCGGCGATGGCAAAGTGCTTGTTTATGGAAACATGCCAGAAAAATTAAAAAAAGAATTGGCCTCGCGTCGGAAATTACCTACCTATGTATTTTTTAGTCCAACTTGCGATGTCCTTCAGCCTATCCCACAAGTACTCAACATTACCCATGAATTGATGAAAGTTTTGCTAGAGCAGGGCGTTGGTATAAACCTGCTTACCAAGGGCAGGATTCCCGCAAAATTTCTTCAGTTATTCGGACAGTACAAAGAATTGTTGCACATTCAAATCGGCATCACCACTTTAAATCGATATATTCAAAGAAAGATGGAACCGTACGCCGCAACACCTCAGGAAAGAATTCGGAATATAGAACAGCTATGTGCAGTAGGCATTACGCCGGAAGTAAAATTAGACCCATTGATTCCTGGCTTGACCGATACACAATCGAATTTAACAGCCTTGTTCAAGACGCTTCAGGAATTTGGAGTAATTTCCACAGGCATTAATTATCTATTCCTCAGACCACAAATAAAGAAAAACCTTTACAAGGCGCTTGGGAAAACGCCTTTCTTACCAAAAATCATGGAGCATTATCAGAACAGTAAGCCTATCAATTTACTGGCAGAAAAATCTCGGGTTGTTGCCTTAGACGTAGCCTATAGGAAACGTGCTTACGAACAGATTTCGGCGTTGGCAAGCGATTTTGGGATTTATGCCTATGTGTGCGGCTGTAAAAATCCCGATATCACAGAAGAACCGCTGTGCGGCATCAATTGGGGACAACATTTTAAAAAGACATCTGAGCAGAAACACCTGTTTTGAATATGATATTTAACAAGCAAGATGCTGAACCAAGTTTAGCATGCGAAAAAGAAGAGAAAGAGATTGTGATAAAGATGAAGAAAAGCCGGTAAAATAAGGGATATGGGAGATAACATAAATCAGAGATAAGATGCGTGTCTTCAAAGATAGAAAGGAAGCTGGGTGGCTTCTTGCCCAGAAACTTTCAGTATACAAAGACGTTAATGGCATAGTGCTTGGCATCCCATCAGGTGGAGTTCCTGTTGCCGCTGAGATAGCGAAAGTCCTTGGACTTTCTCTCGACGTAATCATCGTGAGAAAAATTCAGTTACCCGATAACACGGAGGCTGGATTTGGTGCTGTTGGACCCGATGGTGAGGTATCGCTGAATACGAACCTTATCAGTCAACTCCATCTCACAAAGGAAGAGGTCAAAAGACAAATACAGATAACGGCGGATACAATCAAAAGACGCAATGAGCTTTTCCGGGAAGGACGGCAATTCCCCGTGCTTACAGATAAGGTTGTTATTATCGTGGATGACGGGTTGGCATCGGGATACACGATGCTCTCCGCCGTAGATTTCATAAAAAGGCATACACCGGAAAAGGTTGTTGTCGCCGTTCCAACAGCGCCGAAAGGAACAGTTGATTTGATCCTGCCTCAGGTTGACGAGATTGTCTGTCTCAATGTGAGAAGCGGATTTACCTTTGCCGTGGCTGATGCGTATGAGAAGTGGTATGACCTTGGGGATGAAGAGGTAATTTCGATCTTGAGAAGTTTCCACATTGGGTGAGGTTTTGATGTCCTGCCCGGTTGTTTTATTCGTTTGTTAAGCGACTGGATAAATTAGGTCACCTTCGTGACAACTCGAATAAAACAATCCCTCCCTTGATGGGAGGGAATAAGGGAGGGTGATCAACCTTTATTCTTCACCCCCACCTTTGCCTCCCCCATCGTTCGACTGAGCGTTCGACTGAGCTCACGCCGAAGGCTCACGACGAAGTCAAGGGGGAGGAACAGATGGTTTGAAATTCCTATGCGTCAAATTCAGGAGGGTTAGAATCTCCTGCGGTCTTTTGATCAGCGCCTGAGCGCCATTTTCCAGCAACTCCTTTCCAGTCCGAAAACCCCAGAGTGCCCCGACGGGAAACATGTCAGCCGCCACAGCCGTTTTCATATCAATGGCAGTATCGCCCAGGTAAATGAAATGCGAAGGAATAATATTCAAACATCTGGCTATTTCAAGTGCGCCTTTTGGGTCTGGTTTCAGAGGCATTAAGTTGCTTTGACCAAGAACCATATCAAAGTTCCACTTCGGAAGAAATTCGGTTACACACCGTTTTGTGAATTCGTCGGGTTTGTTGGACAGAACCGCCATTTTCAGGCCACCTGCCGTCAATGCATCAAGCATCTCTGCCACACCATCGTAAGGTCTTGTTTTGACGTTCCAGCCTTTACCGTATTCTTCGCGGAATGTCTGAACACAGGCACCGACCGTGTCATCGTCCCGCTTATTTTCTGGCAGTGCACGTTTCATGAGTACTGTAGCCCCGTCACCAACAAAATAACGGTAAGTGTCCAGTGGATGAGTGGGAAAGTCGTATTTCCCGAGTACACGATTCGCCGCAGTGCCCAGATCCTCAAGCGTATCAAGCAGCGTGCCGTCGAGGTCAAAGAGAATGGCTTTAAAATGCATTAAAGAAACCTTTTAACTGATAATTTACCATTTTTGCAACAATTTAGAGGTAGGGGCAGAAAATCTTCTGCCCCTGCAATGCTGCAATTTCCACTTGAGATTAAGAGATAGAGGATTACAATGTATCATTATCATAAATTTTTTAAAAATGATATGCAAATGTATTTAAACATATGGACGCTTTTTTTAGCAATAGCCGGTTTCGTGCTATTCACAAACTCCTTCGGATTATCGGCCTATAGTAAAGATGCAGAGAAAGAATTAAGTCCCGGGGAACGTTTCCACCACGAAACCTCGCTGACCTGGCGTGGTGTCATCGGTGATATTTTTCGTAGCAAGCCAAAGAAGCCGCCTCAATACAAGAACTACCCCGATTCGAAGATAATAAAATTACCAAAACCTGCCTATCATGGAATAACTCTTGAAGAATCAATTGAAAAGCGGCGTTCAGTCCGCAATTACTCCGGCAAACTGCTTACATTATCCCAGTTGTCCCAGTTACTTTATTCAGCACAGGGCATTACAGGCAAATTATATGATCAACCACTCCGCACAGCACCCTCAGCAGGCGCACTTTATCCCATTGAAGTATATGTAATCGTCAACAGTGTAGAAGGTCTGACTTGCGGTATTTACCATTATGCCGTGCTGAACCATTCACTGGAACTGGTAAAATCCGGTGATTTCAGAAAGGAGATTACTGCTGCTGGATTAGAGCAGGAGATGCTGGGCGATGCCGATGTTACCTTTGTACTATCAGCCATCTTTGACCGTGTTCGTCACAAGTATGGTGAACGCGGCTTTCGTTACGTATACATGGAGTCCGGACATATCAGCCAGAATATTTATCTGCAGGCGGTTTCACTGGGATTGGGCTCTGTGAGCATAGGGGCATTTCTGGATGAAGAGATTAATAAACTTATCGGTATCGATGGCCGAACGGAAGCCGTTATTTACCTGCATGCGGTAGGAACGTTGTAGGATTTATAAGTATTTGCGAACCACAAAGACATAAGAAATACATAATATTTGTAGGGGCAGGTTTAAAACCTGCCCTTACATTGTGCCCTTTGTGCCTTTGTGGTTAAATCAAATTTGATTTTGGCTCTGTTGCTTTAAAAATGAAACGAGAAGATATTAATTACATAATCAGTATCCTGCTTATATTCTCCATTTCCATTACAGGAATTGTGGGGTATGTGCAGTCACGACTCGAACTCCGCAGGTTTGTTCCACACCGCTACCTTGCTTATGCGACGTTGATCCTTGCTGCCATACATGTATTCCTGAACTGGTCTAAGGTATGGCGCTATTTGCGTCGAAAATTTAAAGGACTGTAATTTCATTTTAGTCTAAAACCACCATGGAGGGGCAGGTTTCAAACCTGCCCCTACGTGGCATCAGAGGGTAAGATACAATGTCATTTCGAGGAGAATATGATGGATTTTCCAAATGATAATCGACTTTCATTAATTCAAAAGATATCTGAAGAAATGGATGGTTTGGGGCTTGAATCCGTTATGCCTGCAATTCAGAGACATGTTGAGAAAACAAAAACTATCAAGAAACCTTTAGATTTAGCCCCATTGATTGAACACACCTTATTGAAACCAGAGGCAACACGGAGGGATATCATAAGACTTTGCGAAGAAGCAAAACAATTCCGTTTTCGTGGGTTTTTATAAATCCTGTCTTTGTGAAAGAAACCCAGAAACAATTAACAGGAACGGATTGCTCAGTTATTACCGTTGTGGGATTCCCTTTGGGGGCTAACGTGACTGCTACTAAGGTGGAAGAGACGAAACACGTTATAGAACTGGGAGCGAACGAAGTAGATATGGTTATTCCAATCGGTGCATTAAAAGATAGCGATTACAGAGCCGTTTGGCAGGATATCCGTGCGGTCGTTGAAGCTGCGGGATCAATCCCGGTAAAGGTGATTATCGAAACAGGGCTTCTGGAAGAAATGGAAAAGATTGCCGCATGTCTGTTGGCTGAGCGGGCAGGCGCTGCGTTTGTCAAAACTTCCACAGGTTTTGCTGGCCGTGGTGCGACAGTAGAAGATGTCAAATTAATGAAGGCAGTTGTGGGGGAAGGTCTCGGCATAAAGGCCGCAGGTGGAATTCGTGATTTTCAAACAGCCCGTGCTTTAGTGGAAGCCGGGTCAACCCGATTAGGCTGTTCAGCGTCTATAGCAATTGTAAGAGAATCTTTACAGATGGGGTAAAGCAGAGCACACCCAACAACGATACATGATACAGGATGCCCGATGCATGATGTACGAGGTACAATTAAGATTACCTTTGCTGGTTCAATCGTCCTCGCCCCCGACAGCAGCAATCGGGGGGTTTCGGTTCAGGCTACAAGCCCTGAACCAGCACGAAAAAGAGCGACATGTGGCGTGTGACGAATGACGTGTAGCAAGTGACGGGAATGCCGCTTGTCACCTGTCGCTCGACACTTGGCACGTATTATTTTGGTGTGGTATTTTCTGCTATTTCTTCTTCGCGCTAAACAAGCTGTACTGACCGTCTTTAAAACAATATGTCCCTATAACACGGGGTATTTCGGGATTTTTAAAGGATACTACAAATTTAAAACGTGGATAGTCGAGGTTTGCAGATGTAGGTTCTGCCTCTACATAAGTCAAATGAGCCTTGTGCTCAAAGCTAAGGATATTCCACTGAATTCCCTTATTATCGGAAAATTCAGTTTCTGCCAGACGCACAATATTATCCCTCAGAAATGATTCCCTTTTAGATGGTTCATTGATCATTGCAGGTTCCTGTTTTGTCGGCGTGATATCAGGCTTCGTCTCGCTTATCTGTTTCGATTCTTCCAAACCTATCTTCTTCGTCTGCTCAACTATAGTTGTTTCCGATTTTAGCTGTGGTGTTATGTCAGGTTTCGCTTCACTGGTCGCACTGGTCTGTGCCATTACTTCAAGACCTTTTTGCATACCCCCGGCTATTGACTTACCCATTTCCTCAAAACCCTTCTTGAATCCTTCCTCCAGAGCATTACCGAGTCCCTTCATCATCTCACCCATTGCGCCTCCGAACATGGACATCATGGTCTGCTCGGCATCTACCTTCCATTGCCCCTCTTCCTTTACGAGAATCGTCTGCATCTGGACTTGAAATTCTGTCGTTCCGTCGTATGTTTGCATTGTAGTTTCAATGGTGGTCTTGTTGTCTTCAATTTTAATATCACCAAAGTCTACTTTGCAGTTGGCAGCAGCATCTTTCTCTTTTATCTGTAATTTGTCTGCGCTTTCTTTTGTTACATACGACTTTACTGCCTGAATGTCTTTTGCATTCATTGCATCCCAGAATCCCTTTGCTACAGCCAACTGGCTTTTGGCATTTACGGTTTTTTGAATATCGGATTCTGGATTGTCGGATGGTTTGCTGCTATCGGTAACAGGTAATTGAGAGTTAACGTCAGCTTTTTCGGCGGGCGGTTGGGCAATTTCAGGGGTTTTTGCAGAGGTATTACGACTTATGATTTGTTCATTCAAATTCCTGACAGTTACTTCTAATCCTTCCATTTTTTGCTGAATGGTTTTATTGGATGTCTTCACCTCTTCCAATTTGTTATGCAGTCTATTTGTGTCATTTACAATGAGGGTAATTGTGCCGGACAAATCGTCAATCCTTTTTTCCAACAGCCTGCTGTCAATACTATCTGTTCTATCCCCCCTTTGATCTACAGAGGCACAACCGAAAAGAAATAGCAGGGGGAAACACAGGAACTTTACGAATAATTTATTCATATTTACAAGCATAATAACACTTTAGCAATCTATGTCAATAATTTTTATCACTTTAACGTTTAAGGAATTTCAAAGTAGCCACAAAGTCACGAAGACACGAAGTGTTTCTTTGTGCATTGGTGTCTTCGTGGCAAAGGTTAATTTATCTTGATTATATAATTCCTTCTCCGTAAAATACGGCAAATTTCAACAAATTCTATTTATAGAAAGAGAAGGTGAGATAATGCCGGATATTGATTGGAAGAAATATATACATTCAGACCCGGAAATATTCATGGGTAAGCCTGTAGTTAAAGGAACACGGCTGTCTGTAGAATTTATTTTAGGTCTTTTTGCAGAGGGTTGGACAGAGCAGCAAATACTTGAAAACTATCCGACATTGACAAGAGAACGTTTACGTGCCGTATTCGCCTTTACTAAGGATTGCATGCGTGAAGAATCGCTATATGCAATTCCCTCGGAGACAGACTGATGGATTTTCTTGCAAACGAAAACTTTCCGGTTAACAGCATTCGGCTTCTGCGGAATGTCGGTCATAACGTTGCAAGTATAATAGAAGATACACCAGGAGTTAAAGACTATACCATACTAAAACGAGCGTATGAAGAAAAGCGGTTAATTTTAACTTTTGACCGAGATTATGGAGAATTGATTTATAAACATAGATCGATCACACCGGTTGGTGTGGTATATTTCCGCTTCAGTCCATCTACACCTGAAGAACCTGCTAAAATCCTATTAGACATTCTTGCGGAAGGTAAGATACAGCTATTAGGAAAATTTACTGTTATTGAGAGAGGCAGAGTACGTCAGAAAACACTCGCACAATAAAGTAATTTGTCGTAGTTTCATTTACTGAATTTGGCTTATGAATATGCCCATATCCATAAAAGCGCCAACGCTAGATACGGAACAAACGATAGCATAAAACTTTTTCATTACCTCTATGAAGGAGTCTCTGAAAGTCAATATTTAAAAAGAAAATACGAAGTGTTTAAAAATTATTTGAATAGGAATACAACACCACAACAGTTTGTTTTGGTGGATTCGCTGCGCTTAATCGTTCGACTGAGCGCTCACGACGAAGTCCACCCTACTTTTGTGCTATAAATTTACCTGAATTTATAACTTCTGTCGTGATGCAGGTACAAATGAGGCTCGTGAGCTATGATTGCACAAATGCTTTTAAAAAGTTTATTACTGGGCAGTCTTGTGCTGTCTAGCGCTTTAAAAGGCACTGCAAATATGAGTAAACCGGAGAATCAAACCGTTGCTTTCTCGCAGGGCAAGGAAGTTGTGACACTTGGTGGCGGCTGCTTCTGGTGCATTGAGGCTGTCTTTGAAGAACTAAATGGTGTGGAGCAGGTGGAATCCGGTTATTCGGGCGGTTGGGTTGATGATCCGACGTATGAACAGGTCTGCACCGGGACGACAGGGCATGCTGAAGTGGTACAGGTTACGTTTGACCCAAAAATCATTTCGCTGAAAAAAATTTTGGAGGTCTTCTTTACCGTCCATGACCCTACTACCCTGGACCGTCAGGGGGCAGACATAGGCACGCAATATCGCTCGGTGATTTTCTATCGCAGCGAGGAACAAAATACTCTTGCCGAAGAGGTGATCCGTGAAATTCAAAAAGCGAAGTTGTGGAAAGCGCCTATCGTGACTGAACTCGTGCCGTTTAAGGCATTTTATAAGGCGGAAGATTATCATCAGGAGTACTATAAGAAGAATCCCGGGCAGGCTTATTGCCGCATCGTAATTGAACCGAAGATAAAGAAATTCCGGGAACACATGAAAAATTCCAAATTACAAAAACCAAATCCCAAATAAATTCAAAATTCTAATCACCCGATGACCATCTCAGCTTCGTTGCATTATAGGGTTGCAACGCTGCGTTCTCTGTGTCTCTGTGGTGAATCATATATTACTCTTTATAAGCAAGCTTATAGACCTTGCCGTTCAGATCGCAGATATACAATTCATTATCCTCATCAATTCCAAAGGATGAAATTTCAATGTCTTCTTTTAACAACAGGGTATTTGTGGCTGTATTTGTACCATCATAACTTAATGCCCATATCCTGCCACTGCAATAATCGCCGTATATATACTTCCCATACAGTTCTGAAAATTTAGTCCCGCGATACACATAACCGCCTGTGATAGAACAATTCCCGTGGTCCTCATGTTCATATTCCCATATGGGTAAGGTAAGTCCAGAAGTATTGCAGTCAGAAGAAGGGTTATAACAGTGATTTCCTTCCATGATTCTCCAGCCGTAGTTTTTCCCTTTTTCAATAATGTCAATTTCTTCCCAATCCTCCTGGCCTATGTCTCCTGCCCACAGCCAGCCAGTAATAGGGTCGAAACTGAACCTCCAGGGGTTGCGGAGACCATAGGCATAAATTTCTTCCTTATAACCCTGTGTATTTCCTGTAAAAGGGTTTTCTGAGGGGATACAATAATTTTTGTTTCCTGATGTGCAATTTACATCTATTCGCAACATTTTCCCAAGGAAAGACGACCTATTTTGTCCATTATTCAGAGGGTCACCGCCAGAGCCGCCGTCCCCTAAGGCAATATATAGATAACCGTCTGTTCCAAAGGCAAGCTGACCGCCATTATGATTGCTGTACGGCTGATTTACTTCAAGCAAAATGCGTTCGCTGTTTTTATTGGCAGAATTACGATTTTTAGGACGTACCGTATATCGTGCAATAACGGAGCGAAGGGGATCTGATGCGGTATAATTGACATAAAAATACCCGTTATTTTTATAGTCAGGATGAAACGCAAGTCCCAGCAAACCCAATTCACTGCCATATTTTACTTTGTCTCGTATATCTAAAAAAATCTTTGCCGACTTCACAGAAAGAGTATTCTTAAATACATAAATTAATCCGTCTTGTGATACAACGAAGATTCTGTTTGTTCCGTCACCGGCGTGTTGTAAATCTACCGGGTTATCAAAGGAGAGGTTTTTGAAGGCATTTTTTAATTTGTACTGTTTGTTTTCGTCAGCCATGATGACAAGGCATGGAGTGAAAAATGAAAAGATAATTGTCAAGATATATGCAACTTTCATGGTGAATACCTCTTTATATGCTTTATAAAAGAGGAATGTAAAGAAATTCAAATCTCGAATTTCTAAATACGAAACAAATACAAAATTCAAAAGCTGGAATGCCAAAAATGCTTCATATTTTGATTTTGCCTCTTTTAAATTTGTTTCGGATTTTGTGCTTCGGGTTTCGTCTCTTCCGGCTTGTTTGGGGTAGGGTGAGGAGTATCAGTACCTTTTTTATCTTCGATTAAGTCTCTTTTTTGTTCTTCACCTTGTATTCTCTCCAATTTTATTTCAACATTATTTTTCTCACCTTCCAGTAATTTTACCTCATGACGTGCACCCTTAAGACCCGTTTTTATGGCAAAAATATCATACGTGTTTGTGTCTAATTCGTTAAATTCATAGAATCCATCTGCATCAGAGAATAGTATCTTGTAAGCCCTTTTTCTTGCCTTTGTTCCTTTGAGCCGTATTCTCGCAGATTCAATAGATTTTCCATTGATAGACTCCATTACGTATCCAGAAATCTTACCTTTGGGCGGTTTTGTGTTAAATATCATTTCATCTCCGTACGCGGCGCCTGCGCTATTTCGTGCAGCAAGTCGGTAATAATAGGTCGTTCCAGCCAACAGTCCGCTTATATAGTTGTCTGTCGGCGTATCAACTGAACTGCTATCTATGTTCACTATTGACGACGTATGGCTATACGACTCGCTGCTCGTGCCGTATTGGAACCACGCCGTTGTTGATAATCCCTCTGCATGTACAGTTCCCGTCAAAGTAGCAAAATCAGTTGTTATACCTGTTGCATGACCTGTTATCACGGTAGGGGGATTATTGCCCGCGGCATAGGTTATGGTTATCGTAGCCGTTCCTGTATTACCAAGGCTATCTGTAGCCTTGATAGTTATCACGTTATCCCCCTCCAAAAGATCGGCGTTTGAAATATTCCAACTGATAGTTTTACTCTCCTTCTCATCCTTTCCTTTGCTAGTGCTCCATACAACGTTGTTTATTTCACTTGTGCTGTCGGAAGCACTTCCACTGATGTTTATCGTTTTGCTTGTGGTCTTATAGGTGGAACCGGATGTAGGATTGGCAATCGTTATTGTTGGAGGTGTCGTGTCCACAATGATTGAATCACTTGCCGCGTCTGAAATATTTCCGGAAGCGTCTTTGTACCATACATATACCGTATTTTTGCCATCATCGCCACTCAAGGTATATGAAACGTCTTCTTTGTAATTGATAGCAGGTGTTGCCGATGTCCAGCCAGCGGTATGCGGAGAGGGCGGAATGGCGCTTGTAGAGAAATAATAACCCGTAACCCCTATGTTGTCAGCGGCAGAAAGTCCTAAAGTAACGTTTGAAGAGTTTGTGAAAGCATCTCCATTGTTTATGTTTATTGAACCGGCAGGTGAGGTGATATCTGTTGTATGAGATGTTTTCATATCGGCAGTGGTAAATGACACCTCGTCTCCATATACGGTACCGGCATCGTTCTCTGCAACAAGCCTATAATAATACGTCGTTCCGGGAAGTAACGCAATTATATTGAAACTTACCTCTGTGTCGCTCGTGCCAATCACCGTTTGTGGTGAAACGGTGGTCTTGGATGGTCCATCAACGATCCTGTACTGGAACCATGCGGTTGTTGATAATCCATTCGCATTTACCGTTCCACGGAGCGTTGCTGAATTATACGTTACCTGAGAAGCAGAACCGGTTGTTATCGTAGGCGCTGCGGCAGAGGATTGCGGGCTATCCGCTGCAGATGGTGAATGGTTAACTGTGGTGAACAGAAACAAAACTGTTACAAAAGAAAAGAAACAGCGCACAAATCCAGGTATAGCGGACGGAATAAGGCCAAATAGTATTTTTCCCATAATCTTCCTTATATTATAAGTGAATGCGAAAAGAAAGTTGTCATTGCGCGGGCGATAGCCCGAAGCAATCTCTGCGTGAAATTGCTTCGCTGTCGCTCACAATGACTATTACATGTCAACTTATTTAATACGTTCATTATATACCCATTATTATTATCTCAAATTATTCAGTAATTTTCTTGTGTTTTCTTGATTATATACACCCATTCTGCTATTTTAGCAATAATTTCCAAGAACATTTCTCGCTTCTAAATGGGATTCCCAGGATTGGTTTTGAAATACCTGCTAGACAAAGAAGGATTTGATGAGGAAAATCTTTTTTGCGACAATCCTTTTTTAAACAATATCTTTGGCAACTATTTCTATTTGGATGTAGTGGGAATTCATGAATTACCACTACCAAATTGAAAATTCCTATACAATCAAGTTGTTGTTTTAAGGAGGTTCATGTGGAGAGATGTGTATTGGGCATTGATGGGGGAGGAACAAAGACCGTTTGTGTACTAGCTACGTTAGATGAAAAGGTTACTGGACGTGGCAGTGGAGGACCTACAAATCCTAACCTTGTATCTGCGCCAGAAATCAAGGAAACGTTACAAAAGGCGATTCAAGAGGCGGTACATGGCCATCCTGAACTTCAGATAGAAGCCGTTTGCGCCGGTATTGCTGGAGTTGGCGCATCGGAACAAAAACAGATAGAGGTAAGTAACGTAATATGGCAGATATTAAGCACACCACCTCTTTGCCACGCACTCAGTAAAAGATTTAATCTGTCAAAAAATATAGAAGTCGTCTCTGATGTTGTTATAGCGCTAGTTGCCGGGGCTGGCGAGCGACACGGTATTGTAGCCATATCAGGGACCGGGTCTGTTGTTTATGGAGAAACGGTAAAGGGACAAAAAATCAAGGTTGGGGGGTGGGGATATCTCTTAGACGATGGATGCGGTTATGCGGTAGGCAGAATGGCGCTCAGAGAGATTTTAAAGGCTTACGATGTGTCCGGGAAGGCGACTCTTCTTGCCCAAAAAGTCTTAAATGCATGGAATCTGAGTTCTATGCAGGATGTAGTAAATTACGTTTATCAGAAAACTACAAAACCAACGGATATTGCAAACCTGGCAAAAATTGTTAATCATGCCGCAAGTGCTGGTGACGAATCGGCAAAGGAAATCTTACGGAAAGCCGCCAGTGACCTTTATTCCAATATCTCAGCGGCTGTAAAGCAGATTGATTTTGGCAAAGAGGGTGCGACTTTAATTTTGTGCGGCGGCGTCTTACTAAACATAGAAGTAGTAAGGGAAATCATTATAGAAAAAGTCAGTGCGGAACTTCCGTCTATAAAATCCATACAATTATGCAGAGAACCGGTTAACGGCGCCATTACACTGGCGCTTAAGAATAGCATTTTGTAAGGGGCTTTTTAATTAAGCGGGTTTTCGAGGTGGTATTCGTATAATTGGGTACAGGTTGTTTTGTATTGTCGCATTATCCCTGCGCCAGCTTAATCAATGCTTGCAGTTGCTCGCGTGTGCCGAGCGCAATGAGTCGGGCATTTTCTTGTAAGACGGTATCCGGCCCGATTCGCATATTTAGCTGACCGTTGGGCAGTTTACATGCAACCACCGTGATACCCAGCTTGCTTGGCAATTGTGCCTGGCTTAACGTTTTTCCAACCAATGGAGAGGCTGGCATGAGCTGGACTTGTTCCAGAAGTAGTTCCATTCCACCGGCATGTGCTATGTCGTCGAGGAAATCGGCAACGTCTGGCCTCACCAGCATGGTCACCATCCGGCGCCCGGTGATGCGATATGGCAGTATGAGACGGTTTGCGCCAGCCCGAAGAAGTTTTGGTTCTGACTCCTCGAAATTGGCGCGTGCCACGATGAGCAAGTCTTTACGCATACTGCGAGCCGTCAGCACAATGAAGACATTTTCCGCATCTGAGTTGGCTGCCGCCACCAGGCCACGTGCGCGGTCGATCCCTACCTCTTTAAGATTCGCTTCGCTCGATGCATCGCCTTGCAGGGCCAAATAGCCAGACTCCATGATATCTGCAATTTTTTCAGGACTGAGGTCAACAACGACGAAGGGTATCCCCTCTGCCTTGAGTTCATGGGCAACATGACGGCCTATTCGACCGTATCCGCAAATAATGACGTGATGAGATATGTGTGCTAACATACTGTGCCTTTTCTTTCTCGCCCAATTGGCGCGCCACTCACCTGACAATACAAATGCCGCAGTGCCGCTCAGGGTGTATGCAACCAGCCCCCCGCCGCTGAAAATGAGACCGATAGTAAACAACCGTCCTGTGGGGGACAATGGCTTTACTTCGCCAAACCCGACCGTGCTAATCGTAATGACAGTCATGTATAGGGCATCTATGGTTCCTAACCTTTCCATCCAACGATACCCCGCTGTTCCGGCAGCCAGCAAAACGGCTAGTGAAATAATCGGAAAAAGAAAGCGACGGAAGACACGTTGATGAACATCATGTCCCACGGTTGAATGCCTCGCCAGAAAAAGTTACCAAAGATTGCTCATCCAACTTAAATGTTCACAGAAAGAAAATTTTAGGAATTGTAGCAATAAACAATAATAAAATCAAAGGTAAAAGGGGGATTGGAGAACACTATTCTCACTTATTGACTTTACTGCGAAGAATAGCTAAGATGCGTTTATCGATAGGACTGTCAGGTACTCTAAATTGTACAGATTAAACTAATAACCTGATGTATAGTAATTTCAATGTTACGTAATCGTAGAGCGAGATTTATCTCGCATGAAGTGACTAAAAAGGTAATCAAAGGAAATAGGCGACTTGAAAGTCGCGCTACAGCGTTATAAGGGATATCTTCTGACTGCGATGTTTTTTATAGAGGCGCAGTGCATTAATCATGGTGTTAAACGAAATCAAGAATAGATGGTGGTGTTTTGCCTGGCTGTGTGCAGGCATAATTATCCTATTCTGGAAACTTGATGATATTGTCGGACTTCACCGGGACGAAGCGATATTTGGCCTTTTTGCAGAGATGATTTTGAATGGCGCACGACCGCTGTACGGTTTTTTTAACAATTACACCTCCCCTGTCCATGCATATTTGCTGGCCGCTGTCATAAAGATTTTTGGAAATTCAATCTGGAGCTTACGGTGTTTGGGTCCGGTTTTTACCCTCATAACAATAGTGGTGATCTACGATATAGTAAGGCACTTCTCCATTATTCGTGCACGATGGGCTGCCTGCTTTCTGATAACTTTTCCACCGCTTGTGATGCTTTCGCGGCTCTGCGGTGAGGTGTTTGTCCTTAATCCCTTTCTCTTCTTTGGAACGATCTGGATATACGTCAGACTCTGTCAAAGCCAAAAACCATATCTCAAGAGAACAGGCTTTGTACTGGCTGGTTTTTTGATGTCACTGGGGGTATGGAATCATATCATATTCCTGCCCAGCGCCGTTTCACTCGTTATTTGTTACGCAATATTCATGTGGCCTGGTTTTCGGCAATTGCTAATTAACAGCGGATTTTGTTCTCTTGGATTTCTGATCGGTTTGATACCGCGGTTCATTTCGATGTGGTTCTTTGGAAATATTTTGTTTCCAAAAACACCTTCAGTCCCTCCGGCTACGCTTACGTCTGCGCTTTTAAATCTCCTCTACACGTTTTCGGGTGATGGGTTTTATGCCCGTTTTTCTGGTGGAAGTACCATCCCGTTTGCGTGGGAGATGCTGGGATTTCTCGTAATCGTTCTGGTTACGTTTTGTTTTTTAAGGCGTAACCAAATTGAGAAAAAACTATTCTGGGGAATCTGTGTTTTCCTTCTCTTCAATTTTATCGGCATCTGGCGAATTTCACCATTCGGTTCGATAGGTTCACGCGTGTGGTTAATTCCCGTATGGATTATTCCGGTTTTGCTGGGAATATGGATGGCGGATATTCCTGGCCGGAAGTGGTGGATAATTGGTTTCACCGTGATTTCAGTAAATTTGGTATTGCTTGTAGCGAATTACTATATACCCAACAGCCTTTCACACGGTGTTATCAGTCCATCTGTCTATATCGGGGGCAAATACGATAATACCTGGGATTATTATGACCATCGCCAGATAGTGAAAAAATTGCTGCAAACAGATAACGAGTGCATATTCATCTCAAATATTAATGTATTTACATTTTTTTATTTAACACCGGAAGATCAGAGACACCGGATAAAATTGCTCTGGCCTTTGGAATCGATAAGCAGTGGAAGTACGCCAGAGAAAATAAAACTTTACAAACGGCTCAGCTATAAAGGGCCGATGCCAAAATCTCCCCTTTTTGTCTTTTACGATAATGACATGGATTATCTGGATACCTTTTCAAAACAATGGTTTTACCCCATGGCAGCAATAGATAAAGATATCAACTTCCCGGGATTTAAGGTCTTTCGGCTAAAATAATTTAATGTACAGGATTCAATCTTTTGTGATTCCCCTCTAGAAAGAGGGGATAAAGGGGTGTGTAAAATGCCATAACACACCCCCGTCCCCTCTTTTTAGAGGGGAGATTTAAAGTCGCTGCCAAAAGGCAGCCGAATTTACGGATGGGTTTGCTACGCTTAATTTACTCTCTATACAAGGGAAACAGGGTTAACTTCAGATGTGTATTCCTTATTTTTGTTTGTTTTATCGTACGCAGTGAAATTTGCAATGCCGATAATGCTAAAATGAACCGTACGGTACTTATCATTTCAGGACATGTGCAGGAGCCTGCATCCAAAATAGACCAGAAGGGGGCTCAATCGTATACGGGTATATTCGAATACGAGTTCAATGATGCCATCGTCAGATACTTTGATGACAAGTCTTATCAGGTCTCTGGAATACGTTATGACGTAACTACGGCATCAAGAAACCTTGGATTGCGGGAACGGGTAGAGTATGCCAACAGCGTCAATCCCGATCTCTACCTTGAAATCCATCACGATGCCGCGCAGACAGAGGATATTGAGAGGGCAAGGAGGGTGGGAGACAACAGTCCGCTGTGGAAGGACATGAGCGGTTTTTCTGTTCATTACTCAGAAAACAACCCTTTCCAGTTTAAAAGCAAAGTATTTGCAGAATATTTTGCAGACGAAGTGTTGAATGATGGATTCAACCCGAATCTTTACCATGCAGACGTGGAAAAAATGATGTGCATTGATAGATCTCGGGGAATGTACAACAGAATAACCCCTTGGGGGCTTTACGTATTAAGTAATATCAAATGCCCGGCAGTCATAATCGAATGTGGTACTATCGTCAATCCTCATGAGGAAAAATTATTGTCACAGGAAAACAACCGTTTAAAAATAGTTAAAGCAATAAATCGCGCCCTTGTGAAATTTTTTGAAAAATAAACATTAAGAAAAGGAGAAGAAAATATGCAAGACATAAAATCATGGATCATGAAAGCATTTGTATTGGTTGTTTGTATCACAGTCACTCTCGGATTTGTTTTGACTGGCATCTCTCTTGCCAAAACGGCAAAGGAGATTGACGCGAGCGTAGAAGCCTCTCTGGAACGCTTTCAGAAGGAAGTAAAAGGTGCAGAAGAATTTCTCAAAAGCGCAAAGGGTATGCTCGTCTTACCGGGGGTTATCAAGGGTGGACTGGTCATTGGAGGTGAATATGGCGAGGGGGCTTTGAGAATTGATGGAAAAACGGTTGATTACTATAGCACCGCGTCTGCCTCATACGGTTTCCAACTGGGTGGGCAAAAGAAGGACATAATCCTTGTCTTTATGCAAGAAGAGGCCTTAAATAAGTTCCGCGAAAGCTCCGGATGGAAGGCAGGCGTTGATGGGTCAGTAGCCCTGGTAAAGATCGGCGCTGCCGCCTCTCTTGACACGACAAAAATGAAAGAACCCATCGTTGGATTCGTTTTTGGCCAGAAGGGGCTGATGTACAACCTGACATTGGAAGGTTCAAAATTTACCAAGCTTAAAAAGTAGAAAATATTTGATGTGACATTTAAGCAATTAGCTGATAATGCCCTAAGACACCAAGAATATTTTTTTTCTTTGCGTCTCGGCGGTGAATCATTACTGATTATTTAATACTATCCGGGCGAATCTGCGTTTCCCCACCTTGAGGATCATGTCGGGTTTTATTTCGATATTCAAAGAGGGATCGCTGATGGCGTCATTGTTTATGCTTACCCCGCCCTGTTGAACCAATCGCCGCGCCTCGCTGTTGGTATTTGCAAAGCCGCACAAGACAATAAGCCGTGCAATCCATATCTTGCCATCCGTTATTTCTCCGCGTGGAATTTGAACATCTGGGATGTTGTCTGGAAGCGCATGTTCTTTAAAAATACGGTCAAACTCAGCAGAGGCTGCATCTGCATCCGTGTCGGTATGATACCGTCGAACGATAGCCTTGGCCAATGCCGCCTTCGCTGCGCGCGGATGGGTATGAACGTCGAGGAGTTGGTTGATTTCACTGATACCCAGGTCTGTGGTAAGTTCAAAATACTTACGCATCAGGTTGTCCGGTATTGACATCGCCTTTCCGAACATTTCACCCGGGGATTCGGTTACGCCGATATAATTTCCAAGGCTCTTACTCATTTTTTTGTTCCCATCGGTTCCTTCAAGCAGGGGGGTTGTCAGGGCGACCTGTGGTTCCATGTCCGCATCCCTCTGGAGGTCTCTCCCCACAAGTAGGTTGAATAACTGATCGGTGCCCCCAAGTTCCACGTCGCTTTTTACTATAATAGAATCGTACCCCTGCATAAGGGGATAGATAAATTCATTAACGCTGATAGGGATGCCAGCGTTGTACCGTTTTGTGAAGTCATCGCGTTCCATCATGCGTGCCACGGTCATCTGTGCCGTGAGTTTGATAACGTCGTTAAACGTCATCTTTTCAAACCATGTGCTGTTATAGACCACTTCGGTTTTATTCAAATCGAGTATTTTGCCAGCCTGTGAGAGGTATGTCCTGGCATTTTCCATGACCTTGTCATGGGAGAGCATGGGTCGTGTCTTGTTTGCACCGGACGGGTCGCCTACTGTTGCAGTGTGATCGCCGATAATGAGAATGGCTGTATGTCCGAGCGATTGAAACGTACGCAGCTTGTGGATGGGAATGGCGTTTCCTATGTGGATATCCGGAGCAGTCGGGTCGAGTCCTAATTTTACCCTGAGTGGTTTGTTTTCTTTCACAGACCTGCTCAGTTTTTTTGTTAACTCTTCTTTTGTGACAATATCTACGGTTCCCCGCAGGATAATTTCTAATTGTTCATCTACGTCTTTAAACATAGCTCCTCCAGAGTTTCATTTTTCGTAATGGTTCACCGCAGAGAACGCGAAGAACGCAGAGTTACAGCAAATGCAATTTCTTAACTAGAATACCGGGATTTTCCCCTTTAAAAAATATTTAAAATACAGCAAGAAAACCAACGTCAATGAATTATGTAAAATATGTATGACTACAGAGGCAATGAGGGTTTGTGTTTTTTCATACAAATAACCCAGGAGTATTCCCAGGATAAGTATTTGAAAAAAGGCAAACACATCCATGTGTACCGCAGCGAAAAGGGATGCGCTAACTAAAATCGCATATCGTCTCCCAAAATAGTTTTTCAATGCCGATTGCAGAAATCCCCGGAATATGATTTCTTCTATCAAGGGGGCGATGATAATCCCAAAGAATAATAAACTGATTAAGATGAAGAGCGATTTCTCTTCTAAAATCCATTTAACAACATCCTGCATTTCCGGATTTATCCCGTAATAGCTAGAGATCAAATTGATAACGAAACCAGCGAGCATGATGAGGGGAAGCGTAATCAGATATTTAATTATGCCTTGCTTAATGTTGTTTGATACGTTTACAAGAGAAAGACCAAGGGCGGTAATTGATTGATGATATTCGACGTGGACGATGTAAAACACATAAGAACAAACCGATAAGTTGATAAAGAGAGTAACGAAGAGAATAACGTTACGAGGCCCAAAATTTCTGAGAAAATTGTGACCGAAGATCGCAGAGACGAACTGTATGATTAACGGCATCCCAACGAACATGAGAATAACATAAGCCAGGAAGACCTTTATTGCGTCCTTTATGTTCCATCGGCAGTTCAGCGTGATCCTTTGTCTGGTCTGTGTGCTATTCACTTTTAATAGTTTGTACAAATACTTCCCGGTGTCTGGGGCCATCGAATTCACAAAAGAAAATACCCTGCCAGGTGCCCAGCGCCAATTTTCCATCTGAGATAGGGATATAAACAGAAGAACCCACTATGGTAGATTTGATATGAGCGGCGGCATTCCCTTCCATATGGGTATAATGGTCGTCCCATGGCACTATTTTATTGAGTTCGTTTTGTATGTCTTTTGGAACGGAAGGGTCGGCGTTTTCATTGATGGTAACGGCGGCTGTGGTATGGGGCACATATACATAGCACACGCCCTCTTTAAACCCCACCCTTTGTACGATTTTATTTACTTCAGGCGTTATATTAATAAATTCTGATTGAGAATGTGTTTTTACCTGTATCTTATTCATGGTTAAAAGATAAAAATATTCAAGAAACTCTTAATAAATTCTTTTATTCTCTTGCTCAGACCATAACTTGAAGAGCGCTAAACCTTCTTCACGAAGGATGTTTCCGACTACTTCTATCGGACTGTTACCCAATTGCTTCATAGTATCGTTCGGAATGGTAAGCTCGCTAAATCCTAATTTTTTTGCATCCTCGATGCGTGTACCGTAAACGATTGTGGAGATTTTTGCCCAATGGCATGCGCTAAAGCACATGGGACACGGTTCACAGGTAGAATAAATTACACAGCCGGATAAGTCAACGGTATTTAATTTTTTACAAGCTTCTCTGATCGCATGAATTTCGGCATGGGCGGTTATATCCATGTTTTCCCATACGATATTATGGACACAACTGACAACCTCTTCGTCTTTTGAAATACAAACCCCAAACGGTGTCTGCCCGTTTTTAATGCCCTGTCGTGCCTTGTCGAGGGCAAGTCTCATGAATTTCTCATGTATGGTTTTCATTTCTACATAAAAAATCTTTATCCGAGATTTATCTTCCCCCCGACAGATTCAATCGGGGGCAAGTTTTAGATATCTTAGACAGGATGAACAGGATTAACATGATAATTGTTTCATCCTGGATATCTTTTACTTTAAATCCTCGACCTTTCGTTTAACCTCAACTTTGCTTTCCCCAAAATTAAGTATAAGTCCTATTGGTTTTCCCGTAGCAACAGCAAAGACTTAATTTTAGACACGATATACAGGATTAACAAGATAAAAGCTACCTTATTTCATCCTGTTAATCCTGTCAAATCTTTTTTCTCCGGTGAACTATTACCTTATTTTTTATTGGTCTGAGGCTTTGCCTCGCTAGGCTTTCAAACGAGTTCTTCCATCTCAGACCTGGGGGTGCGCATCATGAGATTACTTACAGCCTCCAGGGGGTCTTTGTTGGTAAAGAGTACGTTGTAGATTTCTTGAGTGATGGGCATTTCCACTTTTAATTTATTTGAAAGTGCTGTAACAGATTTTGTAGTCCAGACGCCCTCTGCAATTTGCTCCATTTTCTCCAGGACTTCTTGCAGTTTTTTCCCTTTTCCAATCTGCTCTCCAACCCAACGGTTTCGCCCGTAAGGACTGATACAGGTCGTTATTAAGTCGCCCAATCCTGTGAGTCCTGAAAAGGTATTTTTTTGCGCCCCCATGACGACACCAAGGCGGCTAATCTCTGCCAGTCCTCGGGTAATAAGGGCTGCCTTTGAATTGTCACCAAATTTCAGGCCATCACATATACCTGCGGCTATAGCGATCACGTTTTTCATCGCAGCGCCTAGCTCAACACCTATCATGTCTGGATTCGTATAGACCCTGAACCTGTCTGTGGTGAAAATTTCCTGAACGGTTCGTGCCAGGGCAATGTCTTTCGATGATGCAACAATCGTAGTAGGCAGTCCACGCGCAACCTCTTCCGCATGGCTTGGACCAAGCAGTAAGGAAATTGGTTGATCTCCCCATACGTTGGCGATGATTTCACTGGGTTTCATTAGGGTATCATTTTCTATTCCCTTTGTAACGCTAACAATGGGCGTTCCCTGAACAAGGAATTGTTTAAATTTCATAAGTACTGAACGCAAGTAAGGAGTAGGTGTTGCTACTACGATGATATTTACGTCCATTTCCTTATGAGATATATTGGAAGTAATGTGGATTTCGGGCGGGATTGGAATGCCTTTTAAATATTTGACGTTTTCTCTTTTTTCTTTTAAGTAATCTGTGTACGATGCATCAGCGCCCCATAGGGTAACTGTGTAACCCTTTTTATGGAGCAGCATGGCAATCGCTGTTCCCCATCCGCCATTGCCAAGAATAAGTATTTTTTTAGGTAATAATTTTGAAGTCATTTTTTACCCGTGGTTATAAAAAACAGGGCTGGATTGCTCCAGCCCTTTAAGAAGCTATATTTTTTAAATTAGGCCTTCGGCAACTTGATTTATTTGCATGTAGGGGCAATTCATGAATTGCCCCTACAAGATTGAAATTCCTGAACATCAAGTTAGAAAGTCCCCTCTTGGGAGGGGACTTCGTCGTGAGCTCAGTCGAACGATTTAGGGGTGGGTAAGTCGGTAATTCGCGAGATATTCACTGAGATTTCATGACCAAGAGACCCACCCCTAACCCCTCCCAAGAGGGGAATTGTGGAGTCTCCTCCCCAGAGGGGAATAATTTGTGCCATTATAAAATATGTGGATTTAAGTTAAACACGGAAAAACAAAGTTTGTCCATGCCACCCTGCCCTGCAACCCGCATAAACAAAATGAAACATCCATGACTTTCTGTCACAAAGGGGGATGAAAACTCCCATTTGGCTGTCATTCCGAGTGGAGCGAGGAATCTTCAAGATTTCTCCCTTTGGTCGAAATGACAATTACAGGTGAAAATTCCTATACGATAATTATAAAGTTGCTATTTTGCAGTCCGACACGCTTCCTTCTAATATAAAGGATATGCCGAGCAAAGCTCTTTTATTGTCTTTCGAATCGTTTCTTTAACTCTGTTATCGTTTGGTTGAGAAAGTGCTTTGTCGATACAGTCAGCTATTTTTACGACATCCGCTTCTTTCATGCCTCGTGAAGTTACTGTCGGTGTTCCGATTCGAATACCGCTCGGTTCATTTGCACCCCTTTCATCATAAGGGATTGTGTTTCTATTCAGGATAATATCTACGGTTTCTAATAATAATTGAGCATCTTTCCCTGCAATGCCTTTGTTGCGTAAATCGATCAGGAAGAGATGGTTGTCCGTTCCGCCCGAAACAATGGTATATCCCCGCTTTACAAACTCCTGTGCCATCGCCTTTGCGTTTTTTACCGTTTGCTGTTGACATTGCTTGAACTCTTCCGTCATTGCCTCCTTAAATGCGACTGCTTTTGCTGCAATGATGTGCATGAACGGGCCACCCTGAATGCCAGGGAAAATCATAGAATCAACCTGTTTCGCATACTTCGATTTGCATAAGATCAAACCGCCTCGTGGCCCCCGGAGTGTTTTATGGGTTGTTGTGGTAACAAAGTCTGCATAGGGAACTGGGCTTGGATGTGCGCCGCCAGCGATAAGCCCGGCGATATGGGCAATGTCTGCCATAAAGTAAGCTCCCACCTCATCTGCAATCTTTTTGAATCTGGGGAAGTCAAGTATCCTGGGGTATGCGCTTGCACCGGCGATGATCATTTTGGGTTTCGTTTTCAATGCAATGGCGTGCACCTCATCGTAGTCAATATATCCGGTTTCTTTTTTTACGCCATAATGGGTAATTTCATACATCATTCCTGAGAAGTTCTTTTTAAACCCGTGGGTAAGATGTCCGCCGTGGGATAAATCCATTCCCAGGAGACGGTCTCCCGGTTTCAACACGGCAAAGCAAACGGCCATGTTTGCCTGTGAACCAGCGTGTGGTTGCACGTTGGCATGCTCTGCCCCAAAGATTTGCTTTGCCCTTTCAATGGCTAATTCTTCTACCGTATCTACATTTCCACATCCGGCATACCATCTTTTCCTGGCGTACCCTTCGGCATATTTATTGGTCATTGAAGACCCTTGTGCTTCCTGTACTGCAAGGCTGCATATATTTTCCGATGCAATCAAGTCAATGGTATTTTGTTGCCTCTCTTTTTCTTCTTGTATGGCACGCCAAACTTCCGGGTCATCGTTTTGTAATGTAATCATATTTTCACGTTATCCTTTAAAAGTAAATTTGATAGCCGCAGGCTAAAACCTGCGAACATAGTATAATTTAAATGTTAAGGAATTTCAATCTGGTAGGGGCAATTCATGAATTGCCCCTACATGCAAATAAAAATAGTAGCCGAATGCCTAATTTATTTTTACCATTTTCCATTTCAGATATGTTTCCATAAACTCATCAATCTCACCATCCAGTACCGCCTGTGTATTCCCCGTTTCCTTTCCGGTACGCAGGTCTTTAACAAGGGAGTAGGGTTGTAATACATATGATCGAATTTGGTGACCCCATGCAATTTCTCCTTTCTCATCATAAGCGGCAGAGAGTTCTTTCTCTCTTTCCTTTTCTTTTATCTGATACATTTTTGCCTTCAACATGCTTAAGGCCATTCGACGGTTCTGGTGCTGTGACCGTTCACTCTGACATTGTACGACAATCCCGGTTGGAAGATGAGTAAGACGAACGGCGGAGGATGTCTTGTTGACATGTTGACCGCCTGCCCCGGATGCCCGGT
>Ga0082335_1003583_pt1 | contig 25215 bp, 27 predicted proteins | sample Subgrocontami58m_FD_72375 | JGI IMG/M metagenome (GOLD analysis project Ga0082335, IMG submission 72375) | Subsurface groundwater microbial communities from S. Glens Falls, New York, USA - GMW37 contaminated, 5.8 m (SPADES assembly) (version 2) ...
AAGCAGCGGCGTCAATTACTGCCTGCTTCAGCTCACCTACAATGTCGGGAGTAACCGGATAATCGGCAATCCATCCATTCCGCGGCAGGATGCCGACCTCCGCCAGCCGGTTCTCAGCTTCTGCCTCATCGTCCGTGGTGCCAACTCCCAACCAGAACTCCAATCTGATAGCGAACTCGCCTTCGCGCACTAAGGGCGAGGAGATAGGTGGGGTGCTGTGGGCCATCTGGTCCGGCTGGGCGCATATCAGGACTGGCATCAATGTGATCAGCAAGCTTAGGAATAAGGTAGTGACTTGGCTCTGTTTAATTTTTTTCATATCCTTTCTTCTCCCTGAGACTTCATTGTCTTATTTCATGAATGATTGCTCTCCCGCTAAAACGGAACAGCGAAAATCGATTGTAATTATCATATCAAATAACTTAAAGTTAATAAAGGCGGCAATTTCTTGAGTCGGTAGAATATGCCTACCAATCGACTTACTATAAACCATGATTGTGTTTTTCTCTTTTTGCCGTTAACAGAGAACTACAAACGGAAAAGTGAATTTGTCCCTCTCATACATCAACTGGTTTGGCTTAATTCTTTTGCTTTCTAAATAGGCTTTAAATCTCTAATAGCGGTTTGCGGGGTCAGATGACAATGTCAGAATTGCAAGGAGAGGAGGAAGTAATAATATGAGATATAGGAAATATGCATTGCTATGTGTTGCCATCCTGTTTATGGGCTCCACTTATACTAACGGGGCGGACCGCAAAGAGTTCACGGCCTCTATCGGTAAGGACGGCGTACAGCAAGTCGACATCCTCAGTGGGTCGTATTTCTTTAACCCGAATCACATTATCGTCAAAGTTAACGTTCCCGTGGAGATAAGAATCAGGAAGGAGGGCCTTATACCTCATGCTTTCGCTATCAAGGCCCCCCAAGCCGGTATGGACGTCAATGTCGGCTTGGGGAGCGACCCGAAGCTCATAAGATTTACGCCAACAAAAACAGGGTCCTATCCTTTTTATTGTGATGTCAAACCATTCTTCTTCATGAGCAGCCATCAGGAAAAGGGCATGGAAGGCATAATTGAAGTGCGTGAATAAATGATAGACAAGGCGCTAATCGATTACCTGAAAATCCTGCACGGTTCCTATAATTTTATCGTTGCACTTTCCTTCGCCTACCATGGTTTGCTGGGCTGGAAGATAAGAAGGGTAAGAAAGACCGGCGGGGCGCGGGATTTCAAAATAATCAAACGGCACCGGACAGGAGGGCCTATTTTTATCCTGCTCGGACTACTTGGCTATTTAACCGGCTTAGCGCTGGTTTACATCGATAAGGGGCATCTGCTGGAGTATCCCCGCCATCTGTTAGTGGGCTCCCTGATGGTCTTCCTGATGGCACTGGCTTTTTTCACGGCCGGGAGAATCAAGGGCAATGAATCTCCGTGGCGTGCCGCGCATTTTGTTATCGGCTTAATTATCCTTCATCTGTTCGGAATCCAGGTATCGATCGGTCTGAACATCATTCTTTGAAGGGATACAATGACATTAACCATATCAACTACCTTTGTCCAGCTGCGGCATGCCCTTGGCAATGAAAAGTTTGACCGCTCTTTCTTATCCCGACGATCAGACGTTGGTAAAGGCCTGATAAATAATAACCAGGCCGAAAATAAGAAAGATGGATCCGGCCGCCTTATGGATATACGAAAGGGGGATGAACCTGGTAATCTGCAGCCCGAGGAAAATGCCGATAAGGGATACCAACCAGAGGGCAAAAGTTGAACCGAAGAAGACCTCAAGGGGCAGGTCATTCTGGGCCGCCAGGCTTGCGGTAACGATTTGAGTCTTATCCCCGAGCTCAGCGAAGAGGATCATGAAAAAAGCGGTGGCAATTGGCCCTTTAAGGCTAAGCGACTTCTCTTCCGCGTCATCTCCTTCCTGAGCATTCACGCTTGCCAATAAAGTGGCAAAACCGAAATAGAGGAAAAGACTTCCTGAAACGAGCTTGATCCAAAAGAGGGGCAGGATTGCAAAGAGAAGCTTGCCCACAATTACCGCACCCAGATTGAGAAGAGTAAAGGCGGCGGCAAGACCTATGAATACTTTCTTCCAGTGGAACTTGGTGGCCAGGGCCAATGCGGTTAGCTGGGTTTTATCGCCAAGTTCGGCAAGGAAAATGATGCCGAAGGTTGACAGAATTACAGGAAACTCCATGCTTATCCTCAAATGTTTGCCGGTAAATACGCTAATTGCCAATAAATTTCAAGGGCTAAATGAGGCTGAAATTTCAATCGCATGTTTTTGGGTAGTTTCATACAATCACACACAAGTATGAAGCCTGGATTAACGACATTGTAACCAAAGAAAGGAGAAAATCATGAGTGAGAGTGTCTACAAAATCATTGAATTGGTGGGGTCAAGTAACATTTCTTGGGAGGATGCGGCAAAAAGGGCCGTTGAAACGGCAGCGAAAACCCTGAAGGAGCTGCGCGTCGCCGAGATTGCGAAGCTTGATATGACGATCGAAGACGGCAAGGTGGTTACCTATCGTGCCAAAGTTAACTTATCCTTCAAGTATTTAGGCGAATGAATTTGTCAAGGTGAGGGCAGGTACGTAACGACCTGTCCTCACATACTTCCCGTTGTTGCCTTTGTTCCACCGAATTTGACGAACGTTTGGGTGAATGTGCCGATCTCCCGGTGCTAAGTGCCTTCGAGTTCACGGTACTGGTCTAATGCCCGGCCGCCAGGAAACTGCACTGAGCGGCCCCAGTTGGTGGGCGTGGCCAGCCGGAGGAAACGCAAAATATTTTCTACCTTACAAACCCCGATAAGCGGGATAGGTGCGTTAACGATTTTGTCTAATGCCGGTAAGTAATTTCTAACTCACTAAAGATTGGGAAAGGGCATGATCGATTTGTATTTGGCCACGATTTCGGCCCGCATTTCATTCTCGGTCCGGCTTGCCTGGGGGAACTTGTCCCGCCAGGTCCAGGGGCGCACTGCATAGATGATCGCCCGGCTGTTGGTGTAGTCTCTGGCCTTGCGTTTTACGGGAGACAGGCGCGGGTCCAGGGGAGTGCACCAGGTTCCGTCGATCAGCTCGATGTCCGTCGCCGGATTCACCCGGGTCATCATGGCCCATTCCACTTCCTTCATGTTGCTGGGGTCGATGTCTTCGTCCACAATAATAATGTACCGGCCGTTGTATGCCCCCTGACGACAGCCGAGGACGGCATGGCCGGCTTGCTTGGCATGCCCCGCATAACGCTGCCGGAGGGAAACCACAACCCAATAGGAGCTGTACTGCCAGACCCCATGGATATCCTGAACGCCCGCACTTTCCAGTTGATCCCATAGGCCGCCCGCCATGAACGGCAGGGCATACTTGGCTGCCCCCGGCCATAGAGGCGTTGATTCCAGGATGATGGGGTTGTCGCGGTGATAGACGGCCTTGACGCGTATAACCGGCTGAGGTTCCCCGGTGCCGATGGTGCCTCCGGAGTAATAACCCGGCCACTCTCCAAAAGGTCCTTCATCGCGTGCCTGCACGGAGGGAGGAGGAACATCGCCCTCGATTACGATCTCGGAGTGGGCGGGGAGGGGCAGGCCCGTAACCGGGCCTTCGATAATTTCGACGGGTTTTCCTTTCAGGGCACCCAACAGTTCCAGTTCCGATTTACCCCAGGGAAGAACGGCCGTGGAAGCCAGGAAAGTCAGGGGGTCATGGCCGAATGAGGCCACAATCGGTGCGCTCTTTCCCTGTTCCCAATAACGTTGGAGGATGAGCCGCCCGTGCTTGCCGGGACTGATCCATAAGCCCAGGAGGTCCTTCTCATGCACTTGTACGCGGTAGGTACCGGTGTTAAGGTAGCCGGAGTCCGGATCACGGAGTGTTATGCTGTCACCGGTACCGATGTACCTGCCGCCATCCCGCTGGTGGAATTGGGGGCTGGGAAACTTCCACATGTCGATCCTGTTACCCGTCAGAACATTCTCCATGACCGGTCCCGTTTTGACCTTTTGGGGCGGGGTCAGTTTGCCCTTCGCTTCCGTCAGCTTCCTGGCGCCCAGGCGTATCAGTTCCAGTTTCTGCCCCTCGATGGGTAATCCCCAAGCCAGGGCCGCGCGTTTGACGGAGGCAACGGAAAGGCAGACAACGCGGAATCCCGCCGGGTACCCCTTGATTTTGTCGAAGATGAGCAGCGGAGGATCGGTAATCAACTCGGCCGCTGCCTCTGTAAGGGCGCCGATTTCCCGGTTCCAGTGGGCCCCCTCGATCACGCGATATTCGTCGATTTGCTTGCTGGCCTCGAGAAAAGCCCGCAGGTCATCAAAGGGAAAAGCGGAGTTCGTATCGTTCTTGTGCAATTTGGGTCTGCTTTTGGCCATGCTCAATTCCTCCTGAAAGTATGGGAAAAAAGATTATTTACGACTGTATCAAAGTAATTGCCTATATTTACCTTCAGCGCTTAGTTTCTCAGCTATGTCCTTCTCGAGGACCTTTTTGTCCACCTTGAGTTGACCTTCTATCCTTGGTATTTTGTCTATGAACTCTATCCTTTCCGGGAGTTTATAGGATGCCAGTTTTTTCCCTCGCAGAAAGGATATTATTCCCTCGATCGAAACGCTCTCCCCCCCCTGCGGAACGATGTAAGCGCAACCTTTCTCACCCATAATGGGATCCGGCATCTTGACGACAGCGGCGTCGGCCAATTGGGGGTGGGTTTGAAGCAACTCTTCTACTTCATTGGGATAAATATTCTGGCCGCCACGGATGATTATATCCCGCTTGCGGCCCGCTAACACGAGATTTCCCTCCTCGTCCCACTTGCCCAAGTCTTCGGTGTTGATGTAACCGGTTTTCCAGACTGAAAGAAAGGTCTCCTCATCTTTGTAGAAACCAGGCGGACAGGCCGCCCCCCGTCCCCAGACCTCGCCGACTTGGTCCTTCGGTACTTTGCGGCCCTCATCATCCAGTATCCGGAATTCACTGCCGGAGATGGGTTTGCCTACGGTTAAGTGCCGCACGTCAAAAGAATCTCCGAGGGAATGCATAGTCGTCGGGTCATGGTCTATGCCGCCGTATACCTGATATATCGGGCGCTGGAGCTTCCTTTCCACTTCAATCCCAGCCTGGTAGGGCAGGGGGGCCCCGGCGGTCTGAACTAAACGCAGAGAGCTGACGTCATACTTTTCAAAATTCGGATGGCTGGTCATCAGCAGCAACATGGTAGGCACAAACACGGCGAAAGTGATTTTTTCTTTTTGTATCAGTTCCAGGGCCTCCTCCGGGGTGAACTTTTCCAAGATCACCACCTTGGCGCCGATCTGTGGCGCCCCATAGTAAACCGGCGTATTCGGTCCCGCCGGAGCGGGCAGAAACATCCCCAGGGTATCGGCAGCGGTCAAATTCAGGCGTGTCATCCAGTCTCTTGCCTGCCACAAACGTGAACAGGCGGCATGCTCCACCAGCTTCGGCATGCCCGTGGTTCCAGTAGTGTGCACGATCAACGAAGTCTCTATGGCAGAGAACTTCCTTGGGTTCAGATAATCGTGACTGTATTTTTGTTCCCGAAACTGGTTCCGAAGATCCGCCAAGGCAATGGTTCCCTGCGGCATGGTATCCCCTTCAATGAAACAATACTTAATGGGGGCAATATGGGGGCGCATTTCTTCCAGCATTTGATAATAATTGAAGCCGCCGAATTCGTAAGGAATAACCAGCGCCACCGGTTCTGACTTGTTGATGATGTATTCCATCTCCCGGTGTCGTAAAGTCCGGGTTGCGACGATGCCGAGGATGCCGGCCTTTTCACAGGCAACCCGCAAGAGGAGCAGGTCAACCGAGGGCGGAAGCTGAATGACGATGACATCATCCCGTCGAATACCCAGTTCGGCAAATCCTAAGGCATAGCTGTCTATCCGTTGCCTGGCCTGTGACCAGGTGAGCCGGGTGCGCGAATCCACAATTGCTTCCCGGTCAGGATATTGCTCGGCGGTTTCCTCCCATGCTTCACTCAATGTCGTATCTGTCCAGTATCCTTTGCGAAAATACTCCTTAATCACTTCCGGAGTATAGCCGATGCCGACAGCCATTTATGATCGTCCTCCCGCTTCATGATTATTAAAGGTAATAAGACGTTTTATCTTAACAAAAGCCGTTAAACTTCTGCACTCATTTTCGCGAATATTTCCTACTCCCGGATTTTTTTCTTTGCCGCCGACACATCCTTGCGAGTCCCCTGACATGCCATGGCTCTGCTCATCATCAACAACCCCCACCTTCTGGTTAAATATATGAAAATTGTAATTGTGTGTCAATGAAAGTTATGGCATGAAAGTTATGGCTTAGGGAAAATCAATTGAAGTTAATCCTCCAGGCCATAGCCACCACTGCGTAAAAAACGAAAAACCAAGTCTGCTTAAATTAGATGGTAATTCAGGCATGGACACTGACTGGAACGGAAGAAGAAAGTATGATAAAGGTACGGTGCAATAGCACAAGTTCACAATTTAACACAGTGCCCACTCTATACTATGTTTAAAGATAAGAAAGTTATCGTCGTCATGCCAGCCTACAATGCAGCTCAAACGCTGCGTGTAACTTATGATGAAGTTATGGATCAGGGTATCGTTGATCTGGTTATCCTGGTCGATGATGCAAGCAAGGATGACACGGCGGCGATTGCCAAGTCGCTCCCGCATATTGAGGTGATTGTCCATAATCGCAACGAGGGATACGGAGCCAATCAGAAGACCTGTTACAAAATGGCCCTCGAACGCGGGGGCGATATAATTATCATGGTACACCCCGATTATCAGTATACGCCAAAGCTGATTCCGGCGATGGCATCCATGATCGGGAATGAATTGTACTCCTGTGTGCTGGGATCGAGGATACTCGGCGGGTATGCACTCCGAGGGGGTATGCCGGTATGGAAGTACATTGCTAACCGTTTTCTCACATTCTGGGAAAATATCCTCATTGGCGCAAAATTGTCGGAATACCATACGGGTTACCGGGCATTTTCCAGAAGCTTGCTGGAACAATTGCCCATTGATAACAATTCCAGCGACTTTGTATTTGATAACCAGATTTTGGCCCAGATTATCTGGTTTGGGCATACCATAGCGGAAGTCAGTTGCCCGACGAAGTATTTTGCCGAGGCTTCGTCAATTAATTTCTTCCGCAGCATGAAATACGGGTTGGGATGTCTGTGGACGGCCTTAGTCTTCCGTCTTGCCAAGACGAAGATTATCAATTCTAGCTTATTTCCGAGGCGTAATGAATCCGTCTCAGGATAACCGCTTTCAGGATTTTTTTGATGATGAAAAGTACATTGCTCTGAAGAACTGCCTCTACAATTATCTGCTTAGAAAGCGCGCCGTGGGCAAGGTGATGGAGAAAGAGGAAAAAGGGCTTGTTCTCGAGGTCGGCAGCGGCATTTCCCCCATTTTGACTTCTTGTGACGATGTTATATTTTCCGACATCTCCCTTTCGGCAATGAGAATGCTCAAGCTAACGCAGGGGAAAGGGCATTATGTTGTGGCTGACGCTGCGTGCCTCCCTTTCAGGGCCAGTGTATTTTCCCACGTCATCTCCTCCGAGGTTATGGAACATCTAAAAGACGACCGGAAAGCTCTGCGGGAGATCTTCAGAGTGCTCAAACCCAAGGGCAGCCTTGTTATCACCTTTCCGCACCGACGTTTCTACTTTGGTTATGATGATCGATTTGTAAATCACTATCGCCGTTATGAGCTTGATGAGATGTTGCACCTGCTTCATGATGTTAATTTAGATACTGTTTTCATTAAGAAGGTCTTAGGGCCGCTCGAGAAGGTTATCATGTGTACGGCAATCTTTTTTTTCAGTGTTTTCCGGAGAGGGCAACGTAAAGGGTCGGAGCAGCGAAGCTCAAAGCAACTAATTATTTTGTCGCCTTTCTTTAGGTGGTTCAACAGAATTTGTGCGGTAATAGTATCAATGGATGCCGTCATCATGCCCCGCGCTCTGGCGACGGTTCTACTGATCAAGGCAGCCAAGAAAAGTGAATCCAGTGAGTGAATTCCAGGGACATAACACATTGCCCCCAGGCGGTCCTAAGATTTACCGATTAAGTGGCAGAGGCCGGACCGAACAAACTCAGCAATAGATCGGCATGGGGATCCTTCTTTCATATTCCTAGATCCCGTGTTTCTCAGTGCTCTCCGTATGACGAAAAGCTCTTGACACACATGATGTGTTACACTATACGCTCTAACCATCAGCTATTACAAAATAGACAATAACCACCTTCCCGGAGGGCCTGAAGCAGTAATGATGTAAGCACATTAATTTCCCGGTCATTTTTTTCTGTCAGCGGAATTACATCGTGGTTTGCAAATTTTCCCCGACTGAGGAATCGGCGATTTAGAAACATAAAAAATAATATTGAAGCAAAAAAGGCCCCTTATGCGACTAAGATCTTTGCCGGAATTTGAGTACATGGTACCGAAGGACGTCAACGAGGTTTGTTCGGTGCTTCAGCAGCATGCGGAAAGAGCTAAGGTATTGGCAGGGGGGACGGATTTACTGATCCATATGAAACATCGGGTCCTTACCCCGCGATACCTGATCGGGCTAAAGAATTTGTCAGACTTGGACCGCGTTTCCTACAAGGAGGGGCAGGGATTGAGGCTTGGCCCCCTTGTGACACACGAGTCCATCGTGGGCGACCGCGTCATTCAGGAACGCTTTGGGGCCCTTTGGACGGCATGCTCGAAAGTGGGGACGCCGAATATTCGAAACATGGGAACTCTGGGGGGCAATTTGTGCAATGCTGCCCCTTCCGCCGATACAGCACCTCCCCTAATCGCTTGTCAGGCGCTGGTGAAGGTTATGGGTCTGGCGGGAGAGAGAAGCCTGCCGCTGGAGAATTTTTTCCTTGGTCCCGGCAAGACAGCGTTGCAGCCCGGGGAAATTCTGGTGGAGATTGACGTCCCTTGTCCGCCGCCGCGGAGTGGCATGGTTTACGTGAAACTTCCCGTGAGAACGGCAGTTGATATGGCAGCTGTGGGCGTAGCCGTATTCATCACAGTGGACGCGAATAATGATGCCTGCCAGGAGGTCCGAATCGCATTGGGTGCGGTCGCGCCGACTCCCATCCGGGCCAGGCGGGCAGAAGAGATAATGAGGGGGGAAAAGATAACGGAACCTGTCATTCAAAAAGCCGCGCAAATCGCGTCAGAGGAATCCTGTCCCAGAAGCGGCAGTATCCGTGCCTCCGTGGAATATCGTTGCAGTATGGTGGAAGTTCTGACGAAGCGGGCAATAAGACAAGTCCTGGCTCAGGTAAGATCTTTTTAGTAAGTTAGAAAAGGAGGGAACATTCTTGTGAGTCGGAAACACGCGATCGAATTGAAAATCAACGGGGACATCCATGAGGTGCTCGTTGAGCCGAGGACAACCTTGTTGCACGTATTGCGGGAAGATCTGGCTTTGACGGGGACGAAAGAGGGTTGTAATGCCGGGGACTGCGGCGCATGCACCGTGCTGATGGATCACAAACCGGTTGCTTCTTGCCTGTTCTTGGCCATCGAAGCCCAGGGAAAGGAAATTCTTACGATCGAGGGCCTGGACCAGCAGGGGCGACTCCATCCTTTACAGCAAGCCTTTATAGACTACTACGCCGTTCAGTGCGGTTTCTGTACACCGGGCATGATCCTTTCAGCGAAAGCTCTTTTCGATAAGAATCCCCAGCCGACGGAAGAAGAGGTGAGAGAAGCCATCTCCGGGAACCTCTGCCGGTGCACGGGTTATGTGAAGATTGTTGAAGCCATCTTGGCAGCATCTCAACAGAGGTGAAAGCACAGTGGTGAGAGGAAGAGAATGACAGAGCTGTCCATTGTCGGTAGAAGTGTCCCCAGGGTAGATGCGTTGGCGAAGGTCACCGGGAAGGCAAAATACAGTGTAGACCTGAAACTGCCCGGTATGCTCCACGGGAAGATCCTTCGCAGCCCTTATCCCCATGCCAGAATTGTCAGTATCGATACCTCGGAGGTGGAAAAGCTAGCCAGGGTAAAAGCGGTAGTGACCGGGCAGGATGCGCCGGAGGAAAGGGTAGGGCATATCAGAGATCGTTATATCCTGGCGCGCGATACAGTCCGCTTTGTGGGAGAGGCCGTTGCCGCCGTCGCTGCGGACAGCATTGAAGCCGCGGAAGAGGCACTGGAGTTGATCAAGGTCGATTATGAAGAGCTGCCTGCCATCTTTGACGCGGAAGAGGCACTGGAACCTCGCGCATCCGTCATAGTCCACCCGGCTTTGCTGCAATGCGCCTTGACTCCCCAACCCTATCCTCTCTATCGATTTGAGCCCGACCGGCCCAATGTTTACATCCATCGACAGATTCGCAAAGGAGATATGGAGAAAGGGTTCCGGGAAGCCGATTTCGTCTTGGAGCATAAATTTTCCACTCCCGCGGTGCAGCACTCCTGCCTAGAACTACACAATGCTGTTGCGCGGCCTGAGCCGGACGGCGGCCTGACGGTGTGGGATTCCACTCACATACTCTTTAAGCATAAGGCGGACCTTTGCCGTCTTTTCCGTCTGCCGCCTTCCAAGGTAAGGGTCGTTTCACTCTATATCGGTGGATGCTTTGGAGGAAAAGCAGGAACAATTGTGCCGGCGATCGCCTCGCTCCTGGCATTAAAGGCGAGGAGGCCAGTTAAGCTCGTCTTTAACCGTGATGAAGTATTTGTGGATGGGGCCTCAAGAGCGGCAATGACGATCAATATTAAAGACGGGGTGATGAAGGATGGCACGTTGCTGGCGAGAGAGATGCGGATGGTTCTTAATGCTGGGGCTTATAGCGGGTCTACAACGCTCGTGACCAAGAACGCGACCTTCGGAGCAGTTGGTTCATATCGGGTACCCAATTTCAAATTGGATTCTTATGCCGTCGCCACTAATGATCCCCCTACGGGCGCCTTCCGGGGCTATGGATCGACCGAGGTGATCTGGGCCGTCGAGTCTCAAATGGATATGCTTGCCGCAGAGCTGGATATCGACCCGGTGGCTATCCGGAGAAGAAACCTATTAAAAGAGGGCGATGAAGATGTTTGCGGGATGCGAACCTGCAGCATGGGAGCAAGAGAGTGTTTGGAAAAAGTTGCCCGATGGATCGAATGGGACAAGGAATCACCGAGGGAGGAAGGTCCCTGGAAGAAGGGAAAGGGTATTGCCCTGGGGAATAAATACACGATGCCTGCCACACGGTCGATGGTCCATGTGAAGGTACACCAAGACGCGACCATTGAAGTGCGCCACAGCGCCCACGAAGTTGGCCAGGGTAGTGGCACCGCCCTGGCGCAGATTGCCGCTGAAGAATTTGGCACTTCCGTTGATAAGATCAGGATGGTTTTTACTGACACAGCACTCACTCCTTATGATGCCGGCTCCGTATCGAGCCGGAGTACTTTTCACACCGGAAATGCCCTCCTGCGGGCCTGCCGAGATGTCAAGCGGCGGATTTTTGAGATGGCTTCTGCAAGGTTAGAGACACAGCCTAAAGACCTGCACCTCCGGGAGGGGGTGATTCTCGTCCAAGGAAGCGACAAATCGCTCAGGGTTGCCGACCTCTTTGCGCCGGCAGGATATCTCCTTGAAGGGGGAGAACTGTCAGGAAACGGCACTTTCGTTGGCCCCCTGGAGAGCGAGGATGCGGAAACAGGCCAGGGGAAGCGACCGGTGACTTATTATGCCCACGGTGCGAATGCTGTGGAGGTCATGGTGAATGTGGAAACAGGGGAGGTGAGGGTGGTAAAAAACGGGACCTGTTTCGACATGGGGCAACCCATTAATCCGAAGCTTTGTGAGGCACAGATGGAGGGAGGAATGGGGATGGGTATTGGCGGCGCTCTCTATGAAGAAATATTGGTAGCGAAGGGAGAAGTATTAAATCCCAACTTCCTGAACTATAAATTTCCCTCAAGCTTGGATGTTCCGGCCTGCGGTAATGTGAAATCGATGATCGCCGCTGTCCCCCATGACGAGGGACCTTATGGAGCTAAGGGGTTTTCCGAAGGGGGATTGGTTGCTGTGGCGCCGGCCATTGCCAACGCTATTTTTAACGCGACAGGATTAAGGATAAGAGATTTGCCGATCACTAAAGAGAAAGTATTCAGAATGCTCAAGTCGATTACTGACAAAGAATTGCCTCCAAAGTGAAGTCCATGGGGGGGCCAGGGGGGTGATCCTAAGTACTACAGCCATTTTAACCAAAAGGAGGGGATAATGGAAAAAAGGTCGAGATCGGTCATGATGTCAGTCATTGCGTTGATTTGGTTTAGTATCCTATGCCGGCCCTTTGGCATACCCGAAGCTGTTTCTGCGGCTAATCCAACGGCAAAAGCAAAATCAGCGGTGAACGAAGCCCAGGGATCATCCTGGGAGCTAGAGTGGAGTAAAGCCCTGGAGGCGGCGAAAAAGGAAGGAAAGGTTGTAATTGGCACCGCCATTGCCTCTGATGCCCGAACAGCGCTCGGCAAGGCCTTTAAGGATAAGTACGGCATAGATGTGCAATGGATGGCCGGTAGAGCTACCGAGTTGAATACGAAGATCTTTGCTGAACGGCGAGAGGGGATATATTCGGTGGACCTGTTTATTACCGGCGGTATCACCCCTTTCGTCTCGTTGCAGCCGGCGGGGGTTTTAGAGCCCTTAAAGCCGCTCTTAATATTGCCTGAGGTGACCAACCCCAAAGCATGGTGGGGAGGCGGTCTCTGGTTCTCCGATAAAGGGAAGAATTTAGTTTCTTCCCCCATCCTGACTACGGCGCAATACGAGATCGCCAATTCCAATCTGGTCAAAAAAGGGGAAATTACCTCTTACCGCGACTTTCTCAAACCTAAGTGGAAGGGAAAGATTGTTATGAACGACCCTACCATCTCGGGGGCAGGCTCCAGGTGGTTTTCCGTTGTGACCGAGAAGATAATGGGCGTTGACTTTATGCGTGAACTAGCCAAACAAGATATCGTCGTTATCCGGGACCAGCGGCTACAGATGGAATGGATATCGAGGGGGAATTATCCTATTATTCTTGGTCCGCAGCCGACTGTCACTGCTGAATTCGTTACCGCAGGCGCTCCCCTGATGCCGATAACGGTGTCGGAAGGCGGCTGGCTGGGAGGTGGCCCCGGACTCGTCATGTATGTAAATAAAGCCCCGAACCCCAATGCGGCAAAAGTATTCATTAACTGGTTTCACTCGAAAGAGGGGCAAAGCATTTACGGCCGGATTTCCCGCACAGAAAGCGCGAGGTTGGATGTTAGCAACGACTACCTGGAGCCGTCGCAAAGACGCCAACCCAACGTAAAATATTTTATCAGTGAAGAGGAGGACTTTATCCTGAAATTAGACAATCTGATGAAGTTGGCAGGGCAAATCTTTTCCGTCAAGAAATGAAAAGGATTCACAAACTCTTATTGTGCTGGGCCGGCAAGCCGAACCAGGAGCCGGAGGCCGGAAATCAGAACGCGTTGTTACTATCCTTGTTCCTGAATTCCGGCCTCTAATGTGCGCATTGGCGGGCCAAGGAAGGAAATGGCTGCTGGATTTGAGATTACAGGCCAGCTCTTCAAAGCCTCATAGCCCGAGGGCGCTAGATAACTTGTTTCTCTGCTTTTCGATCGCTTTCTGCCCCTGCTCAAGCGTCACGACGATCTCTTTCTTCGCTTTGTCGGACAGTTCCACTCCTTGATCTATAATGTCAGCGGCTTTTTCCTTCAAATCACCCACAAAGTCGTTTATATCATCAATGGTGTCTTCGATTAAATCGACCGTGCTGTTTTTTGCACGATGTGCTGCCCTTTTAATATCCTTCCTTGTCTCACGGCCCGACTGGGGTGCATACAAGAACGCAATAGCAGCACCTATCATTCCCCCTATCAAGAAAGCCCCGCTGATCTTTGCCGTATGGTCATTCATAATATCCTCCTTAAGATTATTTGATTTCAATATTTGGCTTGCCAGAGGCTACCAGTAAGAAAGCAAGACCCTGTCAAACGGTTTGAACTCAGTAGCAACCTTTTGACGTTAAGATGGAGTAATACGGCGGCAAAAACAATAATGATTAGTTGGGAGTTGATTGGTAGGTAATAACTACTCACTGGCATGCCGGAGGGACCGCGGATGGCTTCCTTTTCCCGAAATTAGTATTTTGATACCCTTGCAAGCAGGCTTAATCATGCACTGCGCAGGGAAATCCATACGCGCTGCAAGTTTCAGCGACTGATTGCGTTTCTATTATGCCTATAATTAAGTATGCTATTGGCATGTGGGATGTTGGCATCATGTTTGCGGTAGCGGCGGAGGAAAATAAATGCTGGCTAAGTATGTCAACTTGGTATAAAGCCCGGAAACGTGTCACTTACGTACCCACGGGATGACAACAGTAGTGAAAATAATACCTTTTACGAGACCATCAAGTATTGCCCGTCGCCAAAAGGTGACGACGGGCATCAATGGGAGTTTTAAATGATTTTGATACTGCTGAACTCGTCTACCAGGACTATGCGGGCAGTGCAGCCCGTCGAGAATGATTCGGCATAGAACAATTTTCTATCGCCTTGGACAAAGATAGAACAAGTGAACGCAAAATCTATTAAAGGTTATTTGGTTAAAATGAAGAAATACCTTACCATCGCCGTATGCATATTTGTTATTTCGCTGATTTTTGGTCATCCTGGATATGGCGCCGACTTTGATCTCCCCAAAGATATACAAGTCCAAGTCTGTTTCAGCCCCAAGGGTAGATGCACCGAAGCCATTATCCATGAGATTGACCGCGCTAAATCGGAAATCCTTATTCAGGCCTATTCATTCACATCGGCGCCAATAGCCAAATCCTTAGTGACGGCCCACAAAAGAGGAGTAAAAGTGCAGGCGATTCTTGATAAGAGCCAGCGTTCCGAAAAGTACACCTCAGCTACCTTTCTATTCAATGCCGGCATTCCCACCTATATCGACAGCAAGCATGCCATTGCCCACAACAAGGTCATGATCATCGATCACACCAAGGTTATTACCGGATCATTCAATTTCACCAAAGCCGCTGAGGAAAAAAATGCCGAGAATCTGCTGATCATTCCATCGAGTGAATTAGCTAAATCTTACCTTGCTAACTGGCAGCAGCATCGAGAGCATTCGGAACCATATGGAAGATAACCGCAGCAAATCTGCAATTCATCAGATTCGTGCCGCTGGTTAATTCTTTCCAGACCAGCACCCTTCTTTGCCACGCTGATAAAAGGAGAAAGCCGCAACCACAATTATCTGTTGACTTTCCGGATCCGTTTCGAAAAGGAGGTGAATTAGTTCAAGCCACCATCGGGGAATTGGAGAAAAAAGCAAGCTATGTTTACCTGGACCTGGCCCGTCGGGAACACTGGCCACGTTTGTAAAATATAATCTGGCACCGAATTCCCCGTCCGAAAGTTTCGCCTTGCTCACCCCCTTTGGTCAAGATTTGAAGAATCTACAAAGAATTGGATTGTAAGGTGGCGATCAATTTGAGGTCCCGCACCGGATTTGAAGTCCCTAAAACAGGAAAAAGGCAAATTATAACCCAATTGCTCCCTGCTTTACCATAACTAACCGATAATATGGCAAATAACGATCTCTACCAATCTTAACATACACACATTTTTCTTGTATTTATTTTCAAATGATATAAAGACTTCCGGGGAAGTTATGTCGTTCCACTTTATCCAAAGAAATTATTTAACACTTAAACGGATAGGTTTGATAATCTGTCTTTCGGGAGCTGTAATGATTTGTTTTTCGTTCGGAATAAATTTTGAAGATGGATATCAAGTCAAGAAGGGGAAGGGTATTTATCGGTCGTCTTTTCTTTTCAATTAATAGACCTAATGGAGATCGACACCATACATGACTACACTGACTGAATTGAATGGAAGGGCTTGGTATCGTTTCCTAAAAGTCCTCTATATTTTGTTTTACCTGCTAGGTTTTCTGCTGCTTTTTCTGGTATTAAATAATAACGGTAAAGATTACCATAGCCCCATTCTTCCCGATAATGTTCAAGAGGCTTTGAAAGATCCTGATTTTTACAAACTGAATGACTATGAGATGAAAAACGTTCTGTCATCCTATTATAATGACCTATTATCATTTTCATATGATGATAATACTAAAAAATATAATGACATAGATGGGATAATTAAAGAAATTAAAACCCGGCCTATTCCCACGAATCCCCTGAACAAGAAATACCATTATAGAGCATTTTATACATGGAACATCGGCGATTGCATTAAATTTGGTCTCATCGTAACGATAAACTACATATTAATCATGGAATGTATCAGGAGAGGAATTTACTATGCCTTGATTGGTCGGTTGTTCCCGAAAGAATAACAGCAGAGGGTAACTGACTGTCCGTTAAGTGCCTGACCTATGCAGATCACTATTTATGCAACATCGTGTAATTTTCCTATCAGATTTACGGCATCAAGGATCTAAAATGAGGCTATTATTGCGGCAGTTAATCGCCACCAAGGGAGGTCACTTTCCCAAGCGGCCGCCGCCCTCGCCAATCATTACATACTTGCCGGGCCGTAACAACAAGCCCCGCTTTTTTGCATCCTGCTTGACCAGCATGCTAATGAAATCCGAGGTTGATAAACCCGCCTCTCGTGCTAACACCTCTAATACTGAATCCTCCTCCTCTGTTAATAGACATCTGGAATATTTGCCTTTTTTTTTCATGCCACCACCCTCTCTACAAATTATTTCAATTGCAAAATGCACTTGGAAATTCTTGCAAGAATTTACAGTAAATGTAAAATTAATGTGACAATGGTTTATTGACTATTTCAAAAACGGATTAAAAGCAAGAAAATAGTCAATGACTTAAATATGGGGCGGTGATACCAGGGCGTGGCAAAATAAGAAAAGGCAACCCCGATGGCTGCCTTTAAGTAAATCCAAGAAGCTGTTGTCTGCTGCAGACTATCTGTAAGCCTCAACTATTAGGCGGCCTTAGCAACTTTCCGCCCCGCCTTAATGCGCTTGGTAGGTTTTGAGCTCAAAAGGCCGAGTTTTCTTGCCTCCTTATTTAGCAGCTGACGTACATAAGCTGATTGTGACAGGTCCTCACCTGCTGCTATCGTGCATAAGGCTGACTTTTCTTCGGCTGTAAGGCGAAATCTAATTTCCTTTAAGTATTTCATTTTGCTCCCTCGTAAAGTATTTATGATCGCCAAAAGGTAACCTGTTGGTAATACTGCCGTAAGCACCTTTCAACTCTCTTTTAGCTACATTGTAAACAAAATAATTGTGTATGTCAAGCATTATTTATAACAGTCCAATTCCAAAGATGAATATCCATTAATAATTCACAGGCCGTCAACTGTAACATCCGTCATGTTCACACCTTATCAACGAGAAGCATTGTTTTTTTGGTGCAGGTTCGGATGATGACCGGTCACGCCCGACGGGATGGCTGAAAAAAGCATGCTTTGGTTCAAGCTATGGAAAAGATGATACTTTTTTAAGGAATAGGGAGTTATGTTAAAGTAACTTCTCAACTTGCCAAGGTTGAGATAGTGATTCTTTAATTGCCATTAGCTAAGTGCCAATTTATTCATAAAACTACCCACGCTTTGAGTAAAGCAGTCTCTTACCTCGGTAATAGTTCGCCGCGCCGAACTAATATAAGCAACGAATAATAATAGTATCTTAATCAAGGTCCAGCATTATTGTCTGAAATTTATCACCAGTGGAAGCTTTTTTTTCTTCCCTCTTTGCCGGTGCGGCTGTTGCTGATCGCTTCTCCTTTCTATTTCCGTTCTTTAGCACCGATGATTCTGGAGGGGTTGTATCTTCAACGGGAGCTGCCTTGATTTTAGCAAGGAATTTAGCCGTTGTCTTTTTCAGTTCTTCAATGCGGGAAATCAGATCATCACGTGTCGGGGTATCCAAAGTTCCGAAGTCCATGTCCGCTATCAAGGTCGTCAAGGCGTCAGATTTGAAAACAAACTTTTCTTGCCAGGTCCGCTGCTGGCCTTTTTGCCCTTTAGGCTTTTTGGCGGATAAACTCCGTTCCTTATATTTCTTATAGGCTGTCAACATCCCCTTGGGGGTCTTTTTTTTGGCAATTGCGATGAGAGTCTTGCGGGAAGTCGATGGATCATTCCGGCATTCATTTCTTACTTCTTCAGGGAGTCGGTTCAGGGAAAGAATTTCGGACACCGTTGATTTTGATTTACCAATGATGGCGGTTAATCGTTCCTGATTATAACGGTGCTCTTTCATAATGCGATCTAAGGCTTCGGCAACTTCTATTGCCGTCAGATCCTGACGTAAAAGGTTTTCAACGAGAGCTATTTCAGAATAGTTACCTTCAACAAAAATCGCAGAAATGCTCTTCATTCCTGCTTCTTTTGCGGCTTGCAAACGGCGTTCACCGGCTACAATAAGCAGTTTTTCCTCATCGCCTCTACAAAAGAGAACTGGTTGCAGGAGGCCGTGATCTTTGACCGAAGTGGCCAGATCCTCTAGCGGCTTGCGTTCAAAGAACTTACGCGGCTGGTCAGGGTTAGGCTGAAGTTGATCGCATTGAATTTCGTAGAGCCGCCCTTTTTTATAAATGGTTTCGGACATAGGATGCTCCTCCTCTCAGCAAGATTTCATCTTTGCTTTATTATATTACGGCAATGTCGAGTTCTGCATAAGATGCCGTTGAACGCCCCGGCACCACGGGGTAATCGGCAATACCTTTGCCTTCCTTGGCAATCACCACAACGCCGGACCGGAATAGGGTTCCAAACAAAGGCCTCAGACCCAGGAACTCTCTCAATTTACTGGGGTCGGAAATAAGTTCCGGTGTTATCAAGGAGGCAATGGCGGCCAGAGATTCCAAGCGCAGCTTGACCTGGCCCTCGATACTATCAGCAATATATGACGCAGTTGAGAACTGTTGTGCTTCTATCTGTACGGTCATGTCCTGTTCCAACCGCTTTGAAATTAAGAACGTCAGCGTCCATATACTTCCCAAAAATGACAGCAGGACGATTAGAATAATCTTCGTTTTAAGATTTAACGGGGATAATTTGCTGAGGATACTCACGATATTTACCTTTATACCAGCCGGGGAAGACAAATTTGCTTTACCAGCAGAGTAACAGGGGACAAGTTAATTATCAATCGCAATTGAGAAGACGGTCATGGTGCATCTTGATGATTATGCTTTGAAAGAAACTGGTGCCTAGACGCCTCCTCCCCAAGGGTAGATTATCCCTATCAATGTTCTGCTATTTAATCCTCATTGCCTTAACCGGCAAAGTAAAATAGGTAATACCGGAGTGTGGAAAGGCAAGTCAGTACTAAAAATTACCTGGTTTGATGAACCAACGAGAAATCGTCAAAAAAGGACCTGTGACTATGAAAAGAGTGATCAGCATCATGGCCGGTACCAGATCGTTGCTGCTTTTGGCCGCTATCCCTCTGGTGAGTCTCTTGCTTGCTTCCTGTGGCCAGTCCAGCACCCCCCAGTCCTCCAGCATCTCCGGTCAAGTATCCCTGGGCGGCACAGGATTGTCAGACGTTACTATGATACTGAGCGGGGCAGGTTCCGCAACGGTCGTTACCGATGCCAGCGGTAATTACGCCTTCAGCGGCCTTGCGAATGGTAGCTACACCATAACGCCTAGTAAGAGCGGCCTTACCTTCAGTCCCATCAATAGCACCCAGACCGTAAGGGGGGGAGATATAACGGCAATTAATTTCACCGCCACATCGATTCCTACCTTAAGGATATCAGGGACGGTAACATCAGCGGGCTCAGCATTGCCGGGCGTTTCAATGATGCTCAGCGGGGCAGGTTCAGCCGCGGCCACTACCGATGCCAGCGGTAATTACATTTTTGACGGCGTTGAAAACGGAAATTACACCATAACACCCAGTAGCACAGGCTTTGACTTCAGTCCGGCCGGTAGTGCACAGACTGTAAGTGGTGCGGACAAAACCGCCGTTAACTTTACTGCCACGCCAGTCTCTACCTTCAGCATATTCGGAACGGTAACATCAGGCGGTTCAGGATTGTCAGACGTCGCCATGATACTGAGCGGGGCAGGTGCAGCCACGGCCACTACCGGCGCCAACGGGAATTACATCTTCAGCGGCCTTGCGAATGGTAGCTACACCATAACGCCTAATAAGACAGGCTTTACCTTCAGTCCGACCAGTAGCTCACAGACGGTTAGTGGCGGGAACATCGTCAATTTCAATTTTGCCACGACATCTTCGCAAGCTCAAATTGTGGCCTGCCCGCCCTCAGGCACGGCAAATCTCACCATCCAGGATTTCTCTTTTACGCCACCGGCTGTAACCGTCAGCGTGGGCGGAATCGCGAAGTGGACCAACTTTGGTCCCTCCCCGCACACGGTTACCAGTGGAAACACTCCTAACCATGACGGCAAGTTCAATTCAGGCAATCTCGGGATTGGAGCAACTGTATGTGTCAAATTTCTGGCTGCCGGTTCATACCCTTATTTCAGCGCCATTGATCCTTTGATGACCGGCAGTGTTACAGTGCAGTGATTTATAGCGATATGACACATATTGACAATGATCATCTGCCTCGGATTGACACTGAGACCGCCATGCGCGCTTTCAGTTTGGCAGGGGGAAAAAATGGCATCCGCGTTTTGCCGGTTATGTGCGGGCAATCCAGCTGACGATGTATTCCAGGCCGGCCGATTTTATGTAAGGGTCATTGGCATGCCACTTGCCATGTAACCCGAGTTCCCTGGCCGACAATTCAAAATGACACAGGGCAATACCCAGATCAACGTTCTGCAGCTTGATATCTTTAAAATATTTATCGTACCCGGGCGTTCTTCTCAGATAGAAATGAAAGTTATCCCGTTGCCGGTCCTTAACGATTCTCCATGGCTGTTTATTGGAAGCTGACGGGGCGATCCTGACACATTCAAGAGGTATGTTATATCTGCCGGCATTTGCTTCCTTGAGCGGGGTATCAGTATCTTGACAATAGAATAGCTCGGGCCACGGTTTTCTTTGGTTTGATCCGGCAACTAATCGGAAGGTCCTGTCGATTATTGATCTCTTGCCACTGGAATAGCCGACGGGACTTATTACCGGCAATAGCTCATCCTTTGTGGTGTTAACCTTGTCGGCAAAACCACTTCTCTTGAAAGTTCCACCCAATAAGCAGGTTCCCAGACCCAAAGCAGTAGCCTCCAAAATATTTTTCTCCATGCAATAGCCGTAATCTTCCATCGCCCCGGGTGCTTTGACAACCGCACCGACCATGAAATGCCGGGCTCCTTTGATAACGCCATAGGTGCCAAGGTTCTTCAGCTCGCCTATTTCCAGTTCATTTAAATCTATAAGCTGAAACCGGACTTTGCTGCCGAAAGGTGCCTCTTTGTTTGCTTCCAAAAAATTATATAATGCGACAAATTGGTGAGGCAAAATGGGCTTATTGCTGTATGTCCGGCAGGAAGAGCGGATCTTAATGGCTTCGATGATGGTCATAAGTCTTTAGAGCCTCTCCGATCAATGGGCATTGGTATGATTCCGTCCTCTTTATTTCCTCTATAGGGTAAGGCCTTAACATGGCCTCTAATTGATTGCGGTTGTGGCTCGCCTTTACGGCCGGCGAATAAATAATTTTCCTCGTTTAGCCTGATTTTATCAAGGTAATTCTGCCAAGGCTTATATAATGGTAAACTATATGATCATATTATGAATATTACATTTTAAGGAATACTTGAAGCTTCGCGGTTTTGCCCGGAGCAATAAAAAATGGCGGAACTCCAACTTAACATGTGGTAAAATCAAAAAAAGAGGGTAGGGAAAAACCGGGTATCGAATCATCAGGTCGGTGCTTGCTCAAAGGCAGCATTGGCAAAGGAGAGGACAGTGAAGAGGATTGTTGCATCGGTAATAGTTTTGATAATGCTTATATCGATTGGCGGATGTCTCGTACTGGTCGATGATGACCGGGATGGGAGAGGTGGAAGAGGCGGAGGACGTGGCAGGGGTGGAGGGCATGACTGGCAGCCAAGCCGCTGAGAATTACCCGTACCAAAAGATCGGGCCGGCTTTCGAGATATTATTCTGTAGCAGCAATATCTGATTGTTGAGTCTTGACCAAGACTGTTAACAGGACAGTCAAGAATCTAAGCTTCCGAGTGCATTAAGCATCCAGAATTCTTCCTTACACTTGGGACATAAATTTTGGTCTGCAAATTGACTCCTGAAGTCTTTGGTGGGACTGTAAGCCGCCTCTTTATCTTCATCAAATTCTTTGGCGCATCGTTTACATATTTTCATTACTCGCTGCACTCCTTTATTGCCTTACCTATCAAGAGAAGGTATGTCATCATACATTTACAGGGAATTGCAAGATCAATTATCGCAAAAGATAAATCCGTGACTCTGGTTCGATGGCCAAGCTGAAGAAGCCGCCCAGTTTTAACTCACGCTTTTTCCCACCGGGGGTTAACCTCGGCGATTTCTTAAAAGTGCCCCACGAGGAATCAGGAAAGGCAGTAGTCCTCAGGTAGGCGATGTCTACCGAACAGTGCTGGCCGGGCCTCAATTCGTGAAAATAACGGAGCCTGGGGAAATTGACGCCCGTCCACAGGTGAAGAACGTTGACTAAAGGAATGGGCGAATATCATAAACAAAATTCAATCATATGAATATTAAAAGGTAAATGGCTTGCAGTGGTGCCGAGACGCTATGACCGTCTCTTTCTTTGGCGTAGACCTTGCCTATGACGCTAGCTGGAAGAGCTGCCGCAGGTTCAGCCAGCCACGGTGAAAGTCGAGAGGCAGGATCTTGCCCCCGCAGATTTTACCATGCGTGATCATATGTGGGAGCCACTGCTAGTGGGACCATAATAACATTAAACAAGGGAGGAAAAGCGATGAACAAAGGGGATCTGGTGAATGAGGCGGTAAAGGTGGTCGGCAAGAAGAAGACGGCGGAAGATGCGGTCAACTGTGTCCTGAGTTCGATTACGAAGGCTTTGAAAAAGGGAGAGAAGGTCACTCTCATCGGTTTTGGAACCTTCTCCGTGGTGAAAAGGGCTGCCCGGACAGGAAGAAATCCTCAGACCGGCAAAGAGATCAAAATCAAGGCTAAGAAAGTTCCGAAGTTTGTTGCTGGTAAGAAGCTGAAAGATACTGTGGCGTAGTAATTTAAGGCGGGGCTTTCGACCAGTGCTGGTTGGAAGCCCTTTCCTATCAAATCGCATTAATACCTTACGGCCTGTCATCAGTTTGAACCGGTTAAACTGGGTATCATGGACAGCCGCATGAAGCATTCTTGGGATACTTGCTGCTTTCACGCCGGTTGCCGCTCAGGAAACAATGAAGTGGCCGGGACTAAACATGTCCTTTGCTCCCGGCCCTGCTGATGCTGCCCATGTCCGAGTCAAACTTCGGTGACGGTTGTTCACCGCCCTCTTCAAGCCGATCCTCTCCCGGTGTTGGTCCGTGACTTGTGAAGAAATCAACCACGGCGTCCAAAAGGAAAAGCGGACCGTCTACACCCTTGAGCCGATTATGAATCGGAACAGACTTCTGCTCAGCAAGAGCACGCTCCGGCGATGACGGGTGTGGCGGACAAGGAAGCGCCTCGGAATGGGTTGGGGTTGAGCAGGGTATATGCAATGACATCAGGTAAACGAAAGTTTCTCCGTTTATGACGCATTGACGCCCTTGAGAGGTGCCTTCGCTTTCCAGAACACATAATTTGATTATTTATCGGGGACTTATTAACATAGTAAATGATTGCGTGTATTAATTGTCAGGTTTAGAGAATCAAGACCAGGAAAGGAGTGCTTTTATGAAGATTTTGGTTGTGTATTATTCGATGTATGGGCATGTTCACCGTATGGCAGAAGCAGTTGCGGACGGCGCAAAGGATGTTAAAGGGGCTGTGGTCGAGATGAAGCGGGTTCCCGAAACATTACCTGCCGGTGTTTTGGAGAAGATGGGAGCCTTACAGTCCCAGCAGGCTCTTGCACATGTCCCTATTGCCACTGTTGATGATCTTGCTGCATCTGATGCCATTATTTTTGGAACACCGACGCGCTTTGGCAATATGTGCGGGCAGATGAGACAGTTTTTGGATGCAACCGGGCAGCTTTGGGTACAGGGTGCGCTGGTGGGGAAAATAGGCAGCGTATTTACAAGTTCTGCAACACAGCATGGCGGGCAAGAATCAACGATACTCAGCTTTCATATTACTTTACTCCATCAAGGCATGATAGTTGTTGGATTGCCATATGCATTTCAAGGACAGATGCGCATTGATGAAATCACCGGGGGCAGTCCTTACGGGGTATCAACGATTGCAGGGGGCCAAGGAGAACGCATGCCAAGCGATAACGAATTGGCAGCAGCGCGATTTCAGGGGCATCACGTTGCAAAAATTGCATCGAAATTATTTGGAGGAGTATAGGGGTGGGTACCATGTAAAGCAGCTAATCGGTTGGCAGGTGGGCTCTATTCAATATAATTGGCGGAAGTGCATGGGAATCTAATACGTGCGCATATTTTTAAATATTCGCTTTCATTAGCGATTAGCGGGGTTTTTGCTCTTATGTTCTTACCATGTTCTTATTGACATGTTATCTATGCTGCCTTGGCCGCTCCCCGTGGTGCCGGCGCACCCTGCAGGAGACCATGGGTACTGAGATCCTCGTCGATGTCGGGCCAGTGAATTCCGTATCCCGCTCCCGCAATCCGCCAGTTCGCACGCTGTTCAGGCGTTGCATGCAAGAGCCGCGGATACCAGGTGAGAGGGACCGTTATGGTCCTTCCGTCAAAGAGATCGACACTGATGGCATCTTCAGTGACATGCACGTCCTTGACTCGTTCACCGGCTTTCGGTTCTAAAGTAGTCATTCCACGCCTCCAATAGTTCTTTTTGATGTTTTGAGGTCAGGGCTTCCAATTTTCTCAATTCACTCGGTGGAAATCCGAGATTGTACGCCAGGGACACGGGATTGAGCCAGAACTTAGCCGATAAGACGTCCCGGTCGATGTGCACATGCGGCGGCTCGTGCAGGTCGTGACTCACAAAGTAGAAACTGTATGGTCCTGATCTCAATACTGCGGGGGACATCAGAATAGCCCTTTTCCCTTATTTTCCACATTCCTGAAAGAGAGGAGGCTT
>Ga0082335_1003584_pt1 | contig 25197 bp, 17 predicted proteins | sample Subgrocontami58m_FD_72375 | JGI IMG/M metagenome (GOLD analysis project Ga0082335, IMG submission 72375) | Subsurface groundwater microbial communities from S. Glens Falls, New York, USA - GMW37 contaminated, 5.8 m (SPADES assembly) (version 2) ...
GGCAAAAGCGCCGAGCGCGCACAAGCCGATAAGGTGCGCAGGAATTGTTTTCACACCCGGGTGCCGCTCCACGGGCAAGAATTTGTAGGCGGGGTGCCCTCACCCCGCATAATGCATTCGTACGCCCATCTCGCGGGGTGAGGGCACCCCGCCTACAGCCGCGAATTTCATTTTCGTCCCGCGCCATCGCCGCAACACTCGCCGCCGTGAAGCCCCTCGTCCTCTTCAGCCTGCTTGCTCTCGTTACCTCCTCCGCCCTCGCTGCGCCGCCGGCGCCCACTCGCGCGCCGCTGCGGCAAGTGGCCGACCTGAACCTCGGTGAAACGCAGACGCTCACGTTTGCCAATGGACAAAAAGCAACCCTCCGGCTGCTCGACGTCGCTGTGACGAAGGACACGATGAGCGAGGCGGTCCGCTCCGCGCGCGTGACGGTCGACGTCAACGGCACGAAAACCACCCTCGGCTGCGCGAACTACCACCTGCCCGTCACCGTCGCCGGCGTGCAGATCGACTGCTCGATGGTAAAGGCGTACAACGCCAACACCGGCACCGACACCTGGGGCCTGGAAAAGGACGCGCGCCTCCGCGTCTGGCCCGCCGGTTCGCCGCTGATCGAACCGGGCACGTTCGGCTATCCGCTGAAGCAAAAGTGGTTCGCGACCGCCACGCAGTTCTCGAACGAGCCGACGTACGTCGACGGCGGCGATCGCCCGGAGCGCAAAAAGATTTACTATCACAACGACCTCGACTTCGGCGGCTGCGAGAAGCTCGTGGAAATCGTCGCCGCGACCGACGGGCTCGTCGTGTCCGTCGCGGACAAGACGCTGCCCGGCTACGAGGGCACGCCCGCGCGGCAGCGCTACGATGTCGTCTACTTGCTCGACGATCGCGGCTGGTACTATCGCTACAGTCACATGGACTCGATCGATGCCGGCGTCCGGCTCGGCGAAAGAGTGAAACGCGGCCAGAAGCTCGGCATGCTCGGCAAGGAAGGCGCGAGCGGCGGCTGGTCCCATCTTCATTTCGGCATCGTCAGCAAGCAGCCCTCCGGCAAATGGGGCACCGAGGAAGCCTACGCGTATGCGTGGGAGGCCTACCGCAACGAATACAAGCCCGCGATCATGGCGGTCGCGCGGCCGCATCACTTTGTGCAGATTGGCGAAAAACTCACGCTCGACGCAACCAAGTCGTGGTCGGCCTCCGGCAAAATCACCGAGTACGCCTGGACGTTTTTCGACGGCCGCACGGCGCGCGGCGCGACCGTCGAACGGGCCTATCCGAAAGCCGGCGCTTACAGCGAGGTGCTCAAGGTCACCGATGCGCGCGGCAACGTCGCGTACGATTTCGCCATCGTCCAGGTGATCGATCCGAACCGGGCAAAGGAAGTGCCGCCGGCGATTCACCCTTCGTATTCTCCGTCGATTGGAATCAAGGTGAACGATCCGGTCACCTTCAAGGTGCGCGTCTTCCGCACCACGCACGGCAGCGAACGCTGGGATTTCGGCGACGGCTCGCCACCCGCGCAAACGAAGTCGAATGGCGCGCCCGATTCTCACGCGAAGGACGGCTACGCCGAGACGACGCACCGGTTCGCGAAGCCGGGCACGTACATCGTCACCGTCGAGCGCGCGAACGAAGCCGGTGACCGCGCGATTGGGCACCTGGCGGTGGAGGTCGGAAAGTGAGGCTTGGTTCCTCCGGTAGCGGAACGCGCGAGCGTTTCGCTCTTCCGGGGAGAGCCTCACGGCTTCTGCTACAAACGAACTACTTCACGATCTTCAGCACCCGGTTGTTGTAGCTGTCGACGATATACAGCGTGCCATCGCGATGAACGGTCACGCCGTGCGGCCGGTTCAATTCGCACTCGGTCGGCGGGCCATCGAGTCCGGCCGTGCCTTTCCGGCCGTTGCCGGCCACGCGCGTGATCTTGCCCGTCTTCGGATCGTAGCGACGCACGAGGTGATTTTCCGCGTCGGCAATAATGACGGTGTCGTCGCGATCGACGCAGAGGTGCTTCGGGCCGTTCATCGTCGCGGCGAGCGCATCGCCCCCGTCGCCCCCCGCGCCCTTCTGGCCGGAGCGATTCACGACCGTCCGGATTTTCCCGTCGCGGCCGACCACGCGCAACGCGTGGCCACTGCGTTCGAGAATGTAAACATTGCCCTGGCGATCGGCCGCGACGGCGCGGGGGTCGACGAGCGGCGCCTCGGCCGCAGTGGCGCCATCCGCCGGCACGCCTTTTTGGCCATTGCCGGCCACGACCCGCGCCTGCCCCGTGCCGAGGTCGACCACGTGGACGCGGCGCAAATCCGCGACGTAGAGTTTCGCGCCACTCGCATCGAGCGCGATGCAGTACGGGCCGTTCGCGCGCGCCTGCGCCGGCGGCGTTCGGAAACCCGGCACGGTCGTGACCGTGTTCCGGGCAAAGTTCACCCGCCGGATGCGACCGTTCCAGGTATCGGCGATCAACACGTCGCCGTCCGGCAGCACCGCAAGGTTGTGTGGTCCGTGAAACTGCGCCTGCAGCGGCGGTCCGTCGTCGCCAGTGTCCCCGGGCGCCGGCTGACCCGCCACGTGCGTCAGCAGGCCGCGCGCATCCAGTTTCAGGAGACGATTGCCGGAGACCATTTCCACGATGAACGCGTTGCCGGCGCGATCGAAGCCGAGGCCAAACGGCTCCTTCAGCTTCGCGCGGGTCGCGGGGAGGTTGACCGCATCCTCGCTGCCACCGGCAACGAGCACGATTTTTTCGGCGCGGAGGGAGGCGGCGGCCGCGAGCAAGGCGGCGCCAACGAAGCGAACGAGCGAACCGAGTTTCATGGGGGATGTGGGCGGGGTGCCCTCACCCCGTGTCTGCATACGGATACCATTTCTCGCGGGGTGAGGGCACTCCGCCTGCAGGTCCAAGGGTCAGCGTTACCTCACCACCGGCTTCAGCACGAGGTTCCGGTACGACACCGCCCCGTGATCGCCCTGCAGGTAGATCGGGCCGGGCTTCGACTCATCCGACCACATCGCGCCGCCCGTGCAGCCCAGCACCGGCTGGTTGTCGATGATCTTCCTGCCATTCAGGACGACGGTCAGGTGCCGGTCGACCAGCGTCATGTCCATCGTCTGCCACTCGCCCGCGGGCTTCTCGGCCGACATCGACGGCGTGATCCGGCTGTAGAGCGCGCCCATGTTGTGCGGATCGAGCGCCTTGCCGTACGAATCGACGACCTGGATTTCGTAGATGCCGCGCAGGTACACGCCGCTGTTGCTGCCCGCCGGCACGTTGACCTCGACCTTCAGGTTGAAATCCTCGAATTCCTTTTCCGTCCGAACATTCGCCGTTCGCTCCCGCGCCTGACCCTCGACGTGCGCCGGCGGCCGGTTTACCAGCGCGCCCCCTTCCACCGTCCACGCGTTTTTCAAATTCGGCTCCTTCAGTTTCCAACCGGTGAGGTCGCGCCCGTTGAACAACTGGATCGGCTCGCCGAACTTCACCTTCGCCAGATTCGGTCGGGGCGGCAGCGGCAGGCTTCGCTTGCCCGTGAACGCCACCTCGTCGGCGCCGCCATTGGCGCGCGCGAGTTTCCGCGTGCCTTTCAGCGTGTCTCCCTCGGCCCGCGCCGTGAGCACGTCGGTGAGCTTCGTCGGCCCGGCCTCCGCGGCCTTGCCGCCCTTGCCGGTTTTGCCCCCCTTGCCGGCTTTCCCCGCTTTGCCCCCGGCGGGAATCTCGCGTACCAGGGTCACGGTCAACACGCCATTCTCAATCGCCGTCGTGGTCTGCGGCACCACGCTGCCGCCGCCCCAGAGCAGCGAGCTCTTCAGCGCGCCGCCGTCGCGTTTCACCTCGAGCCAGCCGGCGCCGCTCGGCAGCGTCAGTGCCCAGCGACCAAGCAACGCCTCGTCGGCGGCGGCGGCACGTGCGAACGGTGCCAGCAGGAGCGCGCCGATCAAATGCAGGATGGGGATTCGAATGTTCATGATTAGAAAAATTGGCCCTGGCAGATTCTTTCACGGGACGACCTCCGTGTCGTCCGCCGCCCGCGCGGACGCGGGCCGCCCGATCATCGCCGGAATTAGTTCACCGTCTCGCCCGCTTTCAGCTCACGCAGCTTGATGTTCTTGAACCGAACCTGGTAGGGGCCCTTGTTCCCCACCGAGTGGACCTGCAGGCCGATGAAGCCGCTCGCGTCCATGCTGTCGCGGAAATCGGCGCAGGCGACGCCGTTCACCCACGAGCGAATCCGGTCGCCCTGCGCGACGATTCGATAGGTGTTCCACTGGCCTTCCTTGAACGCCGCGCACGCGCCGGGCTTCTTCGTCAGGTCGTCGTGCCACTTGGTCCAGCGGCCCTCGTCCCAGAAGTTTCCCGACACGCACTTGTCTGCCGTCGCGACTTCGCACTGGTACCCGAACACCTCGCCCTTCGAGCGCATCTTTTTCGGCTGTGAAGGCTGCGGGGATTCCTTTTCGTAAACGTGGCTGCGAATCTGGATGCCGGAGTTCAGCTCGCGGTCGCAGAGGATGTCGACGACGAGTTCGAAATTCCCGTAGTCGCGCGTCGTGCAGAGGAAGGTGTTCTTGCTGCCGGCGACGGTGGTGCCGACGATCGCGCCCTCCGCGACGTGATATTTGGCCGTGCCGCCCTTGACGGCCCAGCCGTCGAGCGTCTTGCCGTTGAAGAGCTGGGTCCAGCCGGCGGAGGCGGCGTGGGCGAAGCTGCAAAAAGCGCAGGCGGTCGAGGCAGCGAGAATGGAGAAAGAAAACGGAAGTTTCATGCGAAGTTGGACCGGTCGACTCTTCCGCCGAGCGCGGCGCATGTCGAGATCGCGATGCATCGTGGCACGCTCAATCTGAGCGTGCGCGCGCCGCACCCAAACTTCGATCAAGGCATGGCGAGCGCGGGCAGGTTGCCCGCGCTACGACCGCCTCACGGCGTCTTCTTCGCCGGCACCTTCTTCGCCGGGGCCTTCTTTGCCGGCGCCGGGTTCAACTCGATCTTCACCGGCAGGTCGCCGAGGTCGTAAAACTGGTGCTCCAGCCGATCGTCGCGCACGATGACGACGCGAAATCCGGACTTCGATCCGCCGAGCGGCTTGCCCACCGCCCCGGTGGTCGTCATCTCGATTTCACCGTCGCGCCCCTCGGCGTTGCGATGATAGTGGCCGCTGAAAAGGTTCTTCACGCCAGCTTCGTGAAACATCCCCAGGTAGGTCGTGCGGCGCTCGAGCGGGATGTTGAAGTACTGGTCGGGCTCGTTCGCGGCCTTGATGAACCAGGGGTGGTGCTGGAAGATCACGAGATGGCGCGGATGCTCGGCCTTCGCCTTGGCCAGTTCGGCGCGGAGCCACTGCTCCTGCGCGGCGTACGCCGGCCGCACATGTTCGGGCGTATGAATGATCGTCGAGTTGAGGACAATGCCGACGAAGCTGCCGTGGCGAAACGCATAGTAGTCGGGCCCGAAGTTCTGCCGGTACGAATCGAGCAACGCCGGCGTGGGCAGGTTGGCCACATCGTGGTTGCCGGGCGCGTTGTGGACCGGAATCGCCCGATCGATCTTTCCCGCGATGCGTTTGAATTCGGCAATCTGCCCGGCGTCGCCCCACTTGTTCACGAGGTCACCGGTGATCACGACGAAGGCGGGCCGCAGCCGGTTGACCGCTGCCACGGCAAATTCGAAATTCGCGGCGTCCTGCGCGAAGTCGGCATTGTCGGAGAACATGCCCATCTGCGGATCGCTGAGCTGGATGAAGAAGAACGGCTCGTCGGCGGCGAGTCGCGCGGGCAGTGCGGCGAAGAACGCGAGAATAAGCGCGCTCAGGAAAACGGAGGGTCGCATCATCGCGCGCCACGGTGAAGGTCGGGCGGGGCGATGTCGGTAATTTTTTTCGGACACACCCCGGCGCTTCGTGCCACCCTCTCAATAGAGGGGGATCTCGAGACGTCACAGCTCCGCGGGTGCGATCATGCATCTTCTCTAAACTAACAGCTCATTTCAAAACCGGCTGGAGCGAACCCACGTCTTGGGTAGCGCGGGCAATCTGACCGCGTTCGGCGCATCGGGAAGACTTGAGCACGGTCAGGTTGACCGTGCTACGGCCGCGTTCGCCAGCGAGCTTTTGCAATGAGCTCTACTATGATGTAGGGCGGGGTCGCCTGACCCCGCCTCGAATGGCATTCCGCAGCACTTCGGCGGGGTCGGCGACCCCGCCCCACCTCAATAGTCCCTGAAAGGCCCGCGCGGCTCGCTCGCCGCCATCTCCGCGCGCCACTCCTCCAGCCGCTGCTTGAGCCGCGCCACGATTTCCGGGTGCTGCTTCGACTGGTCGTGCTTCTCCTCGCGGTCCGTCGCGAGATCGAAGAGTCCGGTGGCGCTGCCGGTTTTCGCCCACTTCCAGTTGCCGACGCGGACCGCGTGGTCCGCCCGGCGCTGCCAGAACATTTCCGTGCGCGGCGACGGTCTTTCGCCGCGAAGCACCGGCAGGAGATCGAACCCGTCGAGTTTGACGCCGGCCGGCGGCTTCGCGCCGGCGACCGTGGCCAGCGTCGGAAAGAACTCGAGTGACGTGAGAAACTCGCCGCTCACCTTGCCCGCGGGCAATTTCCCCGGCCAGCGCGCGATGAATGGCACACTCAGCCCGCCCTCCCACATCGTGCCCTTGGCGCCACGCAACGGCGCGTTGCCGCCATTGCCGCTGCCGCCGTTGTCACTGATGAAAATCACGAGCGTATTCTGTTCCTCCCCCCGCGCCTTGATTTGCCCGAGGATGTCGCCAATCGCGGCGTCCATGCACGTGACCGCGCCGTGGTACTGCGCGAGTCGATCGGGCACACCGCGCTGGCGGTATGGCGCGACGTACTCCTCCGGCGCCTGCACCCCGGCGCCTTCCTTCCGGCCATCCGGCCGAAGCTTGCCGGTGAAGGACGACGCCCCGTGCGGCGCGTTAAAGCAGAGATAAAGGAACCACGGCTTGCCCGCAGGCGCGGCGTTGATGAACCGCAGCGACTCGCGCTTGAACAGATCGGTCGCATACGTGCCCTTGTCGGCCTCCGTCCGCTGGTTGCCCGAAAACAGCGAGGGCACGCCGTACCGCTCGTGCGTGTAGTAATCGATGCCGTTGTTGCCGTGCCCGTAGAAAAAATCGAAGCCCCGCTGCAGCGGCAGGTAGCGCTTGGCCTGGCCCATGTCCCATTTGCCGACCATGCCCGTGCGGTAGCCGGCGCTGCGCATCAAATCGCCCAGGGTCTTCTCCTTCGGGTCAAGCCCGAGCGTCATCTCCGGCGACACCGCGTATTCTTCCGGCGGGTACAGGTAGCCGAAATTCACCATGTCGTTGCGGACCATGTCATACAGGCCGTTCCGCTGCGGATAGCGGCCGGTCAGGATGCTGCCGCGCGACGGCGTGCACGCCGGCCAGGTGACGTAGAAATGCGTCGCGCGCACGCCCTCCGCCGCGAGCCGGTCCAGGTTCGGCGTGTCAATTTTCTTCAACCCCATGCCGCCCAGGTCGGGCCAGCCCTGATCGTCGCTGACGACGAGCAACACGTTGGGTTTCGCGGCCGTTGCCGCAAACCCGGGCAGCGCAGCGCACGCGAGCGCCGCCGCGAGAAATGCGCGTCGCATGCGGCTCATTTCGCCGCCGCCGCTCCCGCGCCGGCGATCTGGCCATCCTGCGCGGACGTGACGCCCGACACTCCGACGGCGCCGACGATCCTGCCGCCGACCACGAGCGGAATCCCGCCCTCGATCGGCGTCGCGCCCGAGAGTTTCAGCAGCCGAAGATTTTCGCCGCCGGTGGCAATGCCATCCTGGAACGCCTTCGAGGGCCGGCGGAATCCGACCGCGGTGCGCGCCTTGTCCAGTGCGACTTCGACGCTGCCGAACTGCGTCGTATCCATTCGCTCGAACGCGACGAGGTGTCCGCCGGTGTCGACGACGGCCACGGCGACCGCCCATTTGTTCCGGGTCGCCTCGGCCTGCGCGGCGGCAATGACTTTTTTCGCATCAGCGAGGGGAATCGGCGCGCCGTAAGGCAGGTCGATTTGCGCCCGGAGGACCGGCGCGAACAGGGCAAACGCGATGAACAGCAGGACGCGGGGAGTATTCATAAGGAAAGCGCCGCACACGCGGCGCCCAACCCTAGGTCGACCGCCGCCCGGATGTCATGACCAAACAACGCAACTCATCCGCGGCTGCGGCGTGGCCTTGACAAGCCACCCGTGCGCCGCGCAAACCGGGTGCTTCACTGGCGCGAACCGCGTCCTCGAACCTCCCCACCAGCATCACCCTCAATCGACTGCCTCATGAAAAAACTGCTCATCACCCTCGTATCGCTCGGCGTCCTCACTCTCACCGCCGTCACGGCGTCAGCGCAGACCAAGAAGGAAGAACGCAAGGCCAGGAAAGCCGGCGCCGCCCAGATGGCGACGAGCGACGCCCGCCCCAAGTCGGTCCTGCATGTCATCACCGTCGCCTTCAAGCCGGACACCAAACCCGAGCAGATCCAGGCCGCGCTGGACGGCGCGCACAAACTGACGACGACGTTCCCCGGCGTGGTTCGCGTATGGACGAAAACGATCAAGGCGCAGGGCAACCGCACGCACGTCATTGCGATGGAGTTCAAGGACGAGCAGGCGTTGAAGGACTACGCCGGCAGCGACGCGCAAAAGGAGTGGTACACGGTCTACGAAGGCATCCGCGACGCCAGCACGACGTTCGACGTGACGAATTGATCCGGAGCGCGGACGCAGGCGAAGCCTCGTCCGCCTTTCCGGACCGGATCCGCGAACGATCGCCTGCCGGCGATACGTTCACGCTCCGCCGAGGTTTTTTTCGTGCTCGCGGCGCCGAACCGGCTCACCGAATTTCGCCGTTGATGAGCCGGAGCAAGGCCCTTTCCGCATCCTACATCGAACACGTTGCCGCACTCGAGCGCCGGCTCGACAGCGATCGCGCGCTGCAACAGGCGGTCGGCGGCGAGTTCGTCGCGGTGGGCAAACTCGAATACCACCTGCTCCGCTCGCGCGGGCTGAAGGATGCCGACATGATTGTCGACGTGGGCTGCGGCAGCGGCCGGCTCGCGTGCCAGGTCGCGCCCTTCCCTGGCATCAGGTATGTCGGCTGCGATGTGGTGCCGCGACTGCTCGAGTACGCGCGCGACCTTTGCGGCCGGCCGGACTGGCGGTTCGAACTCACCGCCGGCGCGCGGATCCCCTGCGAGCCGGACGTGGCCGACTTCGCCTGTTTCTTCTCGGTATTCACCCACCTCGCGCAGGAGGACATCTTCCGCTACTTCCGCGAAGCGCAGCGCGTGCTGAGGCCTGGCGGGCTGATGATCTTCTCGTTCCTCGAATTCCGCATTGCGGAACACTGGGCCGTCTTCATCGCCTCGGTCGATCGCACCCGCGAAGACGCGCACCTCAACCAGTTCATCGATCGCGCGTCGATCCATGCCTGGGCGGATGCGACCGGTTTCGAAATTTGGAGCATCCACGGCGGGGATACCAAGTGCATTCCGCTGCCCGAGGAGATTCGGTACGAAAATGGCTCGCGCATCAGCGGCGTGGGCTCGCTCGGTCAATCGGTCGCGGTCCTGCAGAAGCGGGAACTGCCCGCCGGCGGCCCGATGCCTTCGAACGCGCCGGCGGCCGCGGCGCTCATCAGCGCGCCCGCCGCACCCAGTTCGGGTGCCGCAGCGCCTGGCGTGCTGCGCAATGCCTCGACGCGCGTGTTCCTGCGGGCCGGTGAATCCGCCTCGCTCGGCTTCAGCCTGGCGCCCGGCGCGCCGCAACGCGTGCTAGTGCGGGCGGTCGGGCCCACCTTGAGCGCGTTTGGCGTGCTCGAGCCGCTCGCCCGTCCTGCGCTCGCGATTCATGCGGGCGAAGAACGACTCGCGGAGAATACCGGCTGGTCGGGCCACGCCGAAGTCGCCACTGCGGCCGCCACCGCCGGCGCCTTCACCCTCGCGGCGACGAGCCTCGACGCCGCGCTCGTGCTCACATTGCCGCCCGGTTCCTATACCGCGGTGGCCACCAGCGCCGAACCGGCCGAAAGCGGCGAAGTGGTCATCGAGGTCTACCTCATTGGCTGACGGCGACCGCGCGAATTCCCCCCGCCCCATCCATGCGCTCCCCGTTCCTGCCTCTCGCGATATTTGGTTGCGCGATCGTCCGCGTGTGCGCGGACGCGGGCGAACCGCTCGCGGCGAACGCGGAGTCGCCTGCCGTGCAGGCCGTAGCAGAGCGAACCGTGCGCGAGACGCTGGCGCGATTTGCCCCGGAAAAACTCTTACCAAGGCAAATCGCGCTCACGGTGGTCGACCTGCGCGATCCCGCCCGGCCGCAGCGCGGTGGCGTCCGCGGTGACGTGCCGATTTATCCCGCCAGCGTGGTGAAGCTGTTCTATCTCGCCGCGGCGCACCGCTGGATGGAAGACGGCCGGCTCGCCGATACAGCGGAGCTGCGCCGCGCGCTGCACGACATGATCGTGGATTCATCGAACGACGCCACGTCGTACATCGTGGACGTGCTCACGGGCACGACCAGCGGACCGGAGCTGCCGGACGACGAACTGGCCGCGTGGTTCGAAAAACGCAACGCAGTGAATAGCTACTTCGCGACGCTCGGCTTCACGGGCATCAACGTGAACAAGAAACCGTGGGGCGACGGTCCGTACGGCCGCGAAACCCAGGCGACGCGCCGGTTCGAGCAAAAGCGCAACATGCTCACGACCGACGCGACGGCGCGACTGCTGACCGAAATCGCGACCGGGAGCTGCATCAACGCGAAGCGCAGCGCCGAAATGATGGCGCTGCTGTCCCGCGATCCCGCGACGAAGGATCCCGATCCGGACAACCAGGCGAAATTCACCGGGCCCGTGCTGCCGGCCGGCGCCAAGCTGTGGTCGAAGGCCGGCTGGACCAGCCAGACGCGGCACGACGCCGCGTACATCGAGCTGCCGACCGGCGCGAAGTTCGTGCTGGTCGTGTTCACCACCGATCACGCGAATCAGCGCGAGATCATCCGCAGCGTCGCGAAAGTGGTGGTGAAGGAAATGCAGGCGAAGTTGTAGGGCGGGGTCACCCGACCCCGCCGATCATAACGTGCACTGCCGGCGGGGTCGGGAGACCCCGCCCTACAATGGCAGACCTAGGTCATCAATCCCCCGCCGGCTTGCCCTCGAAGTCGCCGGCGGTCACCACGACCAGCTTCTTCGGATCGACGTGCCGGCGCAGCGCGGCATTCACCGCGTCGGGCGTGAGCGCCTCGATCTTCTTCTCGAGGTCGGCCTGCCACAGCATCGTGCGGTTCAGGTAGCGCAAAGACGTCAGCGTGCCTGCAATCGCCACGTCGCTCGAACGCGACACCTTGAGCGACTCGAGGTAGCCTTGCCGCGCCTTCGTCAATTCGTCGGCGGTCACGCCGTCGCGCAGCAACCGGTCCAGCTCCTCCTTCACGCAGGTTTCGAGCCGCGCCATGTTCTTCGGGTTGCAGATGGCGGTGATGGCGAGGCTGGCGCGGCGATCCAGCGCCGACACCGAGAAGCTCGACGAGACGCCGTACGAGAGGCCTTCCTGCTGGCGAATCCGCACACCCAGCCGCGACGACAGCGTGCCGGAACCGAGAATGTAGTTGCCCAGCACGAGCGCCGGATAATCCGGGTCATCGTCGCGGATCGGCAGCAACATCCCCGCCGAGTAGGTCGCATTGGCCTTGTCCGGCGTCTTGATCTCCTGGCGCGTGCCGCCGATGTACCCGGCAAGTGGATGCTCGATCCGCGCGTAGGGCCGGGCCGGCTCCCAACCGCTCAGGGCTTTCTTCAGGATCGGCAGGCAGGCCGCCTCGTCGAAGTCTCCCACGATCGTCAGCTCGCCGCTCCGGGCGCCGAGATAGTCGCGGTACAGCTGCACGACCTGCTCATGCGTCGCGGACTTCACCCGCTGGATCGATTCCTCGATGGTGGGCACGTAACGAATGTTATTCCTGGCGTACGGCGAGAGCTGGCGCTGCAAGACGAGCGGCGACAAGGCCGACGGTTCGCTGCGCGCCTGCTCGAGCCCGGCGATCCGCTCGCCGCGCATGATTTCGAAATGTTCCGCCGGCAACAGTGGTTCGCGCAGCACCTGCCGCAGCAACTCGAGCACCTCGGGCAGCGTGTCGCGCTTCGCCTGGATCGAGAACGTGACTGCGCCGAGCGAGGCCGGCCCGCCGCCGCCACCGCCCCCGCGACGACCCCGACCGCGGCCGCTCACGGCGCCGCCAGCGGTCAACACGGCACCGAGCCGGTCGAGTTCATCGCGCAGCTTCGCGTAGCTCAGCTTCTGGGTGCCGTGCAGCATCAGCTGCGGCAGGAAACCCGCGGCGGACTCCATCTCCTTGAGGTTTTCCTCGTTGCCGTAACGCAACGTCAGCGCGGCGTGCACCTCGTTGCCGCGCGACTTCTTCGGCAGCAGCGTGACCTTGATCCCGCCCGGGAATTCCGGCCGGGTCACGCGCGACTCGATGTTCGCCGGTGTCGAGTCGAACGCCTCGCCTTCCGCAATCGCGGCGCGCCCCTTGTAGCCGGCGACCAGCGCCGCGACATCGGGCGCGGGCGGCACCGGCACGCGTTCCGGCTTGTCGGTCGGAATGAAGACGCCGACCGTCCGGTTGTTGCGGCGAAGGTAGCGCGCCGCCGCGGCTTTCACCGAGTCGGGCGTGACCTGTTCGATCCGGTCACGATAGAGGAAGTACAGCCGCCAGTCGCCCTGCGCGGCCCATTCGCTGAGCGAGATTCCGATTTGCGCCGTGTCGTTTGCGGCCAGTTCGCGGGCCTTCAGAATCTGTTGCTTGGCCCGCGCGATCTCCTCGGCGGGCACGCCGCTCCCGGCGGTGGCTTCGATCGTCGAAATCAGCAGATCGCGCACTTCGTCGAGCGAACCGCCCGGCGCCACTTCGGCCGAACCCATCAACAGTGTCGGATCGTGCTGGCGGCCCGCGTAGGCGCTGGCACTCGTCGCCTTCTTGGTTTCGACGAGGACCTTGTACAAGCGGCCGGTGGGCCGCGCGGAAAGCGCCGCGGCGAGCACCTGCAGGCTGGCGGCGTCCTCGTGCGGGCCCGCCGGAATGTGATACGCCACCCCCACGCTGCTCACCGCGCCGACGCGGCGCAGCGTGACGGTGCGCTCGCCGTCCTGCGCCGGCTCCTCGGTCCAGGCCGGCGTCAGCTGGCGGGCGGGCCGCGCAATCGACCCGAAATGCTTCTGTACGAACCCGAGGGCCTTCGCGTCCTCGAACTTGCCGGCGATCACCAGCACCACGTTGTCGGGCTGGTAGAACTTCCGGTAGAATTCGCGCAGGTTCTCGACCGGCACGCGCTCGATGTCGCTCCGGTTGCCGATGGTCGACTTGCCGTAGTTGTGCCAGTCGTACGCCACGGAGTCGATGCGCTGCCGGAGGATCGAGCCGGGCGAGTTTTCGCCGCGCTCGAACTCGTTCCGCACGACGGTCATCTCCGACATCAGGTCTTCCTTGCGAATCAGGCTGTTGACCAGCCGGTCGGCCTCGAGCGCGATGGCAAACTCGAGGTTCGTGTCGTTCGCCGCCAGCGTCTCATAATAGTTGGTCCGATCGTCCGAGGTGCTCCCGTTGAAAACCGCGCCGTGCTCCTGCAGCGCGCGCGGCACCTGTGGATGCTGCGGGGTGCCCTTGAAGACCATGTGCTCGAGCAGGTGCGCCATGCCGGTTTCGCCGTAGCCCTCGTGCCGGGAGCCGACGAGCACGGTCATGTTCACGCTGACTTTCGACTGCGACTGGTCGGGGTAGAGCAGCACGCGCAGTCCGTTGGCGAGCTGGTACTCGGTGATGCCCTCGACCGTGGTGACCTTGCGCGGCGCGCCGGATTCGGCGGCAAAAGCGACGCTTGCGGCGGTCAAGGCAAGCGCCGGCAGAATGCGACGCAGACAAACGGGCAAACGAAATGCTGGTGGCATGCGCGTAGCCTGCCGAGCCCACCGACCGCCTCAAGACTGATCCGGCGGACCTTCTGCATTGTAGCGGAACGCGTGAGCGTTTCGCGCTCCGCCCGGCGAAAGCCTCACGGCTTCCGCTACCGTGGCGAGCCGTCCCAGCCGGAAAAATTCAGCAGAGTGCCCGCGAATCACGCGAATTGACGCGAATTTCAGAGGGGAAGGACAGGACATGGTTTGCGCGGCGCGCATTCACCCTTCAGTGGCGCGCGTTCTCTCGATGATCTCATTCGCGTTTATTCGCGTCCATTCGCGGGCTACTGCATTGATCAGTGCGACGTTCTGCCATCGCTCCGGCCGGCGAACGCCGCCAGCATCACGGCGATCGCATCGACGTCGTCGCGGCTGTTCCGGCCCGGCGGCACCACCGCGCGATTGAGCATCACGCTGAACGCCAGCCGTTCCTGGCCGGCGGACGTCACGTACCCGGAAAGTGAATTCGCATAGCGCAACGTCCCCGTCTTCGCCCGCACGTTCCCCTCGGCGGCCGTCGCCTTCATGCGCCGGCGCAGCGTGCCGTCGACGCCGGCAATCGGCAGCGCGTCGCGGAAGGCGGCGCTTTCGCGATGCCGCGCCATGCAGGCGAGCAGCGCGACCGTCGCGTTGGCCGTCGTGAGGTTGTTGCGGGAAAGCCCCGCGCCTTCCTCGAACCGCACGTCCTCGACCGGCAGCTGGTTCGCCTGCAGGAACTCGCGCAGCGCGGCGACCGCGAGCTGTTCCGAGCTGCGCGTCGCCGGCGTGGCCGCCTCGCGCCGCGTTTCGCCGACGTGCGCGAAAATCAGATCCGTCTCGAGGTTTTGCGACGGCTTCATGAAACCCGTCACGAGTTCGCGCAACGGCGGCGAGACCACCTCGCCCAGCTTCACCGCGGCCGGACCGGCGGCCGGCGCGTCCGGCCAGCGCACGCTGCGCGGCTGGCCCTCGACGGCGATGCCGGCGCGCGCGAGCGCGGCGTGCAGGGCCACCGCAAACCAGTTCGCCGGCCGCGGGACCGTAACGTCCTCGACGTACGCGGCCGCCTCGAGCGGCATCTCGCCAAAAACGTGCACGACGTTCTCCCCAAATATTCGCCGCGCGTCTATCCGCCGCGGTCCGCCCTTCGCGGTCGTCATGACTCGATTGTCGAGGACCAGGCCGGCATGCGGCTGCAGCCACGTGAGGGCGGCGGGCGATCCCGCCGTCGCCCCCGGCGCGATGCGCAGCTCGACATAATTATCCTCGAGCGTGATCGCCGAGATTTCCGCGCCGTAGTAGTCGTTGAGATCGTCCGCGGTCCAACCCGCGCCATTCGGGGCCATCTGGAAATACGTCGCGTCGGCCACGAGGTCGCCCGTGATCCGTCGCACGCCTGCGCGCTGCAGCGCCGCCACGAACGGCTCGAACGTTTTCCAGAACTCCGCGCGTTTCGGCGGCGACCGCCAGCTCGGATCCCCGCGGCCACTCACCATCATGTCGCCGCGCACCGTCCCATCCGGCTCCACCGCCGACGACGCGAGCACCGGCGTCACGATGCGGTAATCGCCCCCCAACCGGTCGAGCGCGAGCGCGGCGGTGTAGAGTTTTGAGTTCGACGCCGGGCTCTGCAGCCGATCGGCGTGATCCTCGAACAGCGTGCGGCCGGAATCCAGCGAGACGACCTTCACGCCCCACAGCGCCTGCCCGAACCGCGGTTGCGCGAGGTGGGCGGCGAGCTGGGCGCGCAGATCCTCGAGCGATGTCGCGGCACGCGGCGTCGGTGGCGACGCGACACGTTCGTAGAATGAACCGATCGCGCGGAGGTGCCGCATGTGATCCTCCGGCCCGTCGCCGTCGAACCCGAAGATGTCGCATTGGCCCTGCGTGAACGAACTCAGCCAGCGCAGCCCGCCGCTCCAGTCCTGCGGTTCGAAGCTGCGGATGCCGCCGAGCTGCGCGATCAGGTATTCCGCCGTTTCCGTCGTGCTGGCGTAGCCTTCGGGCACCTGGCGGCTGTGCGTGATGAGCAGCCGCTTCCGTCCGTCGGCGGCGAGTTGCGCGTAGCGCAGGAAGCCGGCCATCAACGCGGGATCGACGCGATGCTCGCCCACGGGGCCGGTGTAGCCGCAGTAGATCGAATCGGCCATCACGAGCGTGGCGATGCGGTCGAACGCCCCGGGTTGCGCGAGCAACTGCCGGACGCCACCGAAACCTGCGCTGAACGACGAAACCGTCAGCCGGCCGAGCCGCCAGGGCCGGGTGGTGGATGCGTTGCGCAAAGCCGTTTCGGCCTCCTGCAGCAACACGGGGAACGCATTCGGGTCGGCGAAGTAATCCGCATAGACCTTCGAGAGCCCCGGCAGCGTGACGTTGATCAGCACACCCGGCGCACCGATCGAGGCGAACCCGCTCTCGACCGTCGCCGGTGCGCCGTGCAGGTGCAGCCAGACGGGAATCTCCGGCCCCAGCGTCGTCCAATGCGCCGGCACCGACACGACCGCCTGGCCGACGCGAAGCTGCTTGAAGGTGATCGTGCTCGAATCCGCCGCGCGAATCCATGGCGCGAGAAGACTGATCAACACGATGGCCAGGACACTCAGCGGACGGTACATCATGCGAAGCCGCGATAAAACGAGTTCCCGCGCAAGTTGGCAATCCCCAGCCGCCCCCCGGCCATCGCAGTTGTCACGTAATGCGTGAGCTCATTGCAAGACCTCGCTGGCGAACGCGGCCGTAGCACGGTCAACCTGACCGTGCTCAAGCTTCCCCGGTGAGCGCGCGCGGTCAGGTTGACCGCGCTACCCAAGACGTGCGTTCGCTCCGGGAGGTTGTGAAACGAGCTCACGTGACAACGCGCGATGCGTGATTTGAGATGCGGAACGCAGAGCGGCGGACCTGGGATGGGCAGGCGGTTATGGGATGGCCATGACTCCAACCCGAGTGAGCGCCGCTTTGTCCTCGCCAAGCCAAACACCTTTTCGCTCGATGGCACACCACTCATGCACGGTTACTTCAGCCCCGCCGACTGGGTCGTGATCTTCGCCTATCTCGGCGGCATCATCGGGCTCGGCGTGTGGTTCGGCAAGGACCAGCGGAACACGCGCGACTACTTTCTCGGCAGCCGCAACATCCCCTGGTGGGGCATTGGCGTTTCCATCGTCGCCGCGGAAACCAGCGCACTCACGATCATCGGCGTCCCGGCGATCGCGTACGGCAGCAACATTCTGTTCATCCAGATGATCGTCGGCTACGTCATCGCGCGCATCATCCTCGCCGTGGTGATGGTGCCGCATTACCTCAGCGGCGAAATCTACTCGCCATACCAGCTGCTCGAACAGCACCTGGGGCTCGGCCCGCGCCGGCTGGCGGGGGCGTTGTTCCTCTTTCTCGAAACGATGGCCGCCGGCGTCCGCGTCTACGTCGCCTGCATTCCGATCCGGCTGATGCTCGGCGATCAGCTCTGCAGCTTCGGTGGGCTCGTCGATCCGATCTTCGGCGCCATCGTGCTCTTCGTCGGGTTGTCCCTGCTTTACACCTACATCGGCGGCGTGAAGGCGGTCATCTGGACCGACGCCGTGCAGTTCGGACTGTTCCTCGCCGGCGGATTGTTCGCGCTGTTCTTCATTCCCACGCTGGTGACGGGCGGCTGGAGCGCCGCGATGGCGCAGGCCGGGGCCGCCGGCAAACTCGCCTGGCTCAACACCGACTTCACCTTCTCCGCCCCCTTCAACATCTGGATGGGCGTGATCGGCGGCACCGTGCTGGTGCTTTCGACCCACGGCGCCGAGCAGCTCATCGTCCAGCGCGTGCTCGCGTGCGGCAGCGTGCGCGACGGCCGCAAGGCGCTCGCCCTCAGCGCGGTCCTGATTTTCCCGCTCTTCCTGATCTTCCTGCTCGTCGGCGTGATGCTCTGGGTCTTCTACCAGGCGCACCCGTTCCAGATTCCGCTGCCGGAGAGCCGGCCCGGCATCAAGTCGAACGATTTCATCTTCCCGATCTTCATGATGACGGAGGTGCCGCACATCCTGAAAGGCTTCCTCATCGTCGCGATCCTCTCCGCCGCGATGTCGTCGATCAGCTCCGCCATCACCGCGCTCGCCTCCGTCTCGACGATGGATTTCGTCAAGCCACTCGTCGGCGGACGCGACGAGGCGTTCTACTTGCGCTGGAGCCGGTACTCGACCGTCTTCTGGGCGCTCGCCCTCGTGTTCACGGCGTGGCTGACGCGCGAAGTGCAATTCGTGTTGAACGCGGCATTCTCGCTCCGCGGGCTGACGAGTGGCGCGCTGCTCGGCGCGTTGATCCTGGCGTTGTTCTGGCGCCGCGTCGGCCCGCGCGCCGCGATGGCGGGCATGATCATGTCGGTGCTGGTGATGAACGTGATCTACTGGCCGCCAAATATTCCCAGCCTGCAGGGCTGGTGGACGCGCACCTTTGGCGCCGAGATCTTCTGGCCGTGGTTCACGCTGATCGGCACCTGCGTCACCTTGGGCGTCGCGTGGATCGTGCGCAGCGTGTGGCCGGAAAGAACCGTCGCAGCAGCGAGCGCCATGTAGGCGGGGTGCCCCGCGGGGTGCCCCCACCCCGCAGGTCATGGGTCACGAGCAGAATCGCGGGGTGAGGGCACCCCGCCTACAACTCCGCGGCCTCACCGAACTGGTTTCGTTCGCCTCACTCCTTCAGCGACGCGATCCACTCGACGAGAACGCGGATGCCCTCCGCATCCGGCGTCCGTGTGCCGACGGGCGGCATCTGGCCGGGCTGGCGCATCACGATGCGCGGGATCAAAACGCTGCGGTCCGGAGCGCCGGGCGCAATCACGCGCGCATCCTTCACGCCGAAGTCGCCGTGCTGAGGCTTCTCGTCGATCGCGCGCATCCGCTCGCGCGGAAGCTGTGAATCAAATTCCATCGCGCTGTTGCCGCCGCCGTTAATCGTGTGGCAGTGCGCGCAGTTGACGCCGAGGTAACTGCGCGCGCGCAGTTCGAGGCTGGCCGACTCGTCGCCCAGCGCCGGAAGCTGGCGCAAGTGCTCGGGACTGCGGGGCAGCAACGACGCTGCCACCGCGGTCCGCTGGTTCGCCTGTTGCCGCCAGCCGCCGCCGCCGCGCGTCCCGCGTTCGAAACGCCGGCCGCGCTCGGACGCCGCCGAATCCACCAACAGGATACCGAGCCGCTCCCAACGCGCGAGCTGGTCGCCGCGGTTGAGCTGCGCTTCATTGAGGCTGAGCACGAAATTCGCCTCGCGCGAGTGGCACATCATGCACTCGGCGCGACTCGGGACTCGCCACGACCGCCCGCCCGCGAGCTCGAGGTCGGCGCCCGCTTTGTCCGCGAGCTCGGCCTCGGTTTGCGCCTCGTTCCAGCGATAGGTGTAACCAGCCCAGTCGTTCTGCTGCCGGAGCAGCACGCGCGTTTCAATCCGCCGCCCGTCCAGCACGAGGGTCTGCGCCAACGCCGCGCCATTCGGTAGCTGCCAGCCTTTGCTCGGCCGCACTTCAATCGTGGCGCCGGCCGGCAAGGCGAGCAGATGCTGGCCTTTCGCGCCGTCGTGCCAGCCCGGCAGGTTCACTTCGTACGGAATGACGCCCTCGGCGGGTGCGAGCTGGCGCAGCTCCGCGAACAATCCGGTGGCGCTCAGCCGCCGGGGGAATTCGGCCGTCGGACCGCTCGGGGGCGGCGCCCGCTCGAGCCGGTAGAAACCGCCGCCGGATTTCGCCGCGAGATAGCTCACCGAGCTGCCGTAATCGACGAGCACGATTTCACCCGCGGCGTCCGCCGTGACGTGCGTCAGCGAAAACGGCGTGTCAATCAGCTCCCGCATCCATGCCAAATGCGTTCCGTCGTGTTTCGCCGCCCAGACGCGGCCGGTGTTGAAATCGCCGAACACGTAGGCGCCGGCCAGTTCGGGAAACTGCTTTCCCCGATAAACCATCCCGCCGGTCAGCGACCGGAACTCCGCGTGGGAAAACTCGATCGTCGGGAACGTGACCGGGTGCGGACCCGCGCGCTGATTCTGGTGAAAGGGATGGGCGCCCTCGTAGAGGCTCCAGCCATAATTCGCGCCGCGCTGCACGAGCCGCGCATATTCCCACTGGTCCTGTCCGTTTTCGCCCGACCAGAGCTGGCCGCTGATCGGGTCGTAGGTGAGCCGCCAGGGATTGCGCAGTCCGTACGCCCAGGTTTCCGGCGCAAACCGCGCGTCGGCGACGAACGGGTTGTCGCGGGGGACCGAATACGCCTTCCGGCCGCTCGGATGGTCGACGTCGATCCGGAGAATCTTCGCGCGCAGGCTCCGCGGATCCTGGCCGACGCGGTCGAGATCGCTTTGCGAAGTGCCGTCGCCACTCGTGACGAAGAGCAAACCGTCGTTGGCAAAGGCCAGCGCGGCGCCGTTGTGGCCGTCGCTCGGCCATTCGATCACGACGAGCCGCGATTTCGGGTCGGGCCGCCCGTCGCGCACTGTGTAGCGTACGACGCGGGAGAACCGCGGCGGCGACGCTCGCGGGCCGTTCGCACCAATGAAGACGAAACCGTTCTCCGCGAACTGCGGATGAAACGCGATGCTGTACCACAGCTCGTCGAGCTCGAGCAGCGCCTCCGCCTCGCGGCCATCACCGTCGTGCCGCAGCCGCCGGAGCCGCATCGGGCCGTCCCACCCGTTCTCCTGCTCGATGAACCACGCCCACTCGCCGCCCGGCGCCGGCGCGAAGGTCACGAGCGAATGTGCACTCAGTTCCGGCCACGCGCGCCGCGCGGCGAAACTCGCGGGCCCGTCCGGCGAACCGCGCAGCGCGGTGTTTTGCCACGGCGATCGCGGCAACGGCTCCGGGCCGACAAACCGCAGCCGCGCGTATTCCGCCGTGCGATGAAAGCCCGCCTTGGTCAACGGCACCGCGCTCGACAACTCGCTGTCGGGGCTGCGGCCATTGACGCGCGCGAGATTGATCCGCCAGGTCTCGCCCGGCGCGGGCCGCCCGCCGGTCGCGCCAAAATCCGTCCACGGCATCCGGCCCTCCACCGTCCAGCCGACGTCGCGATCCCGCGCGTCGTTGACCGTGCCGTCCACCACCACCTTCGCCTCCACGTGAAACTCGCCGCGGCGAAACCCGGCCGAATCGCGCGAGCGTTCAGGCTCGCCGAAAAACGCATCGAACACGGCCGCCGCCGGATTGACTTCGAATTCATAGTAGCCTGTGTGCTGCTCCGATGGTTTGAGGAAGAATTCGAACGCGTCGTTCTTCCACAGTTCGCCGTTGTGCTCCCGGCTGTCGAACGCCACGTCGCGATCCGCCATCTCCGCGAGGAAGTAGATCCACTCGCGGTCCCACAGCAGCCGGACCTGCGTCCCCTCTTTGGCCGCGGGTGCACCCGGCAGCCACGGCTGGCTGAAGCCGTCGATCTTCGCCGCGTGCTGCCAGACCGCGTCGGTTCCGCGGCCGTCGATCACCGGCGGCGTCGACGCCCAGCGGCACTCGAAAGTCGGTGCGCCGGTCCCGGCCGCAGCGTGGATATCTGGCGCCGCGGCCACGGCGAAGCCGAGCAGGAGGGACGCACAGAAGATCGAGAAAACTCGGGGCACGTGGGGAGGTGGGGCGAGCAGGGGCCATTCCGTGCGACCGACGCGTGCTGGCAAGCCGCGAAGTGGGCCGGCGTCGACGACGGGCGCATCTGCCTGTTGTCGGTGATCGCAGCGGCCTGAACGTAGCGCCGGCATCTTGCCGGCAGGATGCCGGCGCTACACTTGACCGACAACTCGGAGATGCGCCCGTCGGCGACCGCGGCTGCAGCGTTGTCGCCGGCCGCGCTGAGGCCGGCCGCTAATACAGCAGAAATTCCTTCCGCTGCTGCGCGAACTCCCGCCCTGCCGGCTGCCAGCGCGCCACGATTGCCTGATGGGGCTCGCCTCGCTCGAAGGCTTCACGAACCGATGATGTGCCGAGGACCTTGTCGAAATAGCCGGCGTGCAGCTCGAGTTTATCGCCGTGCAGCTTTCGCACCACTTCGAGCACGGCGAGCGTCGCGGCGACGGGCTGAAAAATTTCGCGATCCGTCACGTGCAGCTGGCAGCCGCCGCAACGTTGCCCCGCGAACTTCGAGAAGGTCGGCGCAAACCACGTCTCGCGGAACTGCGCGCCGGGCAAGCGCAACGCGTTCAACTCGCGCGCGAGCACGTAGCCATCGATCCACGGCGCGCCGAACAGCTCGAATGGTTTCGTGGTGCCGCGGGCTTCCGACAAGTTCGTCCCTTCGAGCATCACCTGGCCCGGGTACACCGTGGCGGTCTCGAGCGACGGCATGTTGGGCGAGGGCAACACCCACGGGAGTCCGGTCGCGTCGAACCAATCGCCACGCCGCCACCCGCGCATGGGCACCACTTCGAGTTCGACCGGGCGCGACAGGAATTTCGCGTTGAACAACCGGGCGAGCTCTCCCGCGGTCATCCCATGGCGCAGCGGGATTGGATACAATCCGATGAAGGAACTGTGCTGCGGATACTCGAGGATCGGGCCTTCCATTGCGATGCCGTTGATGGGATTCGGCCGGTCGAGCACGACGAACCGGATGCCGGCGTCCGCCGCAGCCTGCATCGCGTACGCCATCGTCGCGATGTAGGTGTACACTCGCGTCCCGACGTCCTGCAGGTCGAACACCATCACCTCAATGGCCTGGAGCATCTCGCGCTCGACGGTCTTGCCCGCATGCTGCGTGTCGTAGCTCCGCATGATCGCGTCGATGTTCGTCAGCATGTCGGCGGCCGGTTGCTGCGTCTGGCCGTAGAGGCTGAAGACCGGCAGCTGGTAATGCTCGTCGAAGTAATACGGGACGTATTCGCCGGCCTGCGCATTGCCGCGCACGCCGTGTTCGGGTCCGTAAAGCGCGGCGAGCTTCACCTCCGGGTGCGCGCGAAACCGCTCCACCGTGCTGCGCAGGCCGGCATCCACGCCCGTGGGATTCGCGATCAGCCCGACGCGCCTGCCGCGGAGAATGGCGATCCGTTGGTCGAAGAGGACGTCGACGCCCAGTTGCATGGGGACGGTCTAGCAGAACCCCGGGCCCCAAACCAAGCTGTAGGTGGCGCGCTCGCCGCGCCACTCACCCGGAGCGAATTGTCAGTCAAGCGTAGCGCCGGCATCCTGCCGGCAAGTGGCTGCGGCTTCCAGCCGCAGACTGAACGGCTGAAGTTGATGTCACTTGCAATGCCGGCAGGATGCCGGCGCTACGTTCAGGCGCCTGCGAGCATCGACCACCGGCCGATGCGCCGAGCGAAACCTTGCGCCCCTGTGAGCTTGCCACCGCGGGCGTCCCGACTATCCACGGCGCGTGCGCATCCACCCCACCCTCCTCGCGCTGCTGGTGCTTCCGTTCGCCGTGCGCGCCGCCGACGATTACAAGCCGGGTCCCGACTCGGAGCCGCAGGACGTCCCGCACGGCGAAATCCGCCGTGGGACGTTCACCGCCAGCCAGATCTTTCCCGGCACGACCCGCGATTACTTCGTGTACGTGCCGAAGCAATACGATGCGGCGAAACCGGCGTGCCTCATGGTGTTCTTCGATGGCGCCGGCTTCATCCGGAACGACGGCCAGTTCCGCGTGCCGGTGGTCTTCGACAATCTCATCGCGAAAAAACAGCTGCCGGTGACGATCGCCGTGGGCGTGACGCCGGGCGTCGTGCCGCCCACCGTGCCGGGCGCGAAGCCGCGGGCGAACCGGAGCTTCGAGTACGATTCCCTCGGCGACGCCAATGCGCGGTTTCTGCTCGAGGAACTCCTGCCGGAGGCGACGAAGGGGCTCAATGTCACGAGCGACCCGGCGGGCCGCGCGATTTGCGGCAACAGCTCCGGCGGCATCGCGGCGTTCACCGTCGCGTGGGAAAGGCCCGACGCGTTTCGCAAGGTCGTCAGTCACATTGGCAGCTTCACGAATATCCGCGGCGGACACGTCTATCCGGCGATGATCCGCAAGACCAGGCCGGCCAAACCGCTGCGCGTCTTCCTGCAGGACGGCAGCAACGATCTCGACAACCTGCACGGCAACTGGCCGCTCGCAAACCAGGACATGGCGGCGGCCCTGAAGTTCGCCGGCTACGACTACCAGTTCGTGCTCGGCGATGGCGCCCACTCCGGCAAGCACGGCGGTGCCATTTTCCCGGATACGCTACGCTGGCTCTGGCGCGACTGGCCGAAGGAATGAAAATGAAAAAACCAATCTTTTGGAACACAGAGGCCACAGAGGTCCACAGAGCGCACAGAGAATTCCTCCGTGACCTCTGTGCCACCTCTGTGATCTCTGTGTTCCCAAACAAAAAAAGCGCCGCCCGCATCGCCGCCGCACTCATTTGTCTTGGCGGCGTCGAAATCAGCGCAGCCGACACCTTCAAGCCCACGCGCGACCACGAGGTGCAGGCGGGGGTTCCGCCGGGCAAGGTCACGCCGCAGTCCTCGGTAAGATCGAAGACCTTTCCCGACACCACGCGCGACTGGTGGATCTACGTGCCGGCCCAGTACAAGCCCGATGGCACGGCGGCGCTGATGGTGTTTCAGGACGGGCAAAACTACATCAATCCGAAGGGCAACTTTCGCGTCCCGATTGTCTTCGACAACCTGATCGCCCGCGGCGAGATGCCCGTGACCATCGCCGTCTTCGTCAACCCCGGCCACGATCCTAGCAAGGGCAAGGCGAAGAGCCCGACCGCGGGGAGCAACCGCAGCCTCGAGTACAACTCGCTCGGCGATCGCTACGCGCGCTTCCTGCAGGAGGAGATTCTGCCCCAGGTCGCATCGCAGTATCCGTATTCCAATGACCCGGAGCTGCACGCCATCGCGGGCTCCAGCAGCGGCGCAATTGCGGCGTTCACGGTCGCGTGGGAGCGGCCCGATCAGTTCCGCAAGGTGTTCTCCACCGTCGGCAGCTTCGTGAACCTGCGCGGCGGCAACGACTATCCCGCGCTCATCCGCAAGACCGAGCGCAAGCCGCTGCGGGTCTACCTGCAGGATTCGTCCGGCGATCTCGACAATCCGTTCGGCAACTGGCCGCTCGCGAACCGGCAGCTGCACGCCGCGCTCCGCTACATGGGCTACGATGTGCACCTCGAATTCGCTGAGGGCTACGGCCACAACTCGATTCACGGCGGCACGATTTTCCCGGATGCGATGCGCTGGCTGTGGCGCCAGGAAAAGCCGACGCCGGAGATCAACACGAAAGGCGACCTCGGCGTCGACATGACGCTGCACCGGCTGCTGATCGAA
>Ga0082335_1003585_pt1 | contig 25195 bp, 28 predicted proteins | sample Subgrocontami58m_FD_72375 | JGI IMG/M metagenome (GOLD analysis project Ga0082335, IMG submission 72375) | Subsurface groundwater microbial communities from S. Glens Falls, New York, USA - GMW37 contaminated, 5.8 m (SPADES assembly) (version 2) ...
TAGAAAAATTGTTTTGTCGTAAGACAAACAATTTTTCAATCAATCTTTAAAGCCTGCAGGCTTTAAACTATTTTTCGTATTGTAAACATCCATTTTAGATAACAATGGATGTTTAATCATCTAAGAATTATTCTATTGGTGTCAGATACAAAAGAACCAAAGGCTTAAATAGATTGGAAAATTAAGGTAGCTAAGAAGGAGTGATGAAATGAATTCTATAGTTTTGGCTGGAATTCTTGGAGGGATTGGAGGATTGACAAGAGGAGTTGTGGGGTTGTTAAAAGCATTATCTTTAAGAAGAAAAATATTATGGGGATATTATGCAATAACTGTTTTTATTGCGATGGTTATAGGAATTTTTGTCGGAGTGATATTTAATTTTGACCCAAGATTATCTTTACTTGCGGGATATGCTGGGACAGATATCATTGAAGGAATATACAAATCTTTCTCTGTCCAAAAAGTGTACCTCGCTCCGGTAAAAGGGAAGAAGTAAAATGTCAATTGATCCAGATTTAATAAAATATATCGTTGAAGCAAGGAAAAGAGGATTTTCTAACCCGGAGATAAAGGCTCCTTTGTTTGAGAAAGGATGGCTTGAGAAAGATGTTGATAAAGCATTTAATTCTTTGAAGGAAGAAAATAAAATAAATGTGGAAATTGCTTTGCCTGAGAGTATTGTGAAGATTGTTGAAAAGAGGGCAAAAAAGAATATGCTTTCTTTGAAAGAGCAGATTGAAGATATTGTGAGAAGATCTGCAGTTAATGCAAAGTTAAAAAAAGTTATTGGACCTGAAAAGATTGATGATTTGCTAGTTTCGATATTTTCTAGAAGAAAACGGAAGACGAAAGAGAAAAATTAATTAATGATTATTAAATAGATTATAGTCTATTGTTGCTTCTTTGCTCTACTTCCCCGCCAATTGTGCCGTACGCTTTGCCATTTTTCCCTATACGCACAACAGATAACCAATGAATTGTTCCTTCCGACGTCTCAAGGTAAACAGATTGCCCAGGCATAAAAGGAGCAGTACAACCATCATAATGCATTAAAACTTGACTGCCTCTAACTATTTTTCCTTCAACTTTTAATCTTGATTGAGAAAACACTGGAGTTTCACTCCTTAATCTTGCTGCAATACCTAATTGTTCTCTGTCTGACATCTTATTTTATATTACTAGTCTACCATTAATTTATAAAGACAATCTTCGCCGCATCTGGAGCAATAACTTGGAGCATATTTTTTGCAGAATCTTTCAAATCCTGTTTTAGACCTAGGCAAAGGGATTGTTTCATCATTCATTCTTATTGAATGGAGCTTATTATCATTAGACCTACTCCTCGAAGATTCAGAATACATTCTTGCTTGAGTCAATGTCCTTTGCCCAACCATTTAGTGTATAAATAAACTGGATTTATAAATATATCTAGCGGGATGAAATTTCATCGCACAACCTTGTGCTATTTCCGTAGGGAAAGACCTTTCCTAAACCATATTTTACTATTTCTTTATTTATGAAGAGCTCATTGCCTGAGATATTCGTGTAAACGTATCGCAGAGAGCGATTATATTTATCTTTGTCTTCTAAATCTGATTCTAGCCTTACTTCTTTGTTTAAAATTAAAGATTCGAGAAAGACTTTGGCATCTTCGTAGCCTTCTTTGCCTTCTTCTGGAGTGTCGACGCAGAGCAATCTTACAATTTCTCTGTTATAGAGAAAAAAAGTATCCCCGTCTATTACTCTTGTGACGGTTAAATTATTGATTTCGTTAATATCTTGAGGCGGATAATCTTTAATAATGATTGAAGAAATGTAAATTATAAGAACTAAAAATATTAATGAGAGAGTTATTATAATTGCGTTTAGATGTTTAAAATTCATATAATTTAAAAGATTTTAAAGTTTATATAATTTATTAAGAATTGTTTCTGTGGATGATGTTTTTTGTGTCTTCAATAAGTTGCTGGCAATCTTTTATTATAGTCTGGGACTTTAATAATTGAGCGCTTTGTCACAGACTACATCAAGATTTGCATTTACGTAAACAAACAAATAGCAAATCTTGTGTGCTCAAGAATCATTGATTCTTGACATCAAGGAAAAAACATACTATTTTGCTCAATTTTTTATGTTTTTCACTATGAGTCTTTCTAAAACTAAGAAATCAGAAGATTTTACCACTTTTGATTAATAAACTATGTTTATATATAAGTGCCTTCTAATTATAACCTAGAAGTTAGTATAATTTGATAAAAAAATCAAAATTTGACAACAAATTAAGGTAAAAGAGGTGACATGAAATCGAAAATAATATCTGCGATAATAAGTGTATTCGTTGTTTTATTACTTGTTACAATGGGTCCTGCTGAAGCCCTTATAATAAATATCAGTGTATCTGATAATTCCCCATTTGTTGGAGAAATAATTAATTTCTCTGTATCTGCTGAAGTTCAAGACAGCGATAAAGTTGAGATGAATGATTATTTCATTCTTGAATTAATAGGCCCTGATACAACAACTTGCAGATTTACTCCGTTAGGGGAGAAGATTAGTTCATGCCCTGGAATAAATATAAGTTTAATTGAAAACCCTGGATTCGGGTATGGATATGGATACGGGGATGCAAATAATGGAATTTTCAAGTATAATATTTCTTTGGACACTACAAGCTATAAGCCCTGGCTGTATCACACTAAATTGGCTCTGGTAACAAAAACTAAGAGTTTTGATAAAGACGGGCCGGATATAACTATTGTTAAAAAGGGCGCAAAATTAGAGGGATGTTCTGTTAGGTCTGAAGGCGGAGAGTTTTTTGTTAATGGAGTGGATTTAACTGACGGGACAAGGGTGAACTTTAACATTCCTATAAGAAATTCTGCAAATGGCGGACAGGGTTCATTGATTTCTCAGACGAAAAATGGAAGGTTTACATATAGTTTTAACTTCATAAAAGTTTTAGATGTAAATGAAGATGGAGCGACATTACTTACTTCTGGGTCATATAGGGATGGTCCTGGGAAGAGAAAGTCTGCTATTGCAATATTAACTTTAGATAAAGAAAATAAATTGGTGGATATTGTTTCTGACAACTTCAGTCTTGATGATGGGAAAATTAAGTTCTTGAGAAAATGCTGAATTGATAGATAAATATAAAAACTGGCGATTATAACAAATTCTATGGCATATCAACCACATGAAATAGTAGGAGGCATGAGATTTCAGTATGATGCTGAAGTTAGACCTCTTATTGATAAGGGGAACTATGAATTGGCCGCTATCGCAATGGCGAGTGTTAATTTAATTCCATCTTTTTTAAGATGTGAAATGGAACTAAGAAGAAAAGCTAATGGCTCTTCTTGAGAGAGGACATAAATAAAATCATCAAAGAAAAGTAGTACGCAATGTTTAAATAAATTCTATATATGTAAAGAAACATGAAAAAGGGAAGGACTCTATTAATTTTATGTATATTTTTATCAGTTATGGCTATATCATATGTTAATGCAGCAGTTTATATCAACGAGATAGAAGTCAATCCTCCTGGAGCTGATTCTGGAAATGAGTGGATTGAGATTTTTAATGATGGCGCGCCGATTAATTTAAGCGGATGGTATTTGCAGAATAAAGAAGGAGATAATTATACACTTAATGGAATAGTTATTACAAAATTTTATGTTCTTGACGGTTTGTCTGGACTGACGAATACAAACCAAACTATAAAATTATTTGATAATGCTGGTTTGCTGAAAGATAGCTTTGGTCCACTTGTTGATGGAAACAACGACGAGAGAACATGGAGCAGAATGCCTGATGGAACTGGCGATTTTGTTTTTCAGCCTGCAACTAAAGGAATACCAAATCAGCCAATGAGCATAGAAAACAAAAACTCTACCCCTAGTTGTATAACTTCTGGAACAAATGTAACTTTATCTGCGACAGTAAACGGATTTTGCGTTAACAAAGTAGTTTTCTCTGTCTTGATTAATGGAGTATGGACTAATTTTACTGGAGTGAAATTAGGAAACGATTATAGTGCAAAAGTGAATTCAGGATTATTGCCTGACTCTCAAAACATGCAATGGACTGTTTTTGCAACTGATTGTTTTAATACTACTATACAAGATGGTTTAGAATCTTTTTATGTAAATTCAAAAACAATTTTAACATTAAACCCTGCAAACGCTAATGGACTAAATGGATGGTATATATCCTCGCCAGAATTTGAATTGAATAATGGAGATGCAATTCATATTTATTATCAGTGGGACTCTCAGACACCTATAGAATACAGCCATCCCTTTGGATTGGAAGATGCACCAAACAATGCAAATGTTACTGGAGGAATTCTGGAGTTGAATTATTGGAGCGATATATGCGGTGAACAACATTTTAGAAAAATTATAAAGACGGATTTCACAAACCCTGAAATAAAAGATTTAAAACCATTAAATGGAGAGAATGTGGTAAATAATCCAAGACCAAAAATAAGTGCATTCCTTAATGAATTATATCAGTCAAATTCAGGGATAGACAAATCCAAGGTCTCGATGTTCTTAGATAGTATAAAAATAAATTCTAAAATTGTTCAATCTGGCCTTGATGCAGATATTTCATATATTCCAATAACTGATTTATTAGAGGGAGGGCATGAACTTAGAATAGATGCTTTTGATAATGCAGGGAGAACTTCTAGTTTGATCTGGAATTTTAATATAACTTTAAATGCTACAGTTGGCATGAGCGTTTATTCTCCTGAGAATAAACTTTATAATAATAAAAAGATTCCGTTCAATATATCTGCTTCAGAAGTCTTGGACAAGATAGAATACATTAATTATAACGACGCTTCTCCAAGATTCAAGAGTTTGTGTATGAGTTGTCAGGAATATGGTTTCTCAAAAATAAGAAAAGTAACGTTAAATGAGGGAGATAATAATATAACTATCAGAGGCACAGGGGAGTTTGGGCAGGTCATTGAAAAGAACATATTTTTAAAAATTGAGTCAAAACAACCTAAAATAATAAAAACTTTTCCTGAAAAAGGTTTTGTTTCTGGGGCATTTAATGTTTCTTTTGAAGAAGAAAATCCAATACATATAATCTTAAATTATGGGAATAATTTAACTGGGTTTAGAACAAAAGAGGTTAATTTACCAAATTGTGTTTCCGGAGGGAAAAAATGGTCTTGCGGCATTAATGTTAACTTGTTTGATTTTGATGAACAGGAAATTGAATATTATTTCTCTGTTGTTGATATTGCAAATAATACTGCTTATTCTAAGACTAAAACGTTAGATGTTGATTTTACTCCTCCAGTAATAAATGAATTTGGATATGGTGTTATCGGGAACAGAGTTGAATTTGATTTTAATATTACTGAAAATAACTTTAACAAGATAAATTATATGGATTATAATGAAGGGACCCCAAGGCAAAAAACTTTGTGCACGACATTAAAGAATGGCGTTTGTATAAAGAAGATTAGTTTTCCTAGGGGGGAGCATAACTTAACTATTTTTGTTAGCGACAAGGCAGGTAATCTTGAGAAAATTGAGAATGTTGAGTTTGAGATTGTTTGATCATACTCAATCAAACAAATATTTAAATAACTTGAAGAATTGAAGATAATATGGGGAGAGATATGGGCTTGTCTGCGGTAAGCACAATGGATGCTGAACGAGATTTTGAGACGGGCGTTAAATATAGTGGCAAAAGATTAAGAGATTATATTTTACAAAAAGGGAATGATTATGCCACTGAAATGATAGGAAGAATTTTTTTAGGGCGTGATGAAAGCTTAAATGCAAGAGCCATATATACTCCTGAATATGGAATTATAAATTCTTCAACTTTTTTTGATGTTTTAACTTTAACAACTCTTAATCTTCGCCATCACCGATTAACCTTGAGGAGTCATTTAAATGACCCTGAAATATCCGCCTTAGACTTAGAAACCCTTGAACATGCTGCTTTATCTCTGGGCATAAATCCAAAACATCTTGCTGAAGCAAGGTTTCTTCCCGATGGGAGAGTTGACTTAGGTAGAGTTTAAATAAAAATAAGAAAACTCTTTAAAGATTGATAATTTAGAAGGGAAATGAAAATAGGAATTGATTTTGATGATGTGATAACTGAATTTACAGAATCTTTAATGGATTATTACAATAAGAAATATGGAAAGAAAGTGAGTAAGGAAGAAATATTAATATGGAATTGGGGGCTTTACTGGGGAATTTCTAGAGAAGAAGCAACCAAAAGAGTAGATGAATTTCATGAAACTCATAAGGTAGAAGATATTGCTCCTTTGGATAAAGCAATAGATTCAATTAATGAACTCATGAAAAAGCATGATGTTTTGATTATCACAGGGAGACCTATAAGATTTGAGCACCGAATTGAAGAATGGCTGCAACATTATTTAGGTAGAAATCTGGAAGTTATTCATGCGGGTGAATGGCATAAAGGGCAGGCGGCAACAAAAGTAGAAATATGCAAAGAACTTGGAGTTAAAGTTTTAATGGAAGATTCTGGTGAAACTGCTTTGGATTGTGCAAATTCAGGGATAAAAGTTTTATTATTTGATAAACCTTGGAATAAACAGTTTAAACATGAAAACATTCAAAGAGTTAAGAATTGGGAAGAAGCATTAAATAAATTGAGATAAGAATTTACTAAAAAAAAGTGGTACGATTGATTTAAATAAACTTTATGTTTGAAAAAACAATGGTGAAAAAAGAGGAACTTGCTGTTGTTGTACTCTTCGTATTGATTGTAGGATTTGTGGGAGTTGTTTCTGCTGTTGGAGATGTCGCGTATATTTACAAGAAGAGCTTCAAAGTGGACAAAAATATAATTCAAATATTTAATGATTCTGGATTAAAAGTTGATTTAATAAATGAAAATGCCCTCCCCCCAAATTTCAACAATTACAAGATGATATTTGTAGGAGATGAGAGATTTAATAATCTAAATAAAATCCCGGTTAACCAAAAACCATCTATTGTTGCAAATTATTATCATGCAACTGATTGGGGATTGACTGACAGTGAAGGTGTGAGTTTACTTGCTGCGACACACCCTTTAAGTGTTAGGAAAGATGGAAAGATGATACAAGTTTATACTCGAGCCATTGCACCAGACGGAAAAGCGATTCAGTATTATTTTTTAGATGCAGAAAATGTTGCGAATGGCATCACTCCTGTAGCTTATACTGAAACAACTTCTTCTGGCTCTAAATTTGGAGAGGTTATAGCTTACGCAAATCCTGGAACTGTGATGGCGAATGGAAAAGTGCAGGGAGGTAAATTATGTTTCTTTGGAATTGTAGAAAGTAATTATTGGACTTCTGGAGGAAAGAATTTGTTTAATGATTGTTTAGGATTTGTTGCTTCACAATGCAATGTTGACAGCGATTGTTCTGCTCAAGTTGTTAATGGAACGCCTTATTGTCAAAATGGGGATGTTTACAGACAGGTAACGCAGAACAAATGTGTAAAACAAAATACTGTTTCTCAATGTATGCCCCAGAATGAAAGTGTTCTAGTTCAACAATGTCAGTTTGGATGCTTGAATGGAGCATGTATAGGAGGAAAACATGATATTGCCCTTGACGATTTCACAAACTCTTTTGGAAAGATAAGACTTGAGACTACAAATGGAACGGATATCTTAGGAAATGCTTTAATGTGCAACGAAGAATACAAAATAGGCATAACTGTTGAGAATAAAGGCAATTTCTCAGAAAATGTGACCTTTAATGGAAATGTTGATGGGCTTATCTTTAATCATATTCCAATAGACAATATGTCTCCCGGAGATAAAAAATTAAAGACTAAAACAGTCAACTTTAGCCTTAATGAAGGAAATTACAATATAAGAATTAGCGCAATCGTAGAAAAAGATGATGACTTAACTAATAATAATGCTTCAAGAGAGATTATTGTTTCTTGCCCAACAATAAGATGTAATAATAACTTAGATTGTGGGATCGATGGATTTATTGGAGATAATTCATGCATTGATAAAAATGTAACTCGGGATTTTAAGAGCTATACATGCAGCAATTCTGGGACTACACAGAGTACTTGTACTTCTGGAACTGAAAAAAAGACTATAGAAGTATGTGCTGACATTTGTTTAAACGGAGAATGCCAAGGCGTAAGATGTAATAAAGACGAAGATTGTAATGATTTTAATCCTTTAACAAAAGATGAATGTATAAATCCTGGAACATTAGCAAGCGAATGCAGAAATTCTGAATTGAACTGCGCCTCAAGCGCAGATTGTGGTTTTAGCGGGTTTGTTGGTACTGAGTTCTGCTCGGGAAACAATATATTGAAGAATTTCCAGAATGCAACTTGTTTAAATGCAGGAACTCCGAAGAGTTCGTGTTCTATCGAGGTTATGGAAAGAAATATTACTCAATGCGAAAATTCATGTTCGCAGGGAGCTTGTGTGAGATGCAATGTGAATGCTGATTGTAATGATAACAATGTAAATACTGTTGATATTTGCAGTAATCCTGGAACTGCGCAGAGTTTCTGTACAAATCAAGGCGGGCAACAAGAAATTGCCTGTTCTAGTGATTTGCAATGCGGGGCGAATCAAACGTTGAGCCAACCTTTCTGCTCATTGAACAACATTAATCAACTAACAAGAACTTGGCATTGTCTGAATCCTAACACTACTATAAGCTTCTGTTCATCAAATATTGAACAACAGGTTCTGCAACAATGCAGTAACTTATGCAATGATGGGAGATGCTTAAATATAAGATGTTTCAGTAATGGAGATTGCAATGATAATAATCCAAATACTGTTGATGTTTGTAATGCTCCTGGGACAGAGCAGAGTTTCTGCACGAATAACAATATGAGAGTTATATGTTATTCTGATTCAGATTGCGGAATTGATGGATTTATCAGCCAAAATATTTGTTTTGGAAATGCTATAACACGATTATTCCAGGATTATACATGCAACAATCCAGGAACTAGCATAAGTTTCTGTTCTTCAATGTTAAGGCAGGATTTTATTCAAACTTGCGGATTTGCATGTTCTAACGGACAATGCATTCAACAGCAAGGGGAATGCACTCCTGGGCAAACAAGAGCGTGTGGATTTAGCGACATGGGAGAATGCCAGTTGGGAAGCCAAACATGCCAGGCAAATGGATTTTATGGAGGCTGTGCTGGAGCTGTAAATCCTTCAACTGAAATATGTGACGGAAAAGACAATAATTGCAATGGGCAAATAGATGAAGGAAATGTTTGCGCTCCTCCAACACCGCAACCAAAACAATGTGATGATGGAATAGATAATGATGGAGATCGTTTAATTGATTATCCTGCAGACCCTGGATGTTCTAGCAGAACAGATAATTCAGAGTTGCCTGTTAATACACCAACTCCAACAGTTCCACAATGTAATGATGGAATTGATAATGACCACGACGGGAAGATAGATTATCCTGCTGATCCTCAATGTTCAAGCAGAACTGATAATAGCGAATAGAATTGTCATCTTGACAAGTAACTACAAAAATATTGCGTTAAAAAAGATATAAATTTATAAAGGGAAAGAAATGAGGTAGAAACATGCAAAGAAAAAATTTAAGCACTTTTGGAAAATTAACATTGGCTGGGATATTATCTGTTTCTGGCTGCGGAAATAGAATTGCTCCTCAAACACTTCCTGCAAACAACATTGATTTTGGGAGGCATATGGAAGTATATGAAGAAGATGCACAACAAGGAATAAATAATTCTTTAGATTTTGGTGTAGAATCTTGCAGAAATGGAAATGAAGCAGATGTTCACGTTAATGAAATAGAAGATAGAAACGGAAGAAAGTCTCCCTTTGATGCTTATGTTGATTGTAAGACAGATTCTAACAATAAACAAAAATGTGAATTAACAATTAAAGACAATAGTAGATTTTATGTGAGCGGAGAAATTTGGAATGTTAAAATAAGAGCTAATTGCGGAAATTTAGATAATGATTCAATAAGAACAGTGGAGGTAACATATTTAGCAGGTTCTTCTCCAGATAGATTAGACGATAGATTGGATAATGTTGAAGATGAAGTTTTTAATTATGTCGTTGATGATGGTAAATGTGAATCTGTTTTGGGAGAAAATAGCATTAATTCGCCTTATGATTGCAGAGTTAATGGGCCTCCTGTGACACAACCTTCATTATTGGAAAAAGCAGATACATGGTCTTGTAACAATTTAGAAGCAGCAAATGACACTAATATAAGATTATATGCTGTTACTCCAGTTAATAATGGGACAACGTTCACTTCTAGAGAAATTGCAGAATTAATACCTGGAAGAAATCCAGAGGCCGGTAGTACATATGAGCTAACAACAGCTGGACCCACTAATAGTTTCTACATAGCTGTTGGGGGAAGTACGCCATCTGGACAAAGAGTTGGAGAAACTATTAGAGGTATGATGGGTTATGATGATACTAAAAATCCAAATGCAAAAATGAGTTCTAATGTCGATGGAGGATATGCTTCTAATAAATGTGACATATATTTTATAAATTCAAATCCATCAAAACCAACCCCTCAACCAATGCCTGACGGATTATATACAGTATTTTCTGACGGCGATTAATTTACTTTAAATTTATTTGATATTTATTTTTTACATTCTTATATTTGATATTGTGGTTATATTTATTCTATGACATTTCACCTGTTTAGAGAAGTTTGCAAAAATCAAACTTCTCTTTATAAAATGTCATCTTGGGCAGTAACTAAAAAAAATATACTATTGTCGGATAATAATGTTTAAATAGGGTAAAGTGAGTTTGTTATTATTATAAAATTACAATAAATAAAAATGGTTGGGAAAAAAAAGGCTAGCAATAATGAAGTTATGTTGGTAGCTGTGTTGGGAATTTTGTTATTGCTTGGGCTTGTTGTTGGAACATATTTATCAATAAATAACTTTGAAAAAAATTCTGACGATTACAATTTTAATGATATGGGCAGTAGCAAATTTGCTCAGGAGCTTAATCAAAATCTAGATAATATTTTGTTCAATACTGTAAAAAGCAATGACTTAAATTGCCCGTATAAGTTTGGAGATGATACTGACGGAGAGGGAATACTTGATTTGTGTGATAATTGCCCATTGAATTATAACCTTGAACAATTTGATAATGATAAAGATGGAATTGGAAATGATTGTGATGCTTTTCCAAATGGTCGATCTAGTGATGAAACGAGCAACCATTTTAAGTGCAATAATGATTTAGATTGTGGTTCTAGCAGTTTAATAGGAAATTTATTTTGTTCTTCGGGAAATGTTTTCCAGAATTTTTTGGTCAATAGATGCAATAATCCTGGGACTATGCAGAGTTATTGTTCATCATTAACAGACCAGATATTAGTACAGACTTGTGCAAATGGATGTTCAAATGGGGTATGCAATGGCCAGCCACCTCAACCTCAATGTGTGCCTTCAACTGAAATTTGCAATAATGCAGATGATAATTGTAACGGACAAATAGATGAAGGCGGAGTATGTAATCAACCTCCTCAATGTATTCCTACAACCGAAGTATGCGACGGAAGAGATAATAATTGTAACGGACAAATAGATGAAGGTAATGTATGCGCACCCCCAGCACCTCAACCAAGACCGTTATGTGATGATGGGCTTGATAATGATGGAGATCATTTAATCGATTATCCAGCCGATCCTGGATGTTCTTCAAGAACAGATAATTCTGAATTGCCCGTAAATACTCCTCCTCCAACAACGCCGCAATGCAATGATGGAATTGATAATGATCACGATGGCAAGATAGATTATCCTGCTGATCCTCAATGTTCAAGCAGAACTGATAATAGTGAGTAAATTTAAAACTATTATTTTTGTGCTATAGTCTGGGACTTTATCAATTGAGCAGTTTGTCACAGACTACATCAAGATTTGCATTTATGTAAACAAACAAATAGCAAATCTTGTGTGCTCAAGAATCATTGATTCTTGACATCAAGGGAAAAACATATTATTTTGTTCAATTGTTTATGTTTTTCACTATAGATCTTCCCGTTGATTAAGTTACCTAAAAAAGGAAAGACCTATTAGAGAATCCCCATCTAAAAGTAACCCAATTATGGGGATTATCTATATATCTCTTTTTAATTTTCATTGATTATTTTGATGTTATCTAGAAAAGTAGATACATAAAACCATTCTGCAAAACATATTTCTTAGGATAAGATTATTTATAAACAAACTAGGGACTACTTTAGAATAATAGTTAAAAATGAGAGAAAAAATTAATCTTTGGATTTGTGGAATATTGTCTGTATTTTTAATTGTATTTTTAATTTCTAATGTTTCTGCAATAACTGGAAGCATTGGGGGCGCTAGAATGATATTATACCCTTTAACAGGGGAGAATGTTGAGAGAAGTATTCTAGTAAAAAATGTAAATGACGTTCCGGTTAGTATTAATATTAGCGTTACAGGAGATTTGATAAATAATGTAAAATTGAATGAAAATAATTTTAGGCTAGAAGCAGGAGAAGAGAGGAAAGTTTATTTCACAATTAAAGCGGATAAGGAAGGACAGACTGAGACTAAAATCAATATTGGTTTTAACCCAGATGCTGGGAAAGGCATTGGCTTGGTCGCTACAGTAGTGGTGGTAGCAAGTGGAAATGATGTTTCTTCTGATGATTCTAATGATGGCACAGCAGATAGCGGCAGTAATGCTGGTGCTGATAGAAATAATAGCACAGGTAATTCAAGTTCTGGAAGAGTTACTTTTGGCTCTAGGGGCGGGACAATTGGAAGCGACCCGTCTAACTCAAGAGATAAGCTAAATATCTCTCCCATGACTATTCTGATGATTTCTACTGGAGTATTAATTGTAATATTGATTATTCTAATTATTATTGCTGGAAGGAAAAAATCTGTTACAATTGTAAATAAGAATCTTGTAAAAAATGAAAACAGACAATCTAATAATAAAGAAAAGATAAACCCAAAAAAGAGACTGAAGGAGTCTCGTGAATAAAAAACTATTATTAATTTTATTGTTAGTTTTATTGCCTATGGTTTCGGCAATTGGGGGAGTAATAGGAAATTCGAATATAAATGTAAACGGGGTTATAAATGAAAATTATCAAAACTATGTGCTGATTAGAAATAGCAATGATTTTCCCGTAAATATATCTTTGAGTGCTATCGGAGATATTGCTGACAAAATCAGCTTTAATGATATAAGATTTGAATTGCAGAGTCGAGAGGAGAAAAAGGCTTATTTTATTCTAAGTTCAGACCAGGCAGGCATTTTTAATGGAAACATAAGGATAAGATTTGAAGGAAATGGGACAAGTATAACTTTGTCTTCTATTGTTAATTTTAATGTTATAGAAAATGGAAGTGAAAACAACGAACTTATTGCTTTGATAACTCTTATACTTGATTCTCAAGCAATAGCTGGGGAAGATTTGATTTTAAGAGCTACAATAAAGAACTTACAATCTCAAAGAGCAGGGTTTGTCATGTCTGCTGATAATTATCAACCTTGGGCATCATTAACAGATATTTCTGAAAGTAACTTCGAACTGAATGCTAATGAAAGCAGAGATGTAATCTATACGCTTAATGTTAACGGAGGCGCGGTTGGGGAGAAATCGCTTGTTATAAAGACAACTTCTGAAGGCAAAACAGAGAGTAAAGATTTTAGTGTTTTTATATCTGATAGTACTCCGAATCAATTAATCTCAAATGTTGGAAGTTCAAGCTTAACAATTTCTGGATTTGTTGGAAATATTGTAAATAAAACTATATTAGTTAAAAATGTAAATGACGTTCCTGTTAACATTAACCTGACAACTCAGGATAGTGGATTTATTATAACTGATAATAATTTTGTTTTACAGCCCAATGAAGAAAAACAAGCCAAATTTAGTGCACAAATAAGTCAACTTGGAAATATTCAAAAGAATATCAAAGTATTGTTTAGCGCTGATGGGAAAGAAAGCAAAGAGGTTAATGTGAACGTCTCTGTAGTTGGCCAGCAAAGGCTGAGAGCAGACGTGGCGTATATTGTGAGAAACTTAAATGGAGTTGACCATGATTTACTGCAACAGTTAACAAGTTTAGGATATACATATGAAACATTGCAGGAAACGCAAATTCCCCAGGTAAATTTAGACGAATATAGATTAATTATTATTGGAAATCAGGATTTAAGCGACCCTGTAAGCATACCTGTTGAAAAACACAAGGCATTGATAATAAACTCTTATGATTATTATAAAATGAGCAATGGAAATTTCCAACTTGGATGGGCTGGGGCCAGGGCTACGACAACAAGCCCTCAAATGAAGGTTATTAATATAAACAGCCCAATAGCATTGGGAGTGCCAGAACAATTTAATTCTTATGCAATAGCGAGCGGACAGAATGTTATATTGAAGGGACAAAAGCCAGTTGGAATAAATGTTGTTGTTTCTTCTGCAAACCAACGTTCTGATGCAATTATTGCCTCTCTCGATAAAGGAAAAAGGCTTTTGAATGGAAAAACGCTTGAAGAAAGAGAAGTTTTCTTTGGAATTACGCAAGCCCAACATTGGACTAGTGAGACGAAAAAATTATTTGAGAATTCATTAAATTGGCTTTTGGTTGGAGAAGATAGAGATAGAGATGGATATTATTCTGATGTTGACTGCAATGATAATAATGCATTGGTAAATCCTGGAGCTAATGAAATACCTTATGATGGAATTGATAATGATTGTATTGGAGGCGATTTAATTGACTTTGATATTGATGGATATAATGCTACAATTGTTGGAGGAAGTGACTGCAACGATAATGACGCTTTGGTAAACCCTGCTAGTTTGGATACAAGATTAAACTGCAGGAATGACGCACCGGTTGTTAGTGATATACAAAAAATCAGTGCAGGCGAGACAGAAAGGGTAATTATTGCTGTAAATGCAAATGATCCTGAAAATGACAATTTAACTTATTCAATAAACGATGCTAGATTTGTAAACGTTGGCAACACTTTTGTATGGCAAACTGGATTAGAAGACGAAGGAGAGCATAATTTCACTGTAACTGTTTCAGATGGGGAGTTTAATGTGAATAAAAGTGTTGAAGTTAAAATAACTAAATTTGACAGGGCCCCGCTGCTGATAAATAACATTTCTGATGCTGCCTGGGGAGAAGATTTGTCTTATCTGATTAATATAAGTGATTATTTTATAGATGAAGACGGAGATAATATGACTTTTGGTGTAAATGATACTTCAAGCGACCAGCATATAAAATTAAATTATCTTGGAAATGGCGTATTTAATTTCAGTTCTGAACTAAATTGGAATGGAAATGATTGGATTGTACTTTCTGCTTCTGACGGCGAAAAAACAACTAATTCAAATAGAGTAAGCTTGACAATTATACCTATAAATGACCCTGTTTTATTCAAAGGCAATATGACTAATTTGGAATGGAATGAAGATACAAACCTTACAAATGCAATAAACTTGTATAACTACTTTACAGATGTCGACAATGCAAAACTTAATTTTTGGGTAATTGATGGAGGCGATAATATAAATATTCTAATTAGTGAAAATGGTTTAGTCAGCTTTTATCCTAGAAAGGATTTTAATGGTGAGGAAAATATCTCATTTGGTACGAATGATTCTGAATATTTTGCTGAATCAAATATAATAAAACTAACAGTATCTAATGTTGGAGAGCCCCCTGTTTTAAGAGACTTGGAATGTGTAAGTGAGATTGTAGAAGACCAGCCCTATAATTGTACGCTATTTGCTGATGATTTTGAAAATGATAACCTTATATTTTCCACAAGAAACGAAAACAATTTAATTTGCACTATTGTTGGAAATGTTTTGACCTATAAGCCAAAGAAAGATTATAATGGTGCGGGGTCATGTGATATAATTGTCAGCGATAAAGATGGAAGCGATTTAAGAGAATTAAATGTTAATGCAAGCGCCGTAAATGATGCCCCGGAGATTGTTTCATACACTCCTAACGGAGACTCTGCAGTAATAATTCAGGGCAAGAACAAGGAATTTAAAATAAATACGAAGGATGTTGATTCGAGTATAACTATTTCATGGTTTGTAAATGGAGAATTAAAGGCTTCAAATGGCGGGAGTAGTTCGTCTTATTTATTCTCTGGAAAGCCTGGATTTTATTTGCTGGAATCTAGAGTCTCGGATTCAGTATTGAATGCAGAAAAGATATGGAGCGTTATTGTCGGCCCAACTTCTGATTTCACATGTTCAGAAGTCGGAGGGTTTCTTCTTTCTGATAAGGAGAGCTGCTCTGGAGAGCTAATAAGTGTAAGTGATAGCAACTCATGTTGTTCAATAAAAGGAGTTCCTTCATTCAAGAATGCTGATGCGTGTAAAATAATAAATAGCAGTGTTGTCATTGATATAAACGATCCGAGTGAAAGTGATGAATTGATTCTAGGCAGTGAATTTATAGTAAAGTTTGATATTAACAATCAGTTAGACAAAAAACAAAATTTTGATGTCAGAGCATACCTTTATAATTTAGACAAAAGCAGGTCTGAAAACTCCGCTGATACTAAAGTTAGAGTAGACGCTGACAGGACAGTAAACACGAAATTGAGTTTAGAAATACCTCGTGATATCGACGAAGCAGATAATTATGCAATCTTTATCAGAGCAAAGGACGATGTTTGCTCTCAAACATATCAAGAGATACCTTTAGAGAGAAAAGCAGAAGATGTTCAAATATCTGATTTTAATATGCCAGACAGTGCTAGATGCGGGGACGATATAAACGCAAGAGTAAGAGTCCAGAACTTTGGTACAGATGATAAGGATGTTAAAATAAAGATTGAAAATACAAAATTAAAGATTGATGAAGAAACCGATAGCTTTAAACTTGAAGGATTTGACCAGCAGGACACAAAGTCAAATGAGATTTCTCTTTCAATACTCAAAGATGCTGAGCCAGGAGAATATGAGTTGATCGCAAGCATTTCTTACAACGGAAAGGTCGATAGTTTAAAGAAAAATATTGAAATTGAATGTCCAAAAAATGAGCTGACGCAAAGAGAAACAAATGCTACTAGTAATTTTATTTCTGTGAATAACAGAATAAAACTGAATAGTGTTAATTACGGAGATGAGCGAGACGAAGTCAAAAAACCAGGGATTGGTTCAATAATTTCATTGACTGTGCTTAACTTTGTGTTAATATTTTCAATATTTCTATTAGTCTTTGTGTGGAAGAAGAAGAGAGAGGAAAGGAATATGGAAATATTGAGAACAAGGGTATTTATAGATGAGAAAGAGCTTGAGGAAAAAGAAAACAGGAAAAAGATTGGAAAGAAATGAGATTTAAAAGTGCAACAATATTTAAGAGAGATTTTGTTCTCAGCCGATTTTGCAATCTAGTTGCTGAAGAATATATATATTTATAAGTTTAGATGATTCAGTTGATTTATGGCTAACACAGTGGATATTGGAAAGAAAGTAGATTACAAAACTTTAGAAACAGCACTTGTTAAGGCAGCGAAAGAAGTAGGGTGGAAAGCTAGGGTTCAAGATATATTTGAAAGAAATTATAAATTAGGCTCTGTTCGGGAAACACAAGATTACAGTCATACAGTAGTTCATTTAAGAGGAAGAATATTTCCTATTATGAGAATATTTGTTTCGAATAAAAATTCATCAGATCATTTTGATATTTGGCCAGAATTTAGTATTCTTCGAGGATATTCATCTGGTGCTGCTTTTGAAAAAGGAGTTAAAAGATATTTAAGCGCCGTTTCTAGGAATTTATAAATTTCTTCAGTGATGATATTTAGTTAGTTTCTAAGGTTATATTGACAATTCTCTGTTACGACTTTAAAAATTGCATAATTATCTCAATTACAGAAGAATTTAATTTAACAGACATAATAATTATGATATCCTAAACAGGCATAAAATATCTACTATTTTTTTAGAATAAATTTTAAGATTATTAAATTTTTGCTTTATAATAGCAATTAGACATTTACAGAAAGGTTTATATAGACTAAAAAGTCTATAATTATAGATAAAAATGTCTATAAGTATATTTGAAGAAATAAATGCAAATGATAAAAAAGTCGTATTATAAAATTTTGCAATTAATTTATCATTCTCCAGGAATAAGGTTAAATGAGCTGATTAGAAAATCAAATGTTTCTGTAGCAACTGCTAAAACTATACTGGATGAATTATTGGAAAGCAACATCATAAAAGAAGAAATAATTAGAGGGGAGAAGAAGGCTATATTGAGAAATTTCTATCCAAGCTTGAATTCTGAAGAGGCGGAAATGGTTTTTTCAATGATTGAAATTGAAAAGAAAGATGCATTTCTTAGGAAACATAAAAATTTAATTGGGCCATTAAAAGGCCTTGTTGAACAGATAAAAGATGCTGAAACAATCTTAATATTTGGATCTTTTGCAAGTTTTTCTGAAACAGATGATTCTGATTTGGATATTTTACTAATAATGAAGAAAAATTTTGATAAAGGAAAGGTAAAAAAGATAATGGAAAGAAGTTTCATTACATATAATGGAGAAGTATCTCCTAGATTAACAAATATAAAAAAGTTAAAAGAAAACAAAAGTTTTCTAGAAAGTATTAAAATAAATCATATTATAATTAAGGGATACCTTAATTTTCTAAAGATATAAATAAGTTGAATTCTTAAGGCAGTTTGCATCCGCTCTTTGATGCTAGGAACTCAAGAGTCTGTTCTCCTGAAGCAAATGATCCATCAGACAATTCCCACATTGGATAACCATCAACTTCTTTTGATTTGCAAAGTTCAGGGTTTGCATTGTTCCCCCTAGGATCGCATTCTATATAATTAATATATTTAACAGAACTGCCAAACAGCTTCTTCTGATTCTGGCAGTGAGGGCACCAATATGCTCCATACATTGTTGTGCCTGAACTTGCTAGACATTTTGCAAAATCATCGTATTTTCCTACTGAAACAAATATGTCTCCAGATAGCTGAGTAATTCCAAAAATAACAATGCCTATGGCAATTATTCCGATGAGAAGTTTTGTTGATGCTTCCATGTCTTTTAATAGTTTAAAGGTATTTAAAATTAACTGCAACTATAAAGGCAAATTCCTAAAAAAGGTCAGATTTATGCTTTAACATGTTTGTCTAATCTCAATGTTGTCGTCTATTAATAATCAATTCATTAATAATATTCTTCTGTAATTGAGATAATCTGGCTATTTTTTAGTTGTAATTATATTATTTTTTGTCGTCTATAAAGAAAATGGCTTTATAGTTACACTGTCTACGTTCTTTGTTTTGACACTACTAAATAGTTATATATAGAAAGGTTTTTAAACGATAAAAATAAGAAAGTTTGATGGAAGATATTGTAGAAAATGTTGCTATGAGTATGAGAATGGTCTTTGAAAAATTAAGAGATTACCAAGCTCAAGAGAATGAGCAAGTTAAGAGAAAAGTCGCAAGGTCTGTTGAATTACTTAGGAGAAAAGGAATAAGAATGTATCGGGAAATAGATCTTGATGCTCAAAAAACTGCAAGAATTAGTGTAGCAGACAAACCAGCTGTTATAGATTATAGTGTATTTAACCATCATCTTGAACAACTTGGATTGCCAAGATTGACTAGCACGAATCCAGATGTTTTAAAAGCAAGAGAACGTGTTGGAAGAGAGTTATATTATCTTGTTGCCGAGGCCTCAAAAATAATAGCTTCTCAAAGGACATAAGATTTGGAAATGAATAGACTAATCCTAAACTTTTGCGAATTACTCATAAAATGATGTGCAGGTCTCCGAAGAAAACGCAAAAGTTTAGTAATCAATAATTTTTTAAACTACTAAAAATTACTTCTATGATGAACTTAAGAACATATTTGTCAATTCAGAACTTTTTTAAGTACGAAGTATTTATTTTTACAGGCCTGTTGATGGTAATTGGCACACTAATTAAATTATTAGGATTTTATGAATTTTCGTCTGATTGGTTTTGGTTTCTGGCTGGAATAGGGCTGACTGTCGAAGGTTCTATTGCATTGGCTAAACAAAGAAAATTTGATAAGAAATATAAAGTTGTTGAAGTCGGGCAGGAAGATGGGAAAAGTAAGGAAAGTAATTAAATCAAGATTTAACTCTATCTTCAATTTTTTTAATTCTAGATTCTAAATCTTTTATTCTTTTTGTTAAATCATCACGGGACTCGGGGGTTGTTTTTTCAATTGATTTTACAAAATCAGAAAGGTAAACATTAAACAATGTTGAAAGCTTGCCACCGAACAAATCAAGTTTTTTCTTTGCTTCATCTAAAAGGGTTTTATCTACTGTGATGTTTACTCTTTTCTTACTGTTTTTTATTCTTATTATTTTGCTTTTATTTTTCATGTGTATAAGTGTGTATTATGGTATAAAAATCTTTCTAATCAGTTAGGTTTAAATAGGATGAATTTTGATAGGTGTTATGAAACATAAGGGAAAAAGCAATACAAAAATAAAAAGACAAATTAGAAGAAAGACAAATCCTGAGATAGTTGAGACGATTAAGAATGCAAGAAAACATAAGGGATGGAAAGAACTTGTGGATATTTTGACTGGGCCTTCTAGAAATTATGTGGCGATGAATTTAACTGAAATTGATAAAAAAACTAGCGCAGGAGATACGGTTATGGTAATTGGAAAGGTCTTATCGAAAGGAGAGGTTACAAAAAAGATAAGAGTTTGTGCCTTATCATTTTCTGAAAACGCCAGGGAGAAGTTAAAGAAGAGTAAGTCAGAGGCTGTAACGATATTACAGGAGATAAAAATAAATCCAAAAGTAGAGGGAGTAAAAATCTTGAAGTAAAATGGAAAAAGAAATTATTATTGATGCGACTGGAGGAGTTTTGGGAAGAATAGCAAGTTATGCTGCAAAACAATCTCTTTTGGGCAAGAGCATAAAGATTATTAATTGCAACGACGCAATGATAACTGGAGATAAAAAAATGATTCTGGCAAAGTACAAGGCAGCAAGAAGCAGAGGGGGCGCGGCAATGAATGGGCCACATTTTCCAAAACACCCTGAAAGAATTATGAAAAGAACGGTTAGAGGAATGCTAGATTATACAAAAGGAAGAGGACTTGATGCTTTTAAGAGAGTTATGTGTTATAACGAAGTTCCTGCTGAACTGCATGAAAAAGATAAAATATTTATGAAAAGAGAAATTAAAGTGAAGGCAATTAAACTTAGCGATTTGTGCAGGTGGATATAAAATGAGAACGCAAACATCAGTAATGGATAAGAGAACAGAAATTATTTATGAGGGAGTTAGAAATGTTTTAGTTGATGCGTTAGGAGTTGATAAAGAAGAGGTAACTTTAGATGCAACTCTTCAAAGAGATTTAGGAGTAGAATCTATAGATGATTTAGACATTGTTTTTAGACTTGAAAGGACATTTGCAATTAAAATACCAAGGGGCGAGTTGTTTGTTGATTTGGAAAGGAAATTCCATGATGATGTTGGAGTAATTAATGAGTCAGGAATAACTTATCTTAGGTCAAATTACCAGCACCTTTTAATTGGGGTTGATGAGCATTCATTAACTTTAGATGAATTAACAGGAAGGATAAATGTAAATTCATTAGTTCAATATCTTGAAACAAAATTGGACAAAGATGTAAAATGATAAAAGCAATTTCGGTTGAAAATACAATATTTTCAGGGAAGAGAAAAAGAGCAGTTGCAAAACTTAGATTGAAATCTGGAAATGGAAAGATATTTTATAATTATTTACCTAGCGAGGAATTGGGTTTATTTCATAGGTTAGCTTTAATTGAGCCCTTGAGAATATTCAATCAGGAATTGGGAGATGATTTGAAATATGATTTTCATATAAAAACCTCCGGTGGAGGAAAAGAAGGGCAGATTCAGGCTGCTAGGCTTGTTATTGCAAGAGCTTTATTAGCAATAACTGGTTCAGACACTTTGAAAAAAGCATTTGTAAAATATGACAGAAACATGATTGTTCAGGATTCAAGAAGAAAAGAGCCTTACAAGCCTGGAGATTCCAAGGCGAGGGCAAGAAGACAGAAGTCTTACAGATAAGATGGAATTTTTAGGTCTTAGTAAAGCTAAAATTGGTAATGACACATTGGCAGCATTCTTAGAAGGGAAGTTACCTGAACAAGTATCTACATTAAAACATTTAAACACTGGCGAGTATATTGATAGAGCATTTATTATAAATGAAAGAACTGAAGAAGAAATGAGGGATTATGTAGCGGGACTAAGAGAAAATGGTTTAGATATTGGAGATGGTAATTGTGAATTCGGATATCGCTTATCTGAGGTTACAAGAAGATCAAAATCAAGGAGTGTAGCCGTATTCAGAAGAAGATAATAAAACTTGAGTTTGCCACTTTAAACAATCATAAATTTATTTTTCGTTATAGTGATAGAAATTAATTTTCGGATTTTTCTAATTTCTACCCCGATCTATAAAAGGAAAAGAATTTCCCCGATTATTAATTTCCTTTCATATAATACAGCCACAGCTTGCTGTGGGGTGGACGAAAGTCGAGTCAATGTTAAACTTCTCCGTTCTTGAAAAATATAGATAACTGCGCAGGTTATATGACATTTTGTACGCAGTTCTCTATCTGGAAAACTGCGACTATACGTGCTATAAATCACGCAGTTATCCATAAGACGAGCTAATTTAGAGTGCTTTTCTGTTCGTTGATGCCCCACTCCGCCGAAGCGGATTTGCCCGCAGGCAAACCATTGGGGTGGGAAGTTTCACTATTTATCAAAAGAGTGCCTTAAGAATTTCACCTTCAAAACATTTATATAATCTTAAATTGTTGAATTTCGACCAATGGCAGACAAAAAAGAAAAGAAAACAGAAGAAAAAACTAAATCTAGTAATGAAGACACAAAAAAGCACGAACACTATCAGCACACTGAACCTCACGTTGAGCATCACCTTGAACACCATAATAAATCTAAGAAAAAGACTACTGCCTATGTAATTGTTGCAATAATCATTATTATAGCATTAATCTTCGTATATGCAAAATATTATTCAAAACCTGTAACAACAAACGAAAATAACATCGCGGCAAAAGTCAATGACGAAGTAATCACATTTTCAGAATTAGACAAAGCGTATAACTCCTTACCTCCGCAATACCGTCTTATGACTTCTAAAAAAACCCTGCTAAACCAGATGATTGAAGCCAGGGTTCTATATCAAGAAGCAAAAAAACAAGGAATATCTATAGGTCAAGAAGAAGCTCAACAATATATTAGCCAGCTGAAAATACAAAATGGTCTGACAGATGAACAATTCGCACAAGCATTAGCAAAACAAAACCTCACTGAAGAAGAATTGACGAACCAATTTGTCAAGCAGTTAACAACGCAGAAATTTTTAAACGAAACCATTCTGAGTAAAGAAGTAATTGCAGATAAAGACATAAAAGACTACTATAACACAAATAAGAGCCAATTTAAGGTAGACGAACAAGTCTCTGTAAGACATATTTTAATAGGCGATAAAAACCTTACAACTGAAAAACAAAACGAAACCGCTCAAAATCTGTTAAAATCGATAACAAAAGATAACTTCTGCCAATATGTAACAAATTACACAGCAGATGCTGTCTCTGTTCCAACCTGTGGGAAATATAACTTTACTAAAACCGACCAATTAGTCCAAGAATTCAAAGACTTCTCATTCAGCCAAACATCAGGCACAATAGGGATAGTTAAATCACAGTTTGGATTCCATATAATCTGGGTCGTTAAAAAGGTTCCTGCAAAAACCTTGCCATATAACGAAGTCAAAGATAAAATAAAAACCCTGTTAATAAATCAAAAAGCTCAGGGAGATTATAAGTCGTTTTATGAAGCTCTTCTGAAAAATTATATAATAAATATTTATTACCAGGGGAATTAATCAGGCAAAATTCGTAATGCTTATAAACTAGCTCAGTTCTCAATCCAAATGAAAATCAAAAAATCAACGACAAAGATTATAATTATCTTAACAATTTTGGCAATTGCCTCCTTCTTTATATACAATTACTATTTTAAAGACCCTTACCAATTTTCAGGAAACACATTAAACTACGCAAAATATCGCGGACCTGCAAAATACAGCATGGTTCTCAGAGAAGAAAACACTTCATACAATGTTTACAACATAACCTTCGAAAGCAAACCATTTATTAATGAAAAAACAATAATTTATGGTTTATTATTCATGCCAAAAAGCAAAGATAATGCCCCCGCCCTTGCATTTTTTCCGGGGGGCGGAGGAACTAAAGAAAGTCGAGAATATATAGGAGAATTTATCGCTAACCAAGGTTACGCCGTTCTTATTATGGATCAAAGAGGCATAGGTCAGACAGGAGGGACATATTTAGGGTTGACACAAGATTATCAGGCATTTGCAAAAGGAATAGAACCTACTCAATTCCTAAGCGTCTTCGACGCTCTAAAATCATTTGACATTTTAAGAAACATAAAAGGCATTGATAAAAATAAAATTGCTGTTTCAGGAGAAAGCATGGGTGGGAGATACGCAATGATTGCCGCAGCAATAGACGACCGAATAAAAGGAGCAATTTCCATAAGTTCCTCAGGATTTCATACTAAAGATGAAAATAAAACTTACACTCCATATTTAATTTCAATAGATCCGGACCATTATGTAGATAAAATCTCGCCGAGATATTTAATAATGATTCACAGCACAAACGATACCTTAATTGCTCTAGCCAGCGCAGAAGAAACTTTTAAACTCACAAAAGATCCAAAGAAGATGTATACTATAAATAGTTGTTCTCATGGTTATTGTGATCAAATGCAAGATGACCTAAAAGATGCTCTGAAACTAGTCTTTGAAAATGAATGATATAGAGATTTTTTATTGATTCTTAAGCCGTCAAAAGCATAACTTAATTTGTTGTCCTCTTTCTTCCCTCCAATAAATCCATGCATTAATATCAAAAAAACAATGTGCCACCACACCTTGAAAGGTGTGGTTTGAATGGCACTTGTTTTTTGGATGCTCGGGAACGACCGCACCTTGAAAGGTGCGGTTTTCAACGTTCCCGACATAAAAAGTGCAAGTTTTTAATATAAATTAA
>Ga0082335_1003586_pt1 | contig 25194 bp, 23 predicted proteins | sample Subgrocontami58m_FD_72375 | JGI IMG/M metagenome (GOLD analysis project Ga0082335, IMG submission 72375) | Subsurface groundwater microbial communities from S. Glens Falls, New York, USA - GMW37 contaminated, 5.8 m (SPADES assembly) (version 2) ...
AGGTTTTAAAAGCAAACCAAAATTCTTTGGTGCTGAATTACTATCCGCCGAATATTTTAACCATTGTGTAACAACATCATTTCTTAAATTAAATTTTACTAGGGTATCATTTACAGTAAATCCGGATGAAACATCAACTGGATCATAAACTAAACTTGGAATACTATCTCTATCAAATCCAACCGGACTCCAATTACTTCTTACTTGATAAACAGAAAAATTTAAATTAGCAGTTTTATCCCCTAACAAATACCGGGGAATCATCTGCATCGTTGCCGATTTAACAATGTATTTTCCGCTTCTAACAAAAGCTAATAGCGAATCCGGCATATTAATACGATAGCGCATTAGTATGGAAGATTCTGCATAAGAGTTCTTTCCAATTAAGACAACATTAGATAAACCGAACTTGAGGTTTTCTTGATAGTTTGCCGACTTCTGAAAAATGTTTGCTTGATAACTGTCTAATTCCTGAAATGCAATTTTTTCATTTTGGGAAATTAACTCTGAACCGACTGAGGTAGGATCTTGACCACAGGAAACAATTAGTATTGTAACTGCAAATAGATAAAAGGAAAGTCTCAAAAATCTGATCAATTAAAATCCTCCGGAAAAATCGTTGATAATAAAATCGCATACTTCTTGGAAATTAGCGGCTGTAAAATTGGGTTTTTTTTCAAGATTATGCAAGATAGAAATTTCATTACGATTGTCTTCACTATTTATAAGTACTGTCTTTACTCCTGCATTAATGCCGCTTTCAATATCACTTGCTTTATCGCCTATCATATATGATTTAGAAAGATCTATCTCATGTTCTTCTGCAGCTTGAACAATCATAACCGGAGAAGGTTTCCTACAATTTAATTTTTCCGGCGGATCAAAATCGGGATGAAAAGGACAATAATAAAATGCATCAATTGCAGTCCCATTTTGTTTCAAAAGATGATTGATGCGATCATTTACAGAATCAACATCATTGCTTGTCATTAATCCCTTAGAAACACCTGCCTGGTTAGAAATTACTATTGCTATAAAACTAAATTCGTCTTTTAGTTTCTTAATTCCTTCAGATACACCTGGCAGCAAAATAATTTGAGATGGGTCTTTTATATAACCGGAATCGTGATTGATCGTTCCGTCACGATCTAAAAAAATCGCATGGTGTTTCATCAATTAGTCGGTAAGCTTTTTATACAGATCAACATATTTCCTGGAAGAATTCAGCCAGGTAAAATCGGATTTCATTCCATTATGCATAATGTTCTGCCATTTATCCTGATCTTTGGTAAAAATCTTTACGGCATTTTTGATCTCTGTTAACATTTTTGAGGCAGAATATTTTTTGAAGACAAATCCATTACCGGTTTTATTTTTTGGATTATATGCCTGAACTGTGTCTGCAAGTCCTCCTGTATGACGAACGACAGGAACAGTTCCATACATTAAACTGTACATTTGATTCAGACCGCATGGTTCATATTTAGAAGGCATTAAGAAAATATCAGAACCGGCTTCAATTAAATGTGCCAGTTCATCATCGAATCCGATATAGCACGAAAATTTATTATGATATTTTGAAGCCATGCTCGTAAAGAATTTATGATATTTCTTTTCGCCGGTGCCAAGTAGAATAAAGTGAATATTCATTTTCATTAAACTTGGAAATGCTTTTTCAATAAGATCCATACCTTTATTATCATAAAGTCTAGAGATCATTCCAATAACCGGTACATCATCTTTTGCAGTGAAGTGAAAATTATTTGCAAGAGCTTTCTTGCTCTCTTTTTTCATTTCAATATTCTTCATAGAAAATTTGTGCGGTATTTTAGAATCTACTTCCGGATTCCAAATCGTATCATCAATTCCATTTATAATTCCGTATAGATCTTTTTTTCTTTTATTCAGAACAACTTCTAAGCCCAAACCGTAATCTTTATGCTGACAAATCTCTTTAGCATAAGTTTCGCTAACAGTATTTATCATATCGGAATAAAGCAACCCGCTCTTTAAGAAATTGATCTTACCCTTCTGAAGAATTCCTTTTTCACTATCCAACTCTTTTGGCAAAGCTGTCTTAGCAAAATTTGCTTTTGGGAAAATACCCTGGAACGAAAGATTATGAATTGTGAAAATAGATTTTATAGACCTAAATATAGGATCGTTTTTATAAGTAGATTTTAAGTAAGCCGGTATCAAGCCGGTCTGCCAATCATTGCAGTGAATGATATCAGGCGTCCATCCTAACTTCGTGATCAATTCAAAAACTGCACGTGAAAGAAGAATAAACCTTTCATCGTTATCGGGATAATCTTCACCTGTAATAGGATCTGCGTAAAGACTATGTCGGCTTCCATAATACTCCGGGTTATCTAAGAAATAAATCTGTACTCTTGTCTTTGGTCCAATTAAGAAAGAAGACCGTAAAGAAAAGATTACTTCTTTATTACCAATGTTAATCTTTAAGTCCTTCAGACGAACTACTTCATGTATCTTAAACTTTCTTTCATCTATAGCGCCGTATTTTGGAACGATAATTCTTACAATGTGACCCATCTCTTGTAATTTTTGAGGTAACGCCGATGATACGTCTGCTAAACCGCCTGTTTTGATGAAAGGAACTACTTCTGAAGTTGCGAAAAGGATCTTTAATTTTTTGCCTGAAGACATGTTTTTTAAGTCCTTCGATTTTTAACGTGCAAAATTACGAAAATACGTCGGCATTGACAAAATTATTAGCAAATAAAGATTCGATTTCTCTATTTTTGAAACGTTCATCTTTGATTAATAGCAGTTTTATCTTTATTAATAATTCACCTTACGCAAAGTATTGTAATTGTCATATTGAGCGGAGCGAAATATCTCAAAACAGTTTGAAATCGAGGTGTCGAGATTCTTCACTCCGTTCAGAATGACAATTCTTGCGTAAGGTGAGTTAATAACTTAAAAAGCATGAAAACACTCTTTAAGAACCCATCTCAGATAATTACAGTTAATACTAATGGTAAGAATTTAAAACGCGGTTCTGAATTAAGTGATATTAACCCGATTTCTGATCATTCTATATTAGTTGAGAATGGGATTATAAAGGATTTGATCCCAAATTCATCCGTCTCTAAAACATCTGCCGATAAAACATTTGATCTAAAAGACTTAATTCTACTTCCCGGATTAGTTGAATGCCACACACATTCTGCTTATGCCGGTTCACGTGCAAATGAATTTTTGATGAGACTTAACGGTGCAACTTATGAAGAGATAGCAAAAGCCGGCGGAGGAATAATTTCTACTGTTAAAGCCGTACGTAATTCATCTTTTGAAGAATTGGTTAGAATACTTAAACCAAGAATTGATTATTTCATTACGCAAGGAGTTACTACTTTAGAGATCAAGAGCGGATACGGATTAAGTTTTTATGATGAGATAAAACTTCTTCAAGTTATAAATCATTTTAAGACTCATTCTCCTATCGAAATAATTCCGACTTTTTTAGGTGCGCATACCTATCCTCCCGAATATAAGAATGATCACAAACAATATTTAGATCTAATCATTAAAGAACTTCTCCCCTACGTCATTAAGAATAATCTTTCAGATTCTGTTGATGCATTTTGTGAAAAATCGGCATTCTCCTCTGAAGAGGTTGATAAGATATTTTTCAAAGCAAAAAAACTTGGTTACAAACTACGTCTTCATACGGAACAGTTTAATAATATCGGCGGTTTAGAAGTTGCATTAAAGCATAATGCTCTTTCCGTAGATCATCTTGAAGTTATGAATGAAGATGATATCCCGAAATTAGCAAGAAGTGAAACTGTGGGAGTACTTTTACCAGGTGTATCATTCTTTTTAGATTATGATTATGCACCCGCAAGAAATCTGATCGAACACAATGCAATTGTTGCATTGGCGACTGATTATAATCCCGGCTCATCACATATTCCCAATCTTCATTTTATTATGCAGCTCGCCGCACTTAAAATGAAAATGAGTGCTGAAGAAATTATTTCTGCAGTTACCATAAACTCTGCAGCTGCGCTTGGATTAAATGAAAAGCTTGGAAGTATTGAGATCGGCAAGCAGGCGGATTTTGCCGTTTTCGATACTAAAGATTATCAAGAAATAATTTATAACATTGGAATAAATTTGAACAAATACACAATTAAAAAAGGTCAAATCATTTTTGAGAGAGCGGAAACTTTATGAAAATTATTGAGTGCGTCCCGAATTTCAGTGAAGGGAAAAATCAAACAACATTTGAAGCGATAAAAGAAGCAGTAGCTAAAACTAAAGATGTAAAATTATTAAGTCTTGAACCCGACGGAGATTACAATCGTGTTGTTGTTACATTGGCAGGAAATGAAGAAGGAATATTAAACGGAACATTAAATGCATGCAGAGCTGCCGCATCACTAATTGATATGCGAACTCACAAAGGAGAACATCCGCGTCTCGGTGCAATTGATGTTGTGCCGTTCGTTCCGGTTGCAAATGTATCTACTGAAGAATGCGTTAAGATTTCCGAAGAGTTCGCAAAAATTATTTCTCAAGATTTGAAAGTCCCAGTCTATCTTTACGAGAATGCTGCAAGAAAAGCTGACCGAAAAAGTTTATCGAGCATACGTCAAGGTGAGTATGAAGGTCTCGAAGAAAAATTAAAAGATCCGAATTGGCTGCCGGATTACGGTGAACCGGTTTTTAATTCTAAACTTGGTGCAATAGTTACAGGCTCACGATTCTTTCTTATTGCATACAACGTGAACATAAAATCAAATGATGTTAAATATTCAAAAGAGATTGGCGAAATATTAAGAGAGAGCGGTTACGCAAAACGTGATGAGAATGGAAATGTTATCAAGGTTGATGGGAAGACAATTAAAGTATCGGGACGATTGAAAGAAGTAAAAGGTATGGGAGTTGCACTTGAAAAATATAACATCTCACAAGTCTCAATGAACTTAACCAACTATAATGTTACACCAATACATGTCGCTTTTGAAGAAGCTAAGAAAGAAGCTGCACGGCTCGGTGTGGAAGTAAACGGAAGTGAAATTGTAGGATTGGTTCCGCTTGAGGCAATGCTGCAAGCCGGCAGATTCTATGCGAACGGAAAAGAGAAAGACGAAAAGAGTTTAGTGAACATAGCGATCGAAAAATTAGGGTTAAGCGCACTTCATCCGTTTAAGCCGGAAGAAAAAATAATTGAATACATGATATGAAATTCTGAGGAGCGCAGCGACGAAGAATCTCCAAACAAATAATCTCCAAACAAATAATGAAAAAAGTTAAGCAAAGAGACAGCATTTCGTTTACATTATGAGCAGTAAAGCAAAAGTGCTTTATGTCGGTATGACGAATAACTTAGCAAGAAGAGTATATGAACATAAGAATAAGATCAATATTGGGTTCACAGCGAAATACAATGTTAATAGACTGGTTTATTTCGAAGAAACTGAAGATGAAATAAAAGCTATGAACAGAGAAAAACAAATAAAGGGCTGGCTACGGAAAAAGAAAATAAAATTAATAGAAACAACTAATCCAAATTGGGACGACTTAAGTACTCCATGGATGGATTCGATATTAGGCAAACCAAATATTGCTGAAAGTGAACATTTAGGTGATTCTTCGTCGTTCGGAAAACAGAACTCCTCAGAATTACAAAAGGAATAACAATGAATCCCACAAAAACTTTACAAGAATATTTTAACGAACTATCATCTAATTCACCAACACCCGGTGGAGGAAACGTAGCGGCATTGTGCGGAGCTCTTTCATCAAGCTTGGGAATAATGGTCTGCAACCTTACGATTGGTAAAAAGAAATATGCTGATGTTGAACAAGAAATGATTGATTTAAAAGAAAAACTAGAAAGAATGCAAAAAAGTTTTATTGAACTCGGGCAAAAAGATAATGCATCATTCGATAAAGTTATGGATGCATTCAAACTTCCTAAAGAAACCGAGCAAGAAAAAGATGTACGCTCAAAAGCAATTGAAGAAGCAACTATCGGTGCTACAGCAGCTCCAATGGATGTTATTCAAATATCGAAAGCACTTCTTCCAATTTTAGAAATCATAATTGATAAAGGAAATAAAAATTCTATTTCTGATGCGGGAGTTGCTGCTGCACTTGTAGGAACAGCAGCAAAAGGCGCTTACTTGAATGTATTGATCAATTGTTCTTCTTTAAGCAATCAAACTATTGCTAACGAATTGAAAAAGACAGCGGATATTTTAGTTGGGGAAGTAATTCATACGAGCGACAGATTATTCGAACAAGTTGTGAAAGCAGTGCAGACCAGATGAAAAGAATTTTTCTGTTTGCAATTTTATTTGTTAATGTTTGTTTCTCACAAAAAGTCGCTCTCGGCATAGACGTTCTACAAAAAAATAATTTCTCTCTGCTTATTGGAAAGCGAGTCGGTTTAATAACAAACCAAACAGGTGTGAACAGTAACCTCGAATCGACGCTTGATATATTTAAGACTGCTGTCAACTTTAAATTAGTTGCTGCATTTTCTCCCGAACATGGATTGAAAGGATTGGTGGCGGCAGGACAATCTTACGAAAGTTACACCGATTCACTCACAGGAATTAAATATTATTCTCTTTACGGTAAAACAGCTAAGCCGACTAAAGAAATGCTGGAAGGAATTGATATTCTTGTTTATGATATTCAAGATATCGGTGTGAGATCATACACTTACATTTCCACATTGGGACTTGCCATGGAAGCTGCGGCGGAAAATAAAATTCAATTCATAGTTTTAGATCGCCCCAATCCATTAGGCGGTTTGCGAATTGAAGGTAATGTTGTTGAAGATGATTTCAGATCCTTCGTTAGTAATTATGCAATTCCTTATGTGTACGGATTAACATGCGGAGAACTTGCAAATCTTATTAATACAAAGCGTGCTATTGGTAACAAAGTTAAATGCAAACTCAAAGTCGTTAAGATGGAAGGATGGAAACGTAATATGCTTTTTAAGGATACCGGATTAATATGGGTTCCTACTTCTCCAAATGTTCCGTATATGGAAACTCCTTCTTATCTTGTTGCAAGCGGAGTGTTGGGTGAACTTATCGTTTTCGGAATTGGAATTACTTACACACTTCCCTTTCAAACTTTTACGGCGGAATGGATTGATGCCGATACTCTTGCTGTTAAAATGAATGCTCTTAATTTACCCGGTGTTTTATTCCGCCCGATTTCTTATAAAGTTCTTTATGGAGACTGGAAAGATCAAATACTTAACGGCGTGCAGATTCATATCACAGATTTTGAGAAAGTTAACTTACTGGAACTTCAATTTTATTTTATGCAAGTTCATCACGAACTTTATCCCAACATGAGCCCTTTTACACTTGCAACCACAAACCGTATGAAAATGTTCGACCTCGTAATGGGGACAGACAGGGTAAGATTAAAATTCTCGAAGAGATTCCGTGTTGACGATATAAAAAAATTTCTACACAAAGATATTGATTGGTTCAGAAAACTTTCCAGGAGATATTACTTATATAACTCACCTTACTCTAAATTGTCATTCTGAACGGAGTGAAGAATCTCGACACCTCGATTTCAAACTGTTTTGAGATATTTCGCTCCGCTCAATATGACAATTACAATACTTTGCGTAAGGTGAGTTAGTTATTTCTTTTCCGGATATAAAATCACTCTAATGAAATTCTTATCACCAAAAGTTTCTTTAGCACGTTTCTGAACCATTGCAGGCGTTAATTTATCAGCCATTGCATCTTTGCTTAAAATCAAACTTGGGTCTTCTCCGTTATAATAATAGGAATACAAAGAAGTCAACCAATATCTGTTTTCTTTAAGATTGGTTTCGTTAGTCCTTTTCTGAATTTCCTTAACTTTTGTAATATAAATATCCTTAGTACCAAAGTTTTTTAAACTGTCAATCTGTTCATAAACTGTTTTGGTAAGTTCTTCTACCCTATCGGGATTGCATCCGAACCCAATCATTACAGTATATCTTTGTACAGGATAATGTTCCGTACCCACGCGGACAGAAACTCCGTACGTTCCTCCTTTTTCTTCTCTAATAACTTCCCTCAATTTAATATTCATTACATCACGCATAGATTCCATTTCCCAGCGGTTCTCCGGTGTATAATTAAATTGACCGCTAAATACAATTTGTACACTGCTTTTCGGTTCAATCCCTTTGTACACAGTTTTTTCAACTCCTTGAGCATATTGAACATTAACGTCTCGCCATGTTTCATTTCTTTTGATTGACGGAAGACCGCCCAAATATTTTTCAACTACAGGTTTTAATTCTTCTTTCTTAAAAGTACCGACAATGAAAAATGTGAAATCACTTGCATCGGCAAAACGATTCCGATAAAATTCAAACGACTTTTGAAGATCGGCTTTATTTATTGTTTCAGTTGTAATCGGTTGACGGCGCGGATGATGTTTATAAAGTGTAACTAATAATGAATCTTGAAATGCTTTTTCCGGTGAAGCTTTTTGATTTTCAAACATTGCATTCATTTGTGCTTTATATGCAAGATAACCTGTGCTGTCTTTCCGCGGCAATGTAAAATAGAGGTAAGTTAATTGCATCATTGTTTCCAAATCTTTTGGTGAACAACTTCCGTTTAAACCTTCGGTTAGTTCCCCGATCCAGGGAGAGACCCGAACAATTTTACCCGTAAGATATTTTTGAAGTTCGATATTATTATAACCTCCAATTCCACTCATACCGATAATTCCGCTTGCATACGTTATTGATTGATAATCATTATCGTTAACCAATGAACTGCCGCCCGGACTAAAAGCATACATCATAATTTCATCATTCTTAAAATCAGTTGGTTTAACAACTACTTTTACGCCATTTGCCAATGTCCATTCAGTTACATCAATTTCTTTTATATATTTTTCATTAGTAACCGGTGAAGGTGCAGGTTCTTTTTCTACAAGCGGTTTTGTTGAAACTTTATCTTCATAAGGTTTTAGCTCTTTCCTTTGAACTGCATCAACAACGGCATGCAATTCGGTTTCGGTTGGAACATGAAGTCCTTCTTTTTCCGGCATGCTCACAGTAATTACCCGGTTTGAAGTTGTCATTAAAGTTTTTGTCAGTGCGTTTACTTCATCCAAAGTAATAGTTGGTAAATATTTTTTATGAAAATCATACAAGTATTGAACGTCTGGAATTATTTCATCTTGTAAAAAGTTTCGTAAGTACTCATCGGCAAGGGAACGGGATTCGGTTTTATCCTTTTCGCTTGCGTATTTTTCATAAGTTCTAAGCGTAGAAACTTTTGCTCGTTCCATTTCTGTTGCAGTAAAACCAAATCTGTTCACTTTTTCATATTCGGTTAAGAGCATATCAAGGCAATCAGCCATTCTGTTCTCCTTAACTCCAAATGCTTGCAAAGTGAAAACTTCCGCATCGCCGATAAATCTTCCTTTACCTCCGCCTCCAAAAGCAAACGGTGCTTTCGGCTGTTGTGTTAATTCATTCAAACGCTGTCTTAACATATTGGAAAAAAGACTTTCAACTGTATTTTTTCTGTAATCGTTAACGGTTACTTCCGGTTCCGCCTTGAATTTATTGTAAACAGTAATACTTGAGTACGGAGCTTCTTTATCGGATGCGATTGCATAAAGTGTTTCTTTGTGTCCAGGGATCGGATATCTAACATAAGGACGTGGTTTATCCGGGTTGGTTAATTTTGAAAAATGTTCTGTAATCAATTCTTCTATTTTCTTTTTATCGAAATCGCCAACAGCAACAACAGTCATTAATTCGGGACGGTACCAATCCTTATAAAATCTTTTTATTGTTTCATAAGGAAAAGATTCCAGAATTTTTTTCTCGCCGATTACATATCTATCGGCATATTTAGAATCCTTAAAAAGAAATGGCAGCTGCTTTTTAAACATTCTTTCATTTGCACCTCTGCCTAAGCGCCACTCTTCGATTATTACTCCTCTCTCTTTATCAATCTCGTCATTATCAAAGGAAACATTGTGCCCCCAATCTTCCAATATCTGAAACGCTTTTTGAATTATGTGCAAGCTATCGGTCGGCACCTGGATCATATAGACAGTCCGGTCGAAAGAAGTGTAGGCATTAACTTCCGGTCCGAATTTCATTCCGATAGATTCGAGATAGTTGATCAAAGCTTGCTTATGGAAATTTTTTGTGCCGTTAAAAGCCATATGTTCGGAAAAGTGAGCAAGACCGAGTTGATCATCATCTTCCTGCACCGAACCAACTCTGACTGCGAGACGCAGTTCCGCACGTTTTTCCGGTTTGTGATTCTCACGAATGTAATATGTTAATCCGTTGGGCAGTTTTCCTATTGTTATCTGGTTATCAATCGGAATTTTGTCCTCCGGGTTCATCGGAAAATTTTGTTGCGCGATCCCTTGTGAGTAAAAGAATAAGATGAAAAGAACCGACGTTATTTTTAATACAATATTTTTTTTCATAACCCCTCTGGTGATTGTTAGAAATTATTTAATGTGTAGTAACTCTATTATATACTTATGAGAATGCCGGCATTAAAGTAATAATGTGTGATTAAATTATCCAATGACTTTAGTAAAGTATTTCTTTTTACTTCAACTATAAATGAAATATTTTCATTAATGGTTTGCGTAACTCCCAATCCTACTCCAAATCCAAAAATGCTTTCTTTAACTTTCTCATGTTTTGATTCGTCTGTATAAAACGAGATTACATACTTATTGTTTTCATCTTTCACAAAAACATTCTGATAAACATTATATGTTATAAAGTTATAACCTAATTCAAGATTAGCAAAAACAGTAAATGTTCTGATGCTGCTTATAATTAATCTTGAACCTATATATAGCGGATATAATCTATGTCCATCTTCGGAATAACCGGAAAAGTATTTCCCGTTATCTTGAAAAGCTACTTGGTTTTTATCCCAGCTATAGATGCCGCTATACAAATAAAATCTAAATTTAGTATTCAATTGATGTTCGTATTCAATATTTGCAGTAAATCCTTTTATCGCACTACTCGGAATAATTAAACCCCCGGAGATTTTTATTTTATCGAGTGGCTGTGATAAAATATTTGACGATAAAACGATTAACATAAACAAAACGCTTAAGGTCTTCATTTTACTACTCCTTTATTAATTGGTGGAATAGTAGATTTTTTTTCATAATACTCCAATTATTGTATGCTTAACAGTTTTGCGCTTAACACACCGCCCAGAACAGCAATGCAGCTTTGAACCTGTCCCGCAGTTGTTTTGCGGGAAACAAATGCCAATGATTATAAATCTATTTTTTTAATTTAGTCTCTAAACTTTTAAGAAATTCTTCTGCAGTTAAAACATCTATTTTGCTTCGTTTATAATCAGTTTTATTTCTTGTGATAATAAGAGTAATACCGTTATTAACCGCTGTGAAATATTGAATTGCATCTTCAAAGTCATTGAATTCTGAATTCAGTGACTGTTCTATTACTTTTTCATCTATCAATAAAATATTTATTAGAGTCTTGAGTTTTCTTAAACTCTTTAATGCCGATAAATTTGATGTTTGTTTCTTTAGAAGATAGTGGAGATTTGCAAATATGAGGGGAGATGTATATGCAACAACTTCATTTTGATCTATTAATGTAAATAATCTTGCTGCGTGAATATAGTGCGGTTCTCTTTGAGCTAGTAAATCTAATATTATGTCTGAGTCAACAAAAAGTTTAATCATTCGGAGTATTTCTCTTCAATATGCTTTCCATAAACTTCTTTAACATTAATATTTTTCGAAAATTTGACAATCCCGGATAGTTCAAGAACATTTGGTGATATTTCCATTTCCGAAATACTATCTTTATCAGATATTAGATTGAAATATTTTTCAACCATCACCGAAAGACTTTGTTTATTTTTCTGAGCATATTTTTTTGCACGGTCTATGGCTTTTTTATTGAGTTTTAGCGTTAGTTTAGTATTCATATGATCCCTTTTAGATAATACGTCAATATTTTTACAATAAAATACGTATCACTAATTCAATATTCAAGTTCGTCTTTAAACCGTATAACGGTGTTTTTTTAAGCCGCCACCCAACACAGGAATGCAGCTTTGAACCTGTCCCGCAGTTGTTTTGCGGGAAACAAATGCCTGTGATTTATAAATCTATTTTTTAATATTCAGGGCGTGAGATAATATTCATACTTAACTCACACTCATTTTATTTAATAAATATTTCAGCAACAAACATTTCTCTGTTCTTCTATCTCACGCCCTAAACCTACTTAAAAGAGCAACTTACTTTTACAACGCAACTTTTTAATTTCAGGGCGTGAGATAACATTTACAACTCACACGCAATTATTCTATTTCAAGATTTTCTAAGAAACAAACAATATTAAACACGTGAGATAAATGAATTCTATAATGCAAGATATTGGTACTTTCTATCTCACGTGTTAAATTTATCTATCTCACGCCCTAAACAAAAGCTGAATAGTTTAAAGCTGGCGGCATGAAGAACGGGTTAAATACGTCTTCATTTTAATAATACTAATTTTTTTGATACAGAATAGTTGTTCATAGTTAATTTATAAAAATAAATACCACTTGATAAATTATTACCATTAAATATTACTTCATGAATTCCGGCATCTAAATAATCATTTAGCAGTACAGATATTTCTCTGCCTAATAAATCATAGACTCTTAATGTTACTTTTCCGTAATGAGGAATAGCGAACTTTATATTTGTATAAGGATTAAAGGGATTGGGATAATTTTGATAGAGAAATATTTCTTGTGGAATAAGATGATTACTAGGATTCAGACTTGATACACCATCCGGTGTTAATCTAAAAATATGCCCATTTGATCCTACTGCCCATGCATTTGATTCACTAATAATACTAAATGAATAATTGTAAAAATCCGCAATGCCATTAATTCCATATTCTTTTGTCCAAGTATAACCGCCATCCCTTGTATAATACAAAAATGATCCGTTATTTAACCATCCAACTGATTCATTATAAAAAAATAATTGTGAAGTCCAATAGGCAATACTTTTAACCGAATGATTTATAACTTCCCAGCTAGTACCTCCATTTGTAGTCTTATATAATGTGCTATCAATAGCATATCCAATATTTTCATTAATAAATTTCATTGTGGTAAAATTAGAATTCATTTGTCGCCAGGATAACCCACTATTTTCTGTTATAAAGTTTGGTTCAGACGGATTAAGATGTCCTAATATTATCCACTTATTATCTGTTACTCGAACAAATTGTTTTAAGAATTGAACATAGAACTCCGATGTATGTGACCAACTACTTCCCCCATCTTTTGAATTATATACCCTTCTTCCCGCTAAAAAAACAATATTCCGACTATTAAAAACAAAAATATCCCTAATTTGTTCATCACGATTAATAGCCACATCTATTATTTCAATCCATGATGTTCCATTATTATCTGAACGATACAATTTTGTATTGCTGGAAGCCCAAAGTATATTATCGTATTTTTTAAATATAGAAACAGCGTAAGGACTTGGTGAAGGTAAATTATTCCAAGTTTTGCCACCATCAAGGGTTGATAACAAAATGGATTTTTGATTTGAATTTTTTAAGAACTGAAGTCCATAAATATATCCAATGTTGCGATTTACAAATGTAACTCCTCTCAGTGCTGCATAATAAAAATCAATACTTGAATTTATTCTATTCCAATTATCACCCAAATCATTGCTCTTTAAAATATTTCCTTCGGTACCAACTATTATTACACTTTGATCTTTTGTATAAATGCTTGTTAATTTACTCGAAGGGGATGGTGTATTTATCTCCGTGTTTATTATCCAATTTAAACCACCATCTGTAGTCTTTCCTAAAAAATATCCACCTATAGCAATACCATTTTGTTCGTCAACGAAATGCATTTGATTCCAAACAAATGTATGTGATAAAGTATCCCAACTATTCCCGGAATCTGTTGATTTCAACAGTATTCTACCTGTTTGATTATTATGAACGGACATAAAACCGATTCGATCATTTAAAAAGTATATTGAAGAATATTTTGTACTGCCGCTATCAACTTTTGCCCAAGTTAGACCGCCATCATTTGTTTTGAATATTGCCCCGACAGTCCAAGGTTTGATATCAAGATTTGGCTCATTATAGTAACCGGATAGCAGATAACCAACATCCTTGTTCAAAAATGTCATATCGGTTTGAGGCCATCTATTATTTATTCGTATTCGTTGCCAATTAATTCCCCCATCTTCAGTTCTTAAAACCAAACTATCACGCGCCATAATCCAACCATGATCTTCATCGATAAATTTAATTTTGACTAAGGATTTATTTGTATTGGATATCTGCTTGTTCCATGTTGAGCCCAGATCAGGTGAAAATAGTATTAATCCGTTTTGACCAACAATCCACATTTTTTCATTGATAATTTCAGAGTCGTAGAAATTATCAGTAAAGTTTATTTTAATTGTTTTCCAAGATTCACAATTGTCATCAGATTTAAGTATTGTTCCAAATTCACCCATCACCCATATATTTTGGTAAGAATCTTTATTAACATTATACAAATCAAAACCGGTAGGTTGAGGATTAACGAATTCCCATCTATTCTGCGACAGAATTACGCTCACGCAGAATAAAAAAACAATAATTATGTGTTTCGATTTTAAGTTTAACATGCGCATATAATTATTAATTATTCTGCCAATAATCTATTTCAATAAAAGTAGTCGTCATATTTTCCCCGGAGTAAAAAGAAGTTTAAGAAGATTATCCCTGCTTCAACTTAAATTTATAGAAGAAGGTTGTCAAGAATTTTCTTAGTTAGATGACCCACCCCTTTAATTCCCCTCCAATGGAGGTCGGGTGAAGCAAATTATTTTTTCTGATTAGCAATATCAGTGTATTCAGTGTTTGATAATGCAGAAAGAATATTTGCATTTTGATTACCATCGAATATGTATCATGTTTCTCCCATGATCTGTGCGCCTGCGTGTCTCCGGTTAATCATGTTTGAATCGAACTTTGATACTGTATTTGTTTTTGTATCGTAAGCGGCTAGCAAATACGTATCTAAATATGAACCGACTAACCAAATGTTTCGTCCATCGGATACTGCGGCGTTAGCAGAAAGATAAAAAGGTAATTCTCCTACCTTAGTCCATGTGGATTCTTTTATGTCGTATGCATAAATATTTTCAAAAGATCTAGAACCATTATATCCGCCGAACACATAAAGTATACCTTCTATTATTTTTCCGGTGGTTTGTTTTCGTTCCGGCAAGTCGGGCAGTTTTTGCCAGGTATCTTTAGAAGGATCATATTCGTAAAAATTATCTGTATAACCATAAATATTTTGTCCGCCAAAAATATAAATCTTATTATTCCACACAGCCGAACCTGCACTTTTCACAGGATTAGGATTTTCAGAAACTTCCGATATAAGATTCGTGTTCAAATCCAAGACTTCAATACGCTTGGAAATTGTATTAAATGACGCAGTATAATATTCGCCATTCATAATATAAATTTTGTTTTCCATCGGGGCGTATTCGGCGTTGCAATATCTACGAAGTGTTAAATTTGTTGCTATGACTGCCCATTTGTTACTCTCCGGATCATATCTTTCAATTTTATCTGAATAGTACGGAGAAAAACCAATACCGCCGCAAACCGCATAAATATTTTTTCCATCAGCAGTATATCCGAATCCATAACGTTTCTCATTCATGTTGGCTAAAGTTTTGAACGCAATCTTCTCTTGAGCGGTTAGAAGGTTTGCAGATAGGATAATTACGATGATAATAGATTTTAAAATGTTTTCCATTTTTTCCTCCTTACAAAATGTTTTTGTCTTTAATGAACTATTTCATTTTTTTTGCAACAACTTTCTTAAAGCTCATGCACCATGAATGAATAAAGAAGCAGTTTATTAACTACGCATTAACATAGATTTCTTGATAAAGATTGTCAACAGATTATTTATTCACCCATTTTTTTTGCACTATGGGATAGATACTTATCTGACTAATCACACTATTTGCGAAGTAATCTTATTCATTTAGATTGCTTCATCCCGTACTTCGTAGGGATTCGCAATGACAATTTCAGCTTTGTGACACTCAATAAAGGGTGAGGTAAATAGTTTTATTTTTGAAAATCTATATTCACTCCGCCTATAGGCCAGCGTGCACGGAGATTTAATGTATCGGGGTAAAACTTAAATTCTTCGGAAAACTTAAAGGGAGAGATAGTACCAAAATCATATTTGCCGTTTTTATTGTTTTCCTGGTCAATAGAGTTTACCACAATCAAAAGAAGAACAAATCTCTTTCATTACTTTTCTAAAAACTTCTTCTTTAACCAATCCAATTTCTTTTATTAAAAAGCTTTTATGAACAATTCCAATCTTAGGGACAACTACTACTGATGGTTTATGTATAGCTCCGGTTTCAAGCTCATCTTCGGTAATGCTTATTCCGTTGATATCAAGACTTGTAGTCAGCGGTAAAAACAAAGCGTCTTCTTCTTTGTATTCTTTTATTACTAATATCGGTCGGATTTTATAGTTGGAGAGATCGGTAAAAAAAATCTTTGCAAGAAAAATTTTTCTTACAATTTTGAGTAGTCCTCATTATCAATGTCCTTTACAAATGTAATAGTTTTTCCTAACTCAGAAATTTCTTTCTTACTCCAATAATCAACTTTTTTTTCATCAATATTAGAAAGAATTATTACTTCAACTTCGCTTCCAAAGTTTTCCGGTATTTCAATAACGATTTTATTATCAACGACTTGTTTTTTTTGTCTTATTGCAAGCATAAGTCCTCTTGCCAGTTAAAGTTTGTTAAAACTCGTTTTGTGTTTGGTGGTGAAGAGAGGAAGTAGTGTACAAAACCAAACTCAACTTAAATTTCTTGAACAAGGTTGTCAAGAAGATTTTTCCTGAACCACCCCTTATTTTTCCTTCCTTAACTAAGGAGGGGGAATAAAAGCCCGCCCGACTTTGTTGTTCGAGGCGGGGGTGGTCAAAATTTATTTTTGAAAATCTATATTCACTCCGCCTATAGGCCAGCGTGCACGGAGATTTAATGTATCTGGATAATACTTAAATTCTTCGGAAAGTTTGAATGGTGAGATTGTACCGGAATCATATTTGCCGTTCTTATTCTTATCCTTAAAACTCCACGTCAAATATTTCCCCGGTATAACTTTTTTGAAATCAAAATTTCTCTTCGAATCAATTTTTTGTTTGTAAGTTCTCTTCACTGCTTCAGCCGATTCAAGCACGACTAAAGTTTGAGTCGTATCATTCACAGCAACTGTACCGCTTACGCCGCTGAAATCAAGTTCGTTAGATGTAGAAAATTTATTCTGAAATACGGAATCAATTTTATTTCCGGATAGATCGGAATAATTTTTCAGATCGAGCTTTAAAGTATAATCCGTGCTCTGTTTCAAATTTTCAAACAAACGAATTAAGAAAGAAGCATCGTCAGCTCGTTCCACTTCAAGCGGAATCTTTTTCCCTTTCACATCTTGAACTGTTAATCTCACTTTCATTGTCGAAAGTTCAACTGCATCATTAAAGTTTATCATAACAATCGGTTCTTCGTAATCAACTTTTTCACCGGGAAGTAATCCGGCAGATTTAATTATTCTCAATGCAAGTGTATCGCGGTCATTCTTAACCGCAAAAGGATTTTTTTCTTCGAAAGATAAATTGTTTTTCAGATCGGGAATATTTTGAGAGATCAGAATCCAACTTTCTTTTCTTTCAAGTGTATCGGTAAATGCAGCGTAAAATTGATTTGGTCTTCCCTCACCTTTGAAAAAATATTTTGGAATTATTTTTTTGTTGGATGTTGAATCATATAGAATAAAATTATTGCCGGTGATCTTAGTACTGTCAACGGCTTCATTAAATTCGATCTGTATATGATTCCGGTCTTTCATAATAACATTCGAGATATTAGGCGCAATCGTATCTTCCATCGTTAAAAAGAAATCTACATTTTCATATTCGATCGCGTTATCATTCAATTCAATTTTTTTATTCTGCACGCCTAAGCCGTCATCATTTTTTTGATAGAGCATATCGCGGAACTTATCACGGACGGCAAAGACAGAATAATCACCGTCTCTGAGACCGAGCAGAGAATAATTTCCATTCTTCCCGGCTTGAGAAACATAATCCGGTTTTTGTTTTGTAGGATCTGCTTCTTTTCCATTCGTTTGATAAGCAAAGATCATTACACCTTCAGGCGATGTATCATAAATTTTCCCTTTGATCTTTCCTTTATCAATTTTATTTCCGGTCGAGAAAGCAAACGTTAGAGATTCAGCCATCTTGTTGCCGTTGTTCACATCTTTAACATCTGTGCCGATGCTTACAGTGTAAGTTGTATTTGCTTTAAGTGTATCGTTGAAATAAACTGTAAGAGTTTTTCCGCTCCAATCATACTTTAGTGGTTTCTGTAAAGCTGGAGAAATAAAAATTGCTTCTTGAACGGAACGCTTGTCAACATATTCGCTGAAAGAAATTTCAAAATAATCTTCGTGATAATTTACAGTTCCGTTCTCGGGATATACTTCAATGATCTGCGGCGGAACAACATCAACTTCCCCGCCGCCGGGCTGAAGCTGGTTGGCACATCTTGCAAAAAAAATCAGAGACGCAACAGCAAGAATTTTAATTATTGATTTTGAGTTTTTCGCCACTGTCTATACTTCATTACATTTAGTTCATGTTCATCGGCGGAATGAGAAAATGAATGTCCGCCGCTTCCGTTAGCTACAAAAAATAAATAGTTATGTTTTTCGGGATAGAGCGCCGCCATAATTGCATCTTTACCGGGATTGTTGATCGGTGCGGGCGGAAGTCCTGTATATTTATACGTGTTGAACTTAGAATTAATTAACAAATCTTTCTTAAGAATTTTATTTTTATGTTTATCGCGGATAAGATACTGCACAGTCGGATCAGCTTGAAGAGCCATTCCAATCTTTAATCTGTTGTGATAAACACCCGAAATAGTTTTAAACTCAGAAACTAAATTCGATTCACCGTCAATTATCGAAGCAAGCGTTAAGATTTGATGTTTCGTCATCTTTATTTCAGCCATCCGCTTTTCAATTTCCGGATTAAAAACTTTATCCATCTGCAATTTTAACTTCCGCAATATTTCTTCGGCAGTACTGTTGGGATAAAAATAATAAGTTTCGGGAAGCAGATATCCTTCCAAGCTTTTAGTATCGAGATCAAGCGAATTGATAAATGATCTGCTTGTACTTAAACCTATAACGCGTGAAGGATCAATATTTAATTTCTCTTTAAGGATCTGTGCGATCTCGCTCTGCCAAATTCCTTCGGGTAATGTAATAGAAACTTGTTCAGCCGGAGAACCATTTACCAGAAGCTCAACAAGTTTTACGTAACTCAATCCGTTTGGAATATCATATCTCCCCGCTTTCACTTTTTTCTCAGCTCCGTAAACGAAAGAGATGATCTTCATTTTCAATTTACTTGGAATAATTTTATGCTCGTACAAAGTATCAATCACATTCGTTAATGATTCACCCCGCTTGATATCAATCCGGTAAGGTGATTCATGTTCGTAATAATTCGGAGAATAAAATGTAAAGAGAAGAACGGCAAGAACAAATACAAAGAAGAGCGCAATGATATAAAATTGGCTGCGTGATAAAATCCGTTTTGTAGGTATTTTCTGTTTAGTCATTCAGTTTTTTTTGATTAGAACAATTCCAATATATAGATTTTTTTTCTTATGCGGTGTGTGAATTTATCCGGCTTAAATCAGCTACTTAATAAACGAGTAATCGCTTAAACTCGGATAAGCATTGAAATCATATCCGTACTTAATTCCGGCTTGATGAAGTTTTAAACCGCGGTAAGCTATCATAGCAGCATTGTCACCGCAGAATTCAAGAGAAGGAATGATCAGATTTTTTTTATACTTCGAAGCTAACTTCTCGAAATCATCCCGAAGCATTTTATTTGCCGCTACTCCGCCAACAAGCGAAATTGAGTTTACATTAAATTTATTCAACGCTTTTTCTGTATTAATTAATAGTGATCTTACAGCAGAGTATTGAAAAGAAGCTGCTATCAAAGGAATATCTTCTTGGGGAATCTTAGATGCATCACCATATTCTTTCTGGATGAAACGCAATACTGAAGTTTTCAAACCGCTGAAAGAAAAATCATATTCATTTTTGCATCGTGCGATTGGGAAATCGGCAAAATCAGTTTTCTTGTCTTCTGCAACTTCTTGTATCTTTGGTCCGCCGGGATAACCAAGCCCCAGCAATTTTGAAATTTTATCAAACGCTTCACCCGCGGCATCATCAATCGTAGAACCGAGTTTAGTTATCTGGGTGTCGCCTTCCACAAGAAGAAGTAATGTATGCCCTCCGGAAACCACTAGACATAAATATGGAAATTCAGGTTTGTCTTTCATTAAAAATCCGGAAAAGATATGTCCTTCAATATGATTAACCGGAACAAACGGTTTTTGTAGTGAATATGAGAGACCTTTTGCAAAAGTTAAACCGACAAGAAGCGCACCGATCAAACCCGGTCCTGCTGTTGCACAAACAAGATCAATTTGATTAAGAGAGATACCGGATTCTTGAAGTGATTTTTTTACGAGCGGCAATAAAATTTGGAGATGTGCCCGGCTCGAAAGTTCAGGCACAACTCCGCCAAAAACATTATGGATATCTTGAGATGAAATTAAATTTGATAAGAGCTTGCCATCAGAAATTACCGCAACAGAAGTTTCATCGCACGAACTTTCTATTCCTAAAACTTTCATCAGTTTATCTTGCAGTTTCCATCTTTTTGAAAGATGGAAACTTTTTTAAATTTTTTCTTCAAGTGCTAACAGCTCCTTCCAAATATCTATTTTATTTTTTTTATGACAATCTATAAATTCTTTAATACCACTAAACCAATTAATAACGTCAGTCCTTTTTAGGTTTGTAAAACCCGTCCCAATAATTATTTTGTATGAACTATAAGCGTAGTTCTTAAAGTCTATAAATACAGAGTGATGTAAAGGGTTAACATGAATATAATGTACAACCTTCTTGAGGTGATCTTCACCGCATACTACTTTTCTCTTAAAGTTCTTTTGAAAGAGGTTACCTCTTCTCCCTCTTTGTTTATTTAATGCCATTGAATACGAAATAAATAATCTTTTGAATTGTCTGCTGATTATTTCCGGGTCATTGACAATTGGACTGATTAAAAAATGGAAATGATTTGGTAAAAGACAAAATGCATAAGTATTAACAAAATTATTCATGAAAAAAGAAAACTTCTTCAAGAAGTATTTGTAATTCTCATCAGTATAAAATAATAGATCACTTCCAACTGCTTTGTTATATATATGATAGAAATTATGGTATAAAAACGGTGGATGATAATTTGTTTTAAGTTCTTCTATCATGACAAATAATGTTTCTATCTTTTTGAAAGATGAAAACACCTATCAATTTAGTGAAAAAATACTTTTTGTTATATACCAAGCAAGCTGAGGATTCTCTTGCAATCTTCTGATCGAGTATTTGTACCAATGTTCGCCGAAAGGAACATAGATCCGAATTTTATGTCCGTCTGCATTGATCTTATCGCGCAGATCTTCTTTAACGCCGTATAGCATTTGGAATTCATATTTGTTCTTAGGAATATTTTTCTTCTTGATCAATTCGTAAGCACCTTTTACCAAATAATCATCATGTGTGGCAATACCGACATAATTTCCATCGTCCAACATTTTCTCCAGAACTTTAAGGAAATTATTACGGACTTGTTGGCGTTCTTTAAATGCGATCTCTGCCGGCTCAACATAAATACCTTTACAGAGACGGTAATTTGTTCCGAGCTTATTTTGTTCTTCAACATCACTGTACGCTCGTTTCAAATAGCATTGAACAACAATACCAACATTGGAATATTTTTCTTTTAATTTGTTGTGCAGTTCCAAAGTTGCATCCGTAGTTGATGAATCTTCCATATCAATGCGGACAAAATTGTTATACCCCTTCGCCTTTTCTAATATTGCAGATATCTGTTCAAAACAAAATTGTTTATCAATGATCAATCCCAATTGAGTTGGCTTTAGAGATAAGTTTGAATTGAGTTTGTGTTCATTGATTGCGTCAAGAACTATCAAGCATTCCTTCATTGCTTGTTCGGATTCTCTTTTTGTGTTTACAGCTTCTCCAAGAACATCCATAGTAGCAACAATACCTTTTTCATTCAATTCTTTAACTACACGCACAGCGTCTTCTAATGTTTCACCGGCAATATACTTTTTAGCGAAGATATGAACTACTGATCTTGGTAATAATTTTACAAAACCTACAAGAACATCATTAATTACTTTCACACGACACCCGATTTTGAAAAATGTGACGGTAAAATTAGAGCAAGAGGAGTTATAAATCAAGGAAGGATGTTTTCAACGTTTTAGTTCGATTAAATAATCGCAGCTTTTATCAATTCAATAATAAACTTTGTTCTGGTTTCCAGTTTATCGAATGTAGAATTATTATCAATTACAAAATGAGCCCGGTCTGTTTTCTTTTCATCGGGAATCTGAAAACTCATTCGTTTTTCAACATCAAGTCTGTTCATATTATCATTTTCAATCTTACGTGCTATTCTAATTTCTTCCTCTGCATAAATAAGAATTATATAATCGAACAGTTTTTGAATCTTAGCTTCGTAAACTAAAGCGGATTCAACAAATACTAAATTATGTTTTTCAAAAAGTTTTTTTGAGATTTCTTCGATCTTTTTGATGGTTGGCGGATGAATTATAGAATTAATTTTATCAACTTTATCTTTATTACTGAAAACATTATCAGCAAGATATTGTGTGTTAATTCCATTTTCTGTAAATGATTCCTTACCGAATGTTTTAATAATTTTCTTTTTTATTGATTCATCCTTCAGCATCAATTCTTTAGCAAGATCATCTGCTCTAATAACCGGGAATCCGAATGACTCTACTATTTTTGATACAGAAGATTTTCCGGAACCAATTCCACCAGTTATCGCGATTTTCAATTTCTTTTTCATATAAATCTCTTAAAAAAAACAGTCTCAAAAGTCTTTGTGAACTTTGTGCACTTAGTGTCTTTGTGGTATAGGCTTTGTTTTTCTAATAAATCAATAAAAAGAATTTACCACTATGACTTAAAGAAACACTAATTTATTTTTTACCTTTGATACAGCCATTAAGTTTAATTTTATTTTGCGTAAGCAATTTTCCGAACTTCCCGTATTACCGTTACTTTAATTTGTCCCGGGTATTCCATATCCTCCTGTATTTTCTGTGCAATATCCGCTGCTAGACGATCTGAAAATAGATCATCCACTTTATCGGGTTCAACGATAACACGCACTTCTCTTCCCGCTTGAATAGCATAAGTTTTAGCAACTCCTTCGAAAGATTTTGCAATAGCTTCCAGATTTTCCAATCGCTTAACGTAACTTTCAAGAGGTTCTCTTCTTGCACCCGGTCTTGCACCGCTTATTGCATCTGCCGCTTGAACTAAAGCTGCAATCGGATGTTCCATTTCAATATCTTCATGGTGACTTCCTACAGCATTTATAACGATAGGATGCTCACTGTATTTCTTTACCAGATCATAACCGAGCAAAGCATGCGGACCTTCAACATTTCTATCAATTGTTTTACCGACATCGTGAAGCAGTCCTGCTCTGCGTGCAAGATTTGTATCGAAGCCAAGTTCAGCTGCCATAATTCCGGTTAAGTATGCAACTTCAATACTATGCTGCAAAAGATTTTGTCCATAGCTCGAACGGTATTTCATTCGTCCGATATGTTTTACAAGTTCTATATGAAGTCCGTGCAAACCTAATTGAATTAAAGTGTTCTCTCCTTCTTTCTGAATTTCTTCATCTAATTCCAATTCAACCTTAGCAACAATTTCTTCGATACGAGCCGGATGAATTCTTCCATCAGCAATTAATCTCTCGAGAGAAATCCTTGCTACTTCTCTTCTAAATTGATCGAATGCAGAAAGGATTACAGCTTCAGGTGTATCGTCAACAATTACATCAACTCCTGTAGCGGCTTCAAATGCGCGGATGTTTCTTCCTTCGCGGCCAATTATTCTGCCTTTCATTTCATCGTTCTGAATTTGAACAACTGAAACTGTTGATTCAACGGAATGATCAACTGCAGTTCTTTGGATTGCTTGAATAGTAATTCTTTGTGCTTCTTTCTTACCGTCAATTTTAGCTTGATCACGAATTTCTTTGATAGATTGAGCGGCATCGGTTTTTGCTTTGCTGACCATATTTTCCATCAGCATTTTTTTTGCATCTTCGGAAGTTAATCCGGCAATTTTTTCAAGCCGCACATTTTGTTCAGAGATCAAGTGGCCCAATTCGGAATGTTTTCTATCAAAATCTTCTTTTTGAGTAGTTAAGGTTTTTTCGGCATCTTTTAATACTTTTTCTTTCTGAGTAACAACCTCGTATTTCTTCTCAAGACTTTCTTCACGTGATTCCAACTGCTTTTCATGGTTCTGTAGTTTCTGTTTTTTGGAATTTACTTCCGTATCGAATTCTTGTTTCTTTTTTAACCATTCATCTTTAACTTCAAGTAATTTTTCTCTTTTAATATGTTTAGATTCTTTATCAGCTTCATCAATAATACTTTGTGCTTTTTCTTTGGCAATAGAAAGACTATTTCTGCCCATCTTTGAATTAAGAAACCAGCCAAGAATAAAAGACAACACTACCAATATAGCAGCAACCGCTATTACAATAATTAAATCGCTCTGCATCTTTCCTCCAATATAACAGTATATTTAAACCACAACTGCCGATCCTATTATAGGAAAAGAACATTTTTCCTATAACAATGTGGGAAACCGCCCGCCGCTTTTTACTTCCACTGGTCCCGTATTACGGGATCCCGACAAGTCGGGATGAGGCCTGTAATACACGACGTGAGTCGATAACCCTATAGTTTTACTATTAGTTCTTTTTTATAAATGAACCGGCAGTGTGGAAAAAGTTAGGATGGAGAGGACATAAATTTAGATTCGTTCAAAAGAAGCTTTATTTTTTTGATTTTATCTGTGGCTTGTTT
>Ga0082335_1003588_pt1 | contig 25186 bp, 21 predicted proteins | sample Subgrocontami58m_FD_72375 | JGI IMG/M metagenome (GOLD analysis project Ga0082335, IMG submission 72375) | Subsurface groundwater microbial communities from S. Glens Falls, New York, USA - GMW37 contaminated, 5.8 m (SPADES assembly) (version 2) ...
CACTTCGGCATTTATATCCGGCGGTCGAAACAGGGCTTATCTATACTGATGTTCCGGATGTTGTCAAGTGAAATTGACCTTCAAAAAAAATGAACATCGTGATATATCCTGAGTTCCCGAGAATATGTAACGAGTAAAGGAGGAAAGTCTTTAATAGGAGGGCGATAAGTGCGATTTCTTCTTGCATTAAACATCGTTACAATGTATAGATTGTAACGAGAGGAGGAATCGCCTATGCCGGCTATCGTCTATCAAACCAACAAAAAGACTGGCGTCACCTACGCGTACGAATCGACTTCTCACTGGGACAAGGATAAGCGACAATCCCGGGCGAAGCGCAAATGCATCGGACGGTTGGATCCCCAAACACAAAAGGTCATTCCTACCAGAAAGAAGACGGAAGCCGTTGCCAGTGAGAAAGTCAAACGGGGGCCGGTACCGATCACAAGGACAGCCCGGAGTTTCTATGGTGCCACTTACCTTTTTGACCGCATCGGGGAGGATACAGGGGTGACGGAAGACCTGAAGACCTGCTTTCCCGAGAGTTATCGGCAGATCCTGTCCATTGCCTATTACCTGATTCTTGAGGATAGAAATCCTTTGAGCCGATTTCCCCGTTGGGCCGCAATCCATCGACATCCTCATGGTGAGGGAATCCCCTCACAGCGGAGCAGCGAACTCTTCGCCTCAATTACCGAGGAAGCCAGGCAGCGATTTTTCCGGCTTCAGGGGAAACGGCGGATAGAGAGGGAATATCTAGCCTATGACACTACGTCCGTCTCCAGTTATTCCAAGTGCCTAAGACAGGTCCGTTACGGAAACAACAAAGATCACGATCCTCTGGAACAAATTAACCTGGCCTTGCTTTTCGGGCAAGAATCCCGTTTGCCTTTCTATTACCGGAAACTGGCGGGAAACATTCCCGATGTGAAAACACTGAGGAAACTGTTGGCCGACATGAACACCCTGGGCTACGAGAAGATCAAAGTGGTTCTGGACCGGGGTTTCTTCAGTGCGGCCAATATCAACGACATGTACCGACGTCATATGAAGTTTCTGATTGCTGCCAAATTATCGCTTAAGCTTGTGCAGAGCCACTTGGAAACCGTTCGGGATAAGATGCGCATCTGGACCCATTACAATCAGGACTACCAACTTTACACTTACTCCTTGCCGATTACTTGGGATTATGTCCAGGATCGACCCTATCGAGGGGATACGATCAATGCGGATCGCAGGATGTATCTTCATCTGTATTATTCCCCTGATCGGGCCTTGGAAGATGAAAAAGCCTTCAATACCCGATTAGCGAATTTGCAGGCAGAACTGGAAAGTGGTCAACGCCATCCAGATCATGAGAAGCAGTACACCCAATATTTTGAGGTGAAAACCACTCCGATTCGAGGTTTGAAGATTGTTGCCAAGGAAGAGTCCATCGCGGAAGCGAAACGCAACTACGGTTATTTCGCTCTGTTGAGCAACGAAATCAAAGACCCGGTGGAGGCGCTTTCAACCTACAGGAACAAGGATCTCGTGGAAAAGGCCTTCGATAATCTGAAAGAACGGCTGAATCTTCGCCGCCTGGCTGTTTCCTCAGAACAAAGCTTGGATGGCAAGCTCTTTGTCCAGTTCATCGCTCTCATCTTTCTATCCTACATCACCAAAAAAATGCAGGAGAACAACCTTTTCAAGGACTATACCATGCCGGAAGTTTTAGATGAACTGGATATGATCGAATGCTTTGAACTGCCGGGACAGAAACTCCAGCTTGGTGAAACAACGAAACACCAAATGAATCTCTACACGAAACTGGGCGTCATGTCGCCCGCCTCGTTACAATGATCCGGGAATTCAGGATATATCATAGGGCTAATGAGGGAAGGATATCAAAGTATTAATGAAGGTAATTAAGGCCGGCGCCAAAATACCTGCCGACGTGCAGGGGGCATTCATCACCGTAGGGAATTTTGACGGCGTCCATCTGGGGCACCGGCAGATATTGCAAAAACTCATCCGGGAAGCAGCTCGAGCGGGGCGCAAGGCCTTGCTCGTTACTTTCGACCCTCATCCGAAAATGATCCTGCATCCGGAACGGAGACCCTTCTATCTGCTTACAACCCTGGAAGAAAAGCTGATCCTGCTCGAGGAGCTGGGGCTGGACGCGGTTATCCTCATTTCCTTCAGCCTGGGCTATGCCGGCACGACCGCCGAATCTTTTGTCGTCGACTTCCTTTGGCGCGATCTTCAGGTGCGGAAGCTATTTATCGGCCACGACTATAAGTTCGGGAGAAAGAAAGAAGGCAACGCGGACGTGCTTGCGGCTTATGGAAAGCAACTGGGCTTCGAGGTATGCGTTATCGATGCCGTTTCGGCCGGCGACAGCATCGTCAGCAGCACTAAAATACGCGAGGCGATCCTTGCCGGAGGCGTAGAGACGGCGGCGGCGCTGCTCGGCAGGCCTTACAACGTCAGCGGCCCCGTGGTCAAGGGCCAAGGGCGCGGCGCGTCATTGGGCTTTCCTACGGCCAACATAAAACCGGAAAAGGAATTGCTTCCTGCGCGGGGAGTCTATGCGGCCATGGTGAAACTGGAGGGGGCCAGTTACCGGGCAGTTTTGAATATCGGGATCAATCCGACCTTCGGAGAATCTTCGCTTACCCTGGAAGTGCATCTGCTGGATTTTCATAGCGACCTCTACGGCAAGGTGCTGGATGTCCAGTTTATCAAAAGATTAAGGGAAGAGCGTAAATTCTCCGGTCCGGAGGAATTGATTGGGGAAATGATCAAGGACCGGGAAGCGGCGCAAGTAATTCTCGCACCCCTTTCAGCCTGACCTTTGCGAGCCCAGAAATCCCATGAAAATAGAATACCTGCATTCCTTTGATGTAGCCTACCGGGAGGCGTCGGCACTCCAGGAATCACTACGGGAAAAGCTGATCCTCCGCGATGCCCCTCCCCGGGTGACGAACATCGTTGCCGGCGCCGACGTTTCCTATGCCCGAAATTCCGACTTCTTCTTTGCCGCTGTTGTTTTGTTGAGTTATCCCGCAATGCATGTCGTTGAAGAGGCCTACGCCACGAAGAAGACCAGTTTTCCTTACATCCCCGGACTGCTCAGCTTCCGGGAGGGACCGGCCCTCTTGGAGGCCTTTGCCCAGCTTCGCCAGGTCCCCGATGTGGTCATCTTCGACGGGCAAGGTATCGCCCATCCCCGGGGGATGGGGTTGGCGGCGCACATGGGGTTGTTCCTGAATATACCGACCATTGGCTGTGCAAAAAGTCGCCTCTGGGGGCATCACGCTGCTGTGGGGGAAAGGGCGGGGGATTCCGTTCCTTTGACCAATGATGGGGAAATCATCGGTGCCGTGGTGAGAACCAGGACCAGGGTAAAACCGGTTTTTGTTTCACCGGGAAATTTTATCAGCCGGGAAAGGGCGGTGGAGGTGGTGCTTGCCTGCTGTCGTGGTTACCGGCTGCCGGAACCGGTAAGAAAAGCCCATCTTGCTGTTAACCGGTTCCGGTTGGCGCAGCACGATCATTGACGGCTTAAATAAATATTGCCGATGCAGCTTTCCGCCGAACTGCGGGTATGCTGGGAGTTTATATACAGAGAGATTCCCTGAATGGGGCCGGCCGGTTCTCCTCCCTGCATATCTTTGAACATTTTCTGATAGTCACGATAGAGATTGCGCTTCTCGGTATACCACTCGCCGAGTTTATCGGTCTTGTTCCGGATCACGATATAGCGGAACTTCCCCGCGCCAAACTGGGGGGATCTTCCCGTCCAGCCTTTGGGCACCTCGTTGTCCCAGATATAGCCCAGCACCGGCGTGTTCAATCTTGCCGGAAGGCCGGTGGCGGTAAAAGCCACATAAATTTGCGCCGCCTGATCGTCCTTTTCCGCTTTCCGGATGTCCGCCCCCAAGGGAAGTTTGCCGGCCTTCCATTTCCAGTTTAAAAAGGGATACTCTTTAACGTTGACCTTTACGGGCCTGTTGATCCCAAAGGAAGATTGATCATCGCTGATCATGGTCAGGCAAAGGCCAGCCTCATCTTTCTCGGGTTGCAGTACGGGCTTGCCCGACTTCCTGTCCAGTTCCCAGCCGAAAGGCACGCCTTTTTTGGCGTCGAAATGCGAAAATCCCAGGGGAATAATGCCTTCCCTGGCGATCGCCTGAGTCTCCGCCTGCCCCAGGGCCGACATGAGCAAAACTGGCAGAGCAATAACCACAAGTGATAAGCTTTTAGCCATGGTCCCCCCGGTAAAGGGACATGATCTCGCTTCTCGTAAAGACCGCGTCGACCCGCGCCACGAGCTTGGTGATGTTTTCTCGTCCCCCTTCTTCCCGATCGATCAGAGTAATGACCCGGTCGATGACCAGGCCGGCGGCGGACGCCCGTTCGATCGCCGTGATGGTAGAGCCGCCGGTGGTTATGACATCATCGATAATCACCACCTTTTCTCCCGGTCTCACATCTCCCTCAACGGCGCTTTTTGTTCCATGATCCTTGATATCTTTTCTGATCGTGAAGGATTTGATCGGCTTTCCCTGCTGGTAAGAGATCAGGGAAAGGGCGTTGGCGATGGGATCGGCCCCCAGGGTGAGGCCGCCGGCGGCGGAAACCCCGGCCTCCCGCAGCATTTCGAAGAGGATGGAGCCGATCAGGTTCATACCTTCGGGATCCAGGGTCGTTGGTTTGCAGTTAAAGTAGTAATTGCTGGTGCGTCCGGAAGCGAGCGTGAAGGGCGGATTGTCGCTGTACCGGAAGGATTTTTCCAGGATTATTGCCGCCAGCCTTTTTTTCATCGCTGCCAAATTACTGCTCATAATGCCCGCCTTTCCGAGTCACTGTCCGCTTTCTCGTAAGTGAGATCCGCCGGCCGGCTGGAAAAATGGTCATTGTCCGCCCCCCCGGTGGATACAAGATACGGTGCAAATAAAGGATTCGCCCTTACCGTTTCCGGGCAATATGCTCCATCAGCCCACCATCATTGATCAATTCCTGCATAAACGGCGGAATGGGGTTGACGGCCAGCGTTTTCTCCTCGCCGTCGAAAATTGTAATCCTGCCCAAATCGCCGTCTACCTCAATTTCCTGGCCCTCGGCCACCAGATCCCACAAGGTGGCGGACTCGAAAATCGGCAGCCCCATGTTGAAGGAATTCCGGTAAAATATCCGGGCAAAGCCCCGGGCGATGACGCAGGAAATCCCGGCGGCCTTGATGGCGATCGGCGCATGTTCCCGGGAAGAGCCGCAGCCGAAATTGTTGCCGGCGACGATTATGTCACCCGGTTTGATTTTCTTGACGAACTCCGGGTCGGCATCCTCCATGCAGTGAGATGCCAGGACCTGCGGATCCGACGTATTTAAGTAACGGGCCGGAATGATCGCGTCCGTGTCCACATTGTCTCCAAACTTCCATACCCTGCCGCGAAATTTCATAATCCTTACCTCTTCTTTCTACAACTCATCCGGCCCGGCCACCCGGCCCAGAACGGCCGAGGCGGCCGCCACGGCAGGATTGGCCAGGTAGATCTCGCTTCCCGTATGGCCCATGCGTCCCACGAAGTTGCGGTTCGTGGTGGCTACCGCCCGCTCACCCTTGGCCAGTATGCCCATATGACCGCCCAGGCAGGGGCCGCAGGTGGGGGTGCTGACAGCCGCTTTCGCCTCGATGAAAATCTCCAGCAGTCCCTCTCTCAGCGCCTCGCGGTATATCTGCTGCGTTGCCGGGATGACAATCAGCCGGACGTGAGGGGCCGCCTTCCGGCCCTTGAGGATTTCCGCCGCCACTCGCAGATCTTCGATCCGCCCGTTGGTGCAGGAGCCGATCACCACCTGATCGATGGGCACCTCTCCTGCTTGGCTGATGCCCCGCGTATTGGAGGGAAGATGGGGGAAGGCCACCTGAGGTTCGATCTGGGCGACGTCGATGTCGATTACCCGGCAATATCGGGCATCCGGATCGGAAGCGTAAAAGGTGTAGGGCCGTTCGGCCCTTTTTTCCACATAAGCCCTGGTTATTTCATCGGGGGCAAAGATCCCGTTTTTCGCCCCCGCTTCAATGGCCATATTGGCAATGGTCAAGCGGTCCGCCATGGTGAGGGAGGCCACCGTATCACCGGTAAATTCCAGTGCCTGGTAAAGGGCACCGTCCACGCCGATCAGGCCGATGAGGTAGAGGATCAGGTCCTTGCCGGAGACCCATTTCTGTCGGGGGCCATGGAAAACGACCTTGATCGTCTCGGGCACCTTAAACCAGCTTTCACCCGTCAGCATGGCCGCGGCAAAATCCGTACTGCCCACGCCGGTGGCGAAGGCCCCCAGGGCACCGTAGGTGCAGGTGTGGCTGTCCGCCCCGATCACCACGTCGCCGGGGACCACTACCCCCTGCTCCGGGAGCAGGGCGTGTTCCACCCCTACCTCGCCCACTTCATAATAATGGGTCAGGGACTGTTCCCGGGCAAAATCCCGCAGGATCTTACACTGCTCGGCGGAACTGATATCCTTATTGGGGGTGAAGTGGTCCGGCACGAGGACCACCTTGTCTTTGTCAAATACCTGTTTCGCACCGGTTTTTCTGAATTCGGCGATAGCGATGGGCGCCGTGATGTCGTTTCCCAGCGCGATATCCACCCGGGCATTGATCAGCAGGCCCGGGTGAACTTCTTTTAAGTCCGTGTGAGCACAGAGTATTTTTTCGGTAATTGTCATTCCCATTTTTCTGTTTCTCCTGCTTGTGCTTGTTCGTCCAATCTCGTTCCATCCGGACTTTCCGAACGGACATTATTATAGAATGCTTTATAATTCAACGCTATCTTTCTTCACTTCCCCCTTCAGGCGGTCCAGCCGGTTGAGGGCATTGATGTAGGCCTTGGCCGAAGCCACCAGCACATCCGGATGGGCGCCCCGTCCGACGACCGTGTTATTGCCGTACTTAAGCTGCACAGTCACCTCGCCCTGGGCGTCGGTTCCGCCCGTGATGGCGTTGACGGCATACTGCTGCAGGAAGTCATTGGTTTTGGTGATCTTCCGGATAGCGGCAAAAGTGGCGTCCACCGGCCCGATGCCGAAACCGGCGTCATGGATGACCTCCTTGTTGATCTCCAGCTCCATGGTAGCGGTGGGAATGGCCACGTTGCCGCTTACCACGGTGAGCGATACGAGCTTGTACTTGTCCTCGATGCGGAACATCTCTTCGGAGATAATCGCCTCCAGGTCTTCGTCAAAGATCTCTTTTTTCACATCGGCCAGGTCCTTAAAGCGGGAAAATATCCGGGTTATCTCTTCCCGGGACAGGTTATGGCCCATCTTCTTCAGATGGTCGGCGATGGCGTGGCGCCCCGAATGCTTGCCCAGCACCAGGTTGCTGTCCGCGATCCCCACCGACTGGGGGGTCATGATCTCGTAGGTGATTTTCTCCTTGATCAGCCCGTCCTGGTGGATCCCCGACTCGTGGGCAAAGGCATTAGCGCCCACGATGGCCTTGTTCGGCTGGACGTGGATGCCTGTGATGGCGGTCAGCAGGCGTGAGCTCTGATAGATGCGCTCCGTTTTAATCCGCGTCGAAAGGTGGAAAATATCCTTCCTGGTCGCCAGGGCCATGACCACCTCTTCCAGTGCGGCATTGCCCGCCCGTTCACCGATGCCGTTGATGGTGCATTCCACCTGCCTGGCTCCGCTTCTTATGGCCGCCAGGGAATTGGCCACGGCCAGCCCCAGATCGTTGTGGCAATGGGCGGACAGGACGGCCCGGCCTTTGATCTTCTTGAAGAGAAAGGCCATCAGATCACCGTATTCCTCCGGCAAGGTATAGCCTACCGTATCAGGGATGTTGATTGTCGTCGCTCCCGCTTCGATAGCCGCTTCCACCACCTCGCCGAGGAACTTGCGGTCCGAACGGGTGGAATCCATGGGAGAAAACTCCACATTCTTCGTAAAGGCGGCGGCATGCTTAACTGCGGCGTAGGCGTCTTTCAGCATCTGTTCCCGGCTGATGTTAAGCTGGTATTTGAGATGGATGTCCGACGCCGACAGAAAGGTATGGATCCTTGGATTGGCGGCCTCGGCAACGGCCTTCCAGGTACGGTCGATGTCTGTCAGGTTGGCCCGCGTAAGGCCGCATACCTGCACACCCCTGATCTCCTGCGCAATCTGCCGGACGGCCTGGAAATCTCCCTCCGAGGCCACGGGAAAACCGGCCTCGATGATATCCACGCCCAATTTTTCCAATTGACGGGCCAGGCGTATTTTTTCATCCAGGTTCATGCTGTTGCCGGGAGACTGTTCCCCATCCCTCAACGTCGTATCGAAGATGAAGACCTTTTCGCCTTTTGCTTCCATCTTTGCCTCCTTGTGGGTGAAAATAAAAAAAGGCCATGTGCTGATCCGCCCATGGCCTCTCTTAGGTATCCTTTTAATATGTATCCGGTAAGCGACTACCTAAAACGACGGGCGGTGGTCATAAGACGCAGAAGCGCAAGGCCCAAAAGGGGCAATCGGTTGTTCCAGGCCAGCTCTCGTTGCACACCGGACATCATTTCTTTGCCTACCTAACCCCGATAAGCGGGATAATTAACTGTGCTGGTTACTTAAAGCAAAGGGATGGGCATGTCAAGCTTTTTCTGGGATGATTGAGGAGGTTTACCTGGTAATCCTTGATATGATCATGCGTTTATCAATGGTAAAGAGTGGGTTTCCATTCCTTCTTGCCAATTGGTTAAACGCTGATTAACTTTAACCAAGCAGATCATCTGGTCATTTTTTTTCCTACCGGGGTTTCACGATTTGGGCGAAGGGGGAGGCGAGTATGGATTTCCTCGCGAAGTTGGGCATCGAGAGGCTCAATGCCGGGGCCTCGACAGGCAACTGGTGGAGTGCGGACACGGGCGGCCCTTTAATTAGTGTCGTCTCCCCGGTAGACGGCAAGACCGTTGCTTCCGTCAATCAGGCGTCCATGCGATCTTATGAACAGGTGGTCAAGACCGCTGAAGCGGGCTTTGCCCACTGGCGCCTGGTTCCGGCGCCGCAGCGGGGCGAGATCGTCCGGCAGATCGGCCTGAAATTTCGGACCGTTAAAGATTCCCTGGGCGCCCTGGTCTCCTACGAAATGGGCAAGTCCCTTCAGGAAGGGCGGGGCGAGGTTCAGGAAATAGTCGACATTTGCGATTTCACGGCAGGTCTGTCGCGGATGCCCTACGGCTTCACGATGCACTCCGAACGGGAGCGCCATCGCCTGTACGAGCAATACCATCCGCTCGGCATCGTCGGCGTCGTGACGGCCTTCAATTTCCCCGTGTCGGTGTGGTCCTGGAACGCCATGCTGGCGGCAGCATGCGGCGACGTGACGATCTGGAAGCCCTCGTCCAAGGTACCGCTTTCCGCCATAGCCGTGCAAAAGCTCGTTGCCGGGGTCCTGAAAGAGAACGATCTCCCGGACGGGATCTTCTCCCTGGTCATCGGTCCGGGTGCAACTATCGGCGAGACCCTGCTTGCTGACCGGCGTCTGCCGCTCATCTCCTTCACCGGCTCGGTGGCCGCGGGCCGCCATGCCGCCGAGGTAGTGGCGAGAAGGTTGGGCAGGACCATTCTGGAGTTGGGCGGCAATAATGCCATCATCTTAACCGCGCACGCCGATCTCCCACTGGCGCTCCGCGCTGTTGCCTTTGGAGCCCTGGGGACAGCCGGGCAGCGCTGCACCACCACTAGGCGTTTGATCATTCACGAGGCTATTTATGACCAAGTCCGTGCTGCGCTCGTGAAGGTTTACGGGGGGCTGCGTATCGGCGACCCCCTGGACGAAAAGAACACGGTCGGTCCGCTGATCGACAAGGAGGCGGTTGCCGCCTTCCTGGCCGCTCTGGATGCCTGCCGGGAGCAAGGGGGGCGCCTGGTCTACGGCGGGACAGTACTTACCGGCAAGGGGTATGAATCGGGCTGCTACGTGGTTCCCGCCCTGGTGGAGGCGGAGAACCATCTGCCCATTGTCCAGGAAGAGACCTTCGGTCCGCTCCTCTATCTCATCCGCTATTCGGGCGATCTGTCCGAGGCGATCGCCCTCCAAAACGGCGTGCGACAGGGCCTCTCGTCTGCTATCTTCACTGCCGACCTGCGGGAAGCGGAGGAGTTCCTTTCCGCCGGGGGGTCCGACTGCGGCCTCGCCAACGTCAACATCGGCACCTCGGGTGCCGAGATCGGCGGCGCCTTCGGCGGTGAGAAGGAGACTGGCGGCGGACGGGAGTCGGGTTCCGATGCCTGGAAGGCATACATGCGCCGTCAGACCGTGACCGTCAATTACGGGACCGCGCTGCCCCTGGCTCAGGGTATCCAGTTCGAGGTCGATTCTTAGGAGTGATTTTTTCATCTTTCGGAGGGTTCCGGTGATCAAACCGCAGGATGTAAAAGCGAACATTGCCCGTCATCTTTTGGCCGAGGGGTTTGACATCATCTTCGATGCCGAGAAATCCAGCGGCTCCCGGCTGGTGGACCAGAGAACCGGCGACCGCTATCTGGACTTCTTCTCCATGTATGCCTCCATGGCGGTTGGCTACAACCATCCCCGTCTGTTGGAGGTCCGGGATCAATTGGGACGGATCGCGGTCAACAAACCTTCCAATTCCGATATGTACACTGATGCCCTGGCGGAATTCGTCGCGACTTTTTCCCGCATCGCCATCCCTCAGCATCTGCCCCACGCCTTCTTTATCGAGGGTGGCGCACTGGCCGTGGAAAACGCCCTCAAAACCGCTTTTGACTGGAATTACCGGAAGAATGCTGCCGCCGGACTGGGACGAGAGCCCGGGAACCTGGTTATCCACTTCCGCCAGGCCTTCCATGGCCGCAGCGGCTATACCCTTTCCCTGACCAATACCTTCGACCCCCGAAAGACGCAGTATTTCCCCCAATTTCCCTGGCCGCGCATCATCAATCCCAAGATTCCGTTCCCTCTGACGGAGGAAAATCTAAAGCGGGTCAAAGAGGTCGAGGCTGAGGCCCTGCGAGATATTCGCCGGGTCATTACCAAAGAAGGTAAGGATATCGCCGCGGTCATCATCGAGCCGATCCAGGGGGAAGGTGGGGACAACCATTTTCGTGGAGATTTTCTTCTTGCCCTGCGCCACATCTGTGACGAAGAAGATATCATGCTCATCTTTGACGAAATCCAGACCGGCGTGGGGCTTACGGGCCGTTTTTGGGCCCATGAACATTTCGACGTGCCGCCGGATATTCTGGTCTTCGGCAAGAAGACTCAGGTTTGCGGAATCCTCGCCTCACGCCGTGTGGACGAGGTTCCCTGCAACGTGTTTACCGAACGGAGCCGCATCAATTCCACCTTCGGCGGCAATCTCGTCGATATGGTCCGCTTTACCCATATCCTCACCATCATCGATGAGGAACGCCTGGTCGATAATGCCCGCGTCCAGGGGGATTTGCTGCTTACGGAACTCCGGAAACTGGGCGATGAATTTCCCGCTGCGATTTCCAACGTCAGGGGCCGGGGCCTGATGTGTGCCGTCGATGTCCCGGACAATCACACGCGGCTTCAGCTGGTGAAGGCCTGCTTGCAGGAAAAATTGCTCCTCGTCGGCAGCGGCGAAAGGAGCATCCGTTTCCGCCCCCATCTCATCGTCACTGCCGATGAGATTCAAGAGGGGGTTGCCATCCTTCGGAGGATACTGGAGAAGGGTGACTATACCCGGCTGGAAATCGTTGCCGATACCTGTCTGGGAGGCGGCACCTGAAGATGGCCGCGAGGAAGACGGTGGCGAAAAAGCTGCGGGAGTCGGTGCGGGGACAAGTCATTGCCGACGAGAAGGCGCTGGCGCGATATTCCCGGGACCAGAGCATCTATGAACTCCAGCCGCTGGTTGCCGTCCTGCCCGAGGATGCCGAAGACGTGATCAGGGTCGTTACCCTGGCCCTGCGGGAGGGCGTACCGGTTACGGTGCGCGGAGGCGGATCAGGTACGGCAGGGGGCGCCCTGGGCCGGGGCATTGTCATCGCCTTGCCGAAAAATGAATTCTGGGGCCGGATCGGCGGCTTTTCAGCGAACGGCGGCTCGGCGCGGGTCTCCTGCGGGGCCGGTGTTTATCATAATGACTTGCAGAAGTATCTCCAGGCGCAGGGTTTTTTTCTGCCCGCCGATGTTACGAGTGCGGAAATCAGCCGCATCGGCGGCAATATCGCCACCAGGGCGAGCGGACCCCATGCGCTGAAGTACGGCTCCATCGACGGTTTTCTGGAATCCGTGGAATTCGTAACTGCGGGGGGGGAACTCGTCAATACGGCGGACGAGGCCACGATACCGGGATATTTCAAGAATAGACTCACTGCCTTGGAGCGAACAATCAGCGAGGATGAGACGGCGCGGGGAATCCTGGAAGCGCGGATGGGATTGAAGACTGCCAGCGGCTATAACCTCAGCGCGTTTCTGCGCCCGCTTGACATCGGGCAGCGGATCGCGCAAATACTTGTCGGGAGCGTCGGCACCCTCGGTATCATCACCGGTGCCATCCTGCGGGCCGAGGTCTGGGAGCGGGAGCGGGCGGCTGTTCTGTTTTGTTTTGATGACCTGGTTGAGGCGGGCAGGGCGGTGAACGCCCTGCGAGAATTGGATGCGGCGGCTATTGAACTGATCAGCCGGGAAACATTACGGATCATACGCGAGCGCACTTCACTGACCGGCGCCTTGGTCAAGGATGCGCACCTGCTTTTTGTGGAGCTGACGGGACCGAAAAGGCGGGAACAGGCCGAAAACGCCATTGCCCTGTTGGCACTAAAGGGCAGCAGAATGTGCGCATTGCCGGCTGTCGCCACCGGCGCGGACGAGATCGGGCAGCTGTGGAATATGCGCAAGCAGATCCTTTGGACAATCGAGCACCCGAAGCCCGGCTTCCGGGCCCTGGCAGTGGTCAATGACGTGGGCGTTCCTCCCGAGCGCCTCACCGGGTTCATTGCCGATGTGGAGAAGGTTTTCCAGAGACACCATGTCACCGCGCCGATTTACGGCCATGCCGGCAATGGCAACCTCCATCTGCGGCCGCTTTTCGATGTTACCCGGCCCGGCCTCCGGGAGCGCATCCGACGGCTGGCAGACGATGTCTATGCAACGGTGCTTCGTCACGGCGGCACCGTGACGGCCGAGCACGGCATGGGGAGGCTGCGGGCGCCCTATCTTAGAAAGGAATGGGGCGAAGTTCTGTACACTTATATGCAGGAGGTCAAGGCAATCTTTGATCCGGGGGGGCTCCTCAATCCGGGCGCCATGTTTAGCTCGGCGCCGATCACCGACAACATGCGCCCTGACTTGCTGCAACCTTGACGATATTTTTTAGTTTTCAGCCGTCTTATCAATGTCGGAGGGAGTCGATGAAAAAGGAGGAAGGTATCTATTGGGAACGGCACGCCGCAGCGGAAAGGGTCTGCCTCGATCTCCTCGCTGACTGCCAACGAAAGAATTCCCTGCTGGCCCGCTTCGAACAGAAACTCCTCCGCCAGACCAGTACCCGGATGCTTGACTGGGTGGACCACTTTCATCTGCGTGCCTCAAAAGAGATCAGGGGAAAAATCACCGCCCTGGGTTTCGTCCGGCAACCTGAAAGCAAGCAGGAGGCTTTTCTCCATCCCGGCGCTCTCTTACCGGGGGTAGTCCTGGCCGGACCTGCTTCCGGCCCGGAAGCAGGCGTAGCCCTGCGGGTGGAAAGCATTGCCGACTTCCTCCAGGCGAACGGTTTCCGCGCCGAGATCGACGGCGGACTCTTCGGTCCCTTTCGCCGCTGTTCAGTGGGAATGGAAAACGGGGTCGCTTTTACGGTGGTGGAGCGGAGAGGAACCAGGGATTACGAACCGGTTTATCCGGATGAATCCTATTTACGGCGCTATTTCGAGGCTGTGGAGATGTGGCAAAACCGGCCGCGTACGGGCGACAACGAAGAGGCGACTTTTGCGGCCATTTTGCGGATTGCGGATCAGCTTGCAGAGCAACTGGGCCCCGATTTGGCCGCCCACATTGTCTGCCGGGGTGAACGGGGCTACTGGCTATCCCGGAATTTCGCCGCGCGCCTGCAGCAGAGCCGCCAGGAAGCCCTGGGGTTGGGATGGCTCAATCACGACCACTATACCTTTCGCAGTTCGCGCCGCAACTTTTCCCGGTTGGTGTCCCTTTTTTCCCGGCTGGGCTTCCGGAACCGCGAGCGTTTCTATGCCGGCGCGGAGGCGGGGTGGGGCGCTCAAATAATGGAGAATGCAACGGCCGGTCTGACCCTCTTTCTCGATGTTGACCTGGCACCCGAGGAAGTGGAGACGGACTTTTCCCGTGATGCACTGAAGCCCCGGGAGCAATTGGGCACGGTGGGGCTGTGGTGCGCCCTGCACGGCGATTCCGTCCTCGGCGCCGGCCTGCACCACCTGGCAGCGCGTTTCGAATTCAAGAGCCTGATCGGAGAACTGGCCCGTTACGGCGTGGAGTACATGGCGCCCTTCAGCAATTTTACCTATCTCAAGCAGGCCTTCAGTGTAGCCGAAAGATGGGATGTCGATCCCCTGCGGGCGGAGAAACTGGTCCGGGAGCAGGCCATTACCGGCGCTCAGGGAGAGCGGTTCCTCTCCCAGGGGGCCATCGGCAGCCACCTGGAAAACATCCAGCGGCGCGATGGGTACCGGGGATTCAACAGGAAGAATGTGAGCGCCATCATCCGGGAAACAGATCCGAGAAAATAAACTGCAAGAAGACGAAAAAAACCTAAATCCGACCATCCTGTAAAGAATAAATGAAACAAAAAAGTGATCATAATGATAGAAGTATGATATTTAGCAGTGCCAAGCAAAAACTTTACTCAATTGCCACAATTATCAAGGGGGGGGAGATGAAAAAAATGTGGACTTCACGGGTGGTATCAGTGGTGGTGCTGTTGGGGCTGGGCTCCGTCTGCCAGCTTTTGACCGTATCTGACGCTCTTGCGGCGCCTCAGCCAGCGGTTAAAGCGCCGACGAAACAGGAATCAGGACCATCTGGGGCGATGGAATGGGATAAAACAGTGCAAGCGGCCAAGAAGGAAGGAAAAGTCGTGATCTATACCACCTTGGCTACGGATGCCAGAATGGCCCTCAGTAGGGCTTTCAAGGATAAATACGGTATTGACGCGGAGTGGGTGGCTGGCAGGGGAGCCGAGACGACGGAAAAGTTTTTCGCGGAGCGGCGAGGCGGGATCTATTCGGGGGACCTGTTCATTATCGGCGGTGTTACGCCGATTGTTTCTCTGAAGCCGGCGGGCGTATTGGAGCCCTTAAAGCCGCTCCTCGTCCTGCCCGAGGTGACCAACCCCAAAGCATGGTGGGGCGGCAGTCTCTGGTTCGCCGATAACGCCAGAAGTTATGTCTCTTCCCCCATTCTGACAACGGCCCAATATCTGATTGCCAATACCGCCATGGTAAAAAAGGGTGAAATAACCTCTTATCGTGACCTGCTTCAGCCGAAATGGAAGGGAAAGATTGCCATGAACGACCCGACGACGGTGGGGGCCGGCGCCAGATGGTTTGCCTGCGTATCCGAGAAGATTATGGGAGTTGACTATATGCGGGAACTTGCCAAGCAGGATATCGTCGTGACCCGTGACCAGCGGCTGCAAATGGAATGGATATCAAAGGGAAAATATCCGATCCTCATCGGTCCGCAGCCGACCATTGCGGCTGAATTCATCACGGCGGGCGCTCCCCTGATGTCGATCGAAGTATCGGAAGGCAGCTGGCTGGGAGGCGGAGCTGGATTGGCTGCATATGTAAATAAAGCCCCCCATCCCAATGCTGCAAAAGTATTTCTTAACTGGTTTCATACAAAAGAGGGGCAGACCGTTTACGGTCGGATTTCCCTTGCCGAGAGCGCCCGTCTGGATGTCCCGAACGACTACCTGGATCCGGCGGCCAGACGCAAACCTAACGTGAAGTATTTTATCAGTGAGGACGAGGACTTTATGTTGAAGTTCAGTGAGCTGATGAAATCGGCCCGGCAAATCTTTGCCGTCGGCAAGTAAAGAGGGATTCTTTACGAAACCATTTTACTTATGGGGCGATGGTGCCCTCGCTGTCTATCGTGTAAGTAATATCGCCCTGAGAGTTGGCGGATGTCATGGCCAAGCTTGCCACGGTGCCATTAGTGATCGCCACCGTAACATAGGTTGTACTGATAAACCCGAAGTTGGTCAGGTCGGTTGCCGTGACAGTGGCCGCAGGAGAATTGCTGAAGAAGGCCTGGGCAGCGGTGTAGGCATTCCTTGCATCGGCTTTGGCCGAGGTGTTGAAACCTTTTTTTTTGTACTGGATAAATTGCGGAATGGCGATCGCCGCCAGGACGCCGATGATGGCAATTACGATCATCAGTTCCAGCAAGGTAAAACCTTTTTCGCCCTTTTTCTTGTAAAACATGCTGATCATAATCATTGCTCCTTAAGTTTATAAAACGATTACATGAGCAACGGTTGTGCCGAAGTGAGCAAAACTGCCGGCCGGTTTATGTCCCCATAAGGAGATTTATCCTTTAATATTAGCATCTTGACGCCTGATTGCTGCAGTTTTATTTTTCCTGCCGGTTATTGCCGGAGCGGAAAATGGGTTATTTACACGGCTTTCACGTTTTTTTCACCGCTGTTAATCTTGAATTACAGTTCCCGTTTATCGGGCCTAGGAAGGGTAAAATAAAATGCAGCTCCCTCGTTTATTTTACCTTCTGCCCAGATGCGGCCGCCATGGCGTTCAAAGAGTATTTCGCTGGCAGCATTGCGGGAAAAAACGTAAATTTATGGCTTGCCTGGCAACTCGATTCTTTGATGCGGGGCAGAAAGCCTAACCTTGATAGACGGGATAAGAAACCGAGTTGCGTTAGAATTTATACGGTTAGTGTAAAAATATCATAGGGCCATGATAATTGCCAAAGAATAATTTTGTGAGGGTAAGCAAAAAAGAAAAGGCCCGTTTCCCCATTAAGGGTGAGGGCCTTGCTTTTTCATCCGACCTTCCCGGACCGATTTTTTACTTAATCAGCGAACCGAAAATCTCTTTGGCCAATTTCCTCGTTTCCACCTTCTTGATGATGTAGGCCTCGTCGGGATAAATGTCCGTTGCCAGGGGGATGATTTCCGGCAGGAAGCCTTTGGTCGAGACATCAAGCCTTGTTGAGGGGTAGCCGTAAGCCTGCGACCAGACAGTACCGCCTTCTTTACTCGCCAGCCAGTTGACAAACAACTGGGCTGCGGCCGGGTGCGGTGCATAATTGGTTGCCATGACGATACCGATGCCGGTGGTCAATACTATTCCGTCCTTAACTCTGACCATGCGGATGGGGGCCCCCTGCTTGATAAAGGAAATAGATATCCCCGCAGTGGCGCCGACGGCCACCGGATACTTGCCACGGGCCACCCACTCGATCATCTGGCGATTATCCCGGCTGATAATGGGTTCCTGCTTCACCAGGTCGCGCATGAACTGCGTTCCTTTTTCCTCGCCCAGGGCCTTCACCACGACGAAAGTAAACCAGGCACTGCCGTTACCGCTGATCGACGGGTCGTTAATGACAATTTTCCCCTTCCAGGCAGGTTTCAAGAGATCGGTGACCGTTGTCAAATCCCCCTCCTTCACCATCTCTTGATTCACCGTATAGTACTGGCTGGCAATGGTGGCAATGGCGAGCGCCTGGCGCGTATCATCCATCATCGGGACTTTGCCGCTGCGCCATTTGGTCGGGTCCTTGACTTCGGGAAGGATGAGCAGCGGATCGAGGGGAGCGGTGATCTTCATGGGGCGTATATCGCCAAACCAGTTGGTATCGCCGAGGATAATGGCATCCGCCACATGAAGCCCGGCGGTTTTTTCCGCCTGGAGCCGGGCGGTCACTTCCGCCGCCCGGCCGGCCAGAAAGTCGACGGTGATTCCGTATTTATCCTTAAAGGCCTTGGTAACTTCAGCTCGGACTTCCGGCGGCGACTCTCCTACGTAGACCGTCACCTTCCCCTCCTTTTTGGCGGCCACGACCAGGGCATCCCATTTTTTCTGCCACTCCGGGATGGTCTCCTGGGCAGCGGAGGCGGCAGGCTTCTTTGACGGGGCGGAGGATGAACTTGCCTGGTCGGGCCCGGGAAACATGCCGACTGCCCACATGCTGATCATCACCGATAAGAGTAACCTTTTCATTTGTGCCCTCCTTAAGTTGTCATTGAATAGCCGTTATCGACAATCAGCCGGCAGAACCGGGACAAGGCGACGCCGACTGTTTATCTTAGGCCGAAAATCTCCCGGGACAGGGGATAAAAGCTGCTTTCCTTCAAGAGTAGTTCCTCATCCATCCAGTATACTTTGTCCCCCGGTTTCGGCACACTGTCCTCCAGGCCGGGCGCCAACGGGACGTCGTGCCGCACGGGTGGGAGACCGATGGATTCGCTGGCTATTTGTTGCCCCTCCTTGCTGAGCAGGAAGTTCAGCATCACTGCGGCCGCTGCGGGATGGGCCGGTTTATCGGGCAAGGCCGCCACAAAGGCGCCGGAAAGCATGCTGCCGCCTTCTTTGAGACGCAACCAGGCAATGGGAGCACCGGCGCGGGCCAGGTCTTGGGCCACCTGAATGGTGGTCCCGATGCCGATGGCATACTTGCCCCGGGCGACCGTTTCACCCTGCATGCGGGCATCCCGGGTGATCACTGGATTTTGGAGGGCTAGTTGCCGCAGGTATTTTTCTCCCGCTTCCCGCCCCAGGGCGTTCATCAGAAAATTTGCCCAGGCGCCGCCGTTGCCCGGGAAAGCGGGATCAAGCATGGTGATCTTGCCTTTCCACTTGGGCTGCAGGAGATCGGCATAGGAAGTGATTTCCCCTTCCTTGACCAGCTCCTTATTGATGGTCACATAGGTCATGAAGCCGGCAACCAGGCGCAGCACCAGTTGGTCTTTGTCCAGGAAGGGCAGCACGCCCTGGGGCCAGGCTTTGCTGTCCAGCACTTCCGGCAACAGCAAGTGCGGCTTGGGAGAGGCCAGCACCTTTTTGGGTTTCAATAGTGCCAGTGTGGTGGTCTGTCCTGTTATCAGGATATCGGCCAGGTAGAGGTTGGCGGCCCTTTCCGTGAGAAACTTGTTGGCTACTTCGGGCGCTTTACCGGCCACGGCATCCACTTCGATGCCGTATTTCCGTTTGACGGCTTCGCTGATCTTACTCTTGAATACGGGGCCAACTTCACCGTAAAGAACCACTTTCCCCTCTTTCTTAGCTTCCTGAACCAGCTGGTTCCATTTGGTCTGCCAGTCGGGGGCCGCTTGCATAGGTGCGCCTTTGGCGCCCGGTTGAGAACCGAAGGCGCTGTATGGGAAAATAAAAATGCCGGTTACCAATAGCAGGATCAAAGAACTTTTTTTCATCTTTCTCCCTCCTTGGTACGAAAATAGTTGTTCAAATTACAGTCTCATGATCCTCCCCCATTTCTCTTTCACCTTAGCCACCAGTTCGGGGGCCATCCTGATATCCGGGGGGAAATCCTCTATCCATTCGAAAGGCTTGCAGGCCGAGATGATGGCCCGGGAACTCAGGAAGCCGGTGCCTTTTACCGTACCGGGCTGAACGATGGGGTCAAGGGAAGCCGTGCGGGTCCGGGAGATGAGTTCGATATGCTTGTCCGGGTCGCAGCGGGTGCAAAGGGCCCAAATGACTTCCTGGAAATTGCTGGGATCGATGTCATCGTCCACGATAATGACAAAGCGCCCCATCGGCGTTGCGGTCCTTTTTGAACAGATGAAGAGGCCTACATCCTTATCGTGTCCCGCGTACATCTGCTTGATGGAGGCAACCACGAACATTTGTCCCATGCCTACATGGAACCAGATGCGCTTGATGCCGGGAAGCCCGACCCGCTCGGCGTCGGTATGAAGGATTGAACTGCCCATCAGGGCCGACCAATAGGAATCCTCGCTGTTCCCTCGGTGATTAGGCATGCCGAGAATGATCGGATCGTGGCGGTGGTAAATACGCTCCACTTCTATGGCCGGGGCCAGTCGTTCATGCATGGCGTAATACCCGTGCCATTCTCCGAAGGGACCTTCCAGCCTCTTATCGTCCGGACGCGACCAGCCGGCAATCACGATTTCACTATCGGCGGGGATGGGCAGGCCGGTGATTTCTTCCTGAATTACCCGCAAAGGCTTCTTTTGCATCGCCCCGGCAAAATGGTATTCGGAACCTGAAGGGAGATTGACTGAGGAGACCATAAAGAGCAGGGGGTCATGGCCGAAAGAGATGGCGACGGGGCTGGCCTCGCCGCGGTTGTGAAAGCTTTCGTACTGAAAGCGGCCGTGCTTGCCGGGCAGGATGTTCATGGTGACGCTCTTTTCATCCTGTACCATCGTCCGGTAGGTGCCCAGGTTCACCTGCCCCGAATCGCGGTCGCGGGTGATTACCGCGCCTCCCGTGCCGATATACCGGCCGCCGTCTTTCTGGCACCATCTCGGTGCGGGCAAGGAGAAGAGATTCACCCGATCTTTCTCGATGATATTTTCCATGACGGGGCCGGATTTAACCACCTCCGGGGGATAGTCCGGCCAAGTCTGGTGCCATTCCGACAACGCCTCGCGGAGGGCATCCTGCAATTCGGTGGCTGAATAATCAGTGGGTAACCCGAGCGTCAATGCCACGCGGCTGGGCTTGGTCAGGGAAGAGGTGAGCACCCGGTAGCCTTTGGGGTAATCCCGGATATTGTCGAAAAGGAGAGCTGACGGCTCTCCGGCCTGGGCATTCAGCGCCGCAGCGCAACCGATTTCCTGATCCCAGTGGGCGCCCTCAATGATGGTCAACTCTCCCATCCTGTCCACGGCAGCAAGCCAGCTTCTCAGGTCCCCTATCTCTTTCATGCGAACTTCCTTTCATTTTTTCATCAGTGGACTGAAAATCTCCGCGGCCACTTTCGTCATTTCTCCCTTCTTCACAATATACGACTCATCGGGATAAAGATCGGTCGCTGCCGGAATGACTTCCGGCAGGAAGCCTTTGGTCGTAACATCGAGCCGTGTGGAGGGATAGCCGTAAGCCTGCGACCAGACGGTGCCGCCTTCCTTGCTTAAAAGCCAGTTAACGAATAACTGGGCCGCCGCCGGGTGGGGTGCGTAATTAGTGACCATCGCCACGCCGACACCGGTGGTGAGTACCGTGCCGTCCTTGACTTTTACCAGGCGGATGGGTGCTCCCTGCTTGATAAACGAAATGGGAATCCCGGCGCTGGCGCCGACAGCCACCGGATACTTGCCATGGGACACCCATTCGATCATCTGACGGTTATCCCTGCTGATAATGGGTTCCTGTTTAATCAGGTCACGCATGAACTGCCGGCCCTTGTCCTCGCCCAAGGCCTTAACCATGACAAAAGTGAACCAGGCATTGCCGTTGCCGATCATCGAGGGATCGTTAATGACGATTTTCCCTTTCCAGGCGGGTTTCAGCAAATCAGTCACGGTGGTCAAATCTCCCTCTTTGACCAGATCATTGTTTACACAATAGAACTGGCTGGCAATGGTGGCGAAGGCTGCCGCCTGATGCGAATCGTCCATCATGGGGATCCGGCCGCTACGCCATTTGGCCGGGTCCTTCACCTCCGGGAGGATCAGCAGGGGATCGAGGGGGGAAGCGATCTTCATCGGGCGGAGATCTTGAAACCAGTTAATATCCGAGAGAATGACAAGATCGGCGACGGAAAGGCCGCCGATCTTTTCCGCCTTCAAACGGGCGGCCACTTCCGTGGACCGGCCGGTCAGGAAGTCAACGGTGATGCCGTAATTGTCCTTGAATACTTTAGCAACTTCAGTTTTGACTTCTGGCGGCGCCTCTCCCAGGTAGACCATCACCTTCCCTTCTTTCCTGGCATTGGCTACCAGGGTATCCCACTTTTTCTGCCAGTCCTGGGTTGGTGCCACGGCAGGCTTCTTTGCCGCGGACGGCGAAGAAGCTGCCCGAATAGGCCCGGCAAACAAGCCACCGGCCAACATGACGACCGCTAGTGATAATAAAAGCCTTTTCATTGTTATTCCCCCCTCAACTATGTGATCCCCCCGGAACACCAATCCTACTTAAGACTGAGCCATGCCGGGAACACCCAGAATGGCTCAGTCCTCCGCACCTCTATAGTTAGACCTTAATCCCGGCCTTGTGATATTCCCGGTCGGCCAGCTTGTACTCGTCCTCGACCTTGATGATTTCGATCCCCGAGGCTTTGTCTTCCCCCCAGAAGTGCCGCCCTAAGGGATCCAGGACGAGGAGCTCATCCAGTCCCGCGCGCCAGACCTTATAGACTTTGGCTATTACCGGCCGCTGGACGAACTGTTCCGTATCCCTGATAATCAGCTTTATTGCCTCCCCCTCCTTGTCCAGGATATCCTCTTGCGGATACCTGATGAACGTTTCCCATTTTGCCATCTCTATCACCTCCGACACACATATGATATATAATTCTATCTTAAAAACCGTATTCTTTCCATTTGCCCAATATCTTATCCTGCAAATCCTGCGGATACATCGTGGGATTCGTGAACCGCGATTCGATAGGCGGGAAGGGCCAATCCATCGGCGCCGTACAATCGATAATGGCCCCGACGCCAAACATGTAGTGTCTTTCATAGGCCGTCAGGTACGGAAGCAAGGGCGAACCGGGACCTTGTTCCAAGCGTCTTATCCCCCTGATGGGGTGGCAGCGGAAAATGATTTCATGCAGCACCTCCATGGGACTATAGAGGTTGGCCGTCTCCTCCAGAAAGATGATATAATTGACCTGTCGGCCGCATTGCGTAGACCAGATGATCGCCGCCAGCTCGTGGATAAACGCCGGATAGGGCTTCTTCTTGATGGCAACGATGGCCGAAGCCCAAGGACCATAGGGTGGCACGTACAAGCCTTTCACATCGATCCCTTTTTTCCGCACCTCCTGCAGAATAGCCGCGCTCTGGGTCAGGGACGCGGCGGAATGGCCGTCGTCCACGGGCATCCCCATGCAAGAGCTGGCGAGGATCGGATTGTTCCGGTGGGTGATGCAATCCACCCGGACAAATAACCGCTCCCGGTCCGAGCGCTCGGAAACCCGGTAGCCGGTGTACTCCCCGTGGGGCCCCTCTTCGGCCCTCTCTCCCGGCATCACGGTGCCCTCGATGACGATCTCGGTAGAAGCCGGCACATAGAGATCGCTGGTCTCGCATTTGACCAGTTCGACGGGCGCCCCCCTCAACCCCCCGGCAACATCTACCTCGCTCACCCCGGCCGGCGCATCGGTGCAGGCGGCAATCGCGCAGAGCGGATCAGGTCCGATGGCGATGGCCACGGACATCGGCTTGTTTCTCGGTTCGTATTTTTCATAAAACATGACGCCTTCATGCCGGAAAGCTTCGACCTGGGAAGCCAGGGTCCGCTTGCCCAGGATGTGCAGTCGGTACATGCCCCAGTTTACCCAGTCGCTGTCGGGATCCTTGACGATCTGGGCATGCCAGGTGCAGATATACCGGCCACCGTCCCCCTTGTGGATCATCGGGGCGGGGAACTTCGTCAAATCCACGTCATCCCCTTTCAGGATGTTCTCCTTGCAGGGTCCGGTCTTGACGATGACGGGCTTGATGGGGTTATTCATCCTCCTGATGAACTCATCGATGATGACGGATTCATGCGTATCCGGATCAAGGCCCATGGCAATCGCCGGCCGCCGGTAAACACCCTTGGCGCTCCCGCCCATCTGTCCGCCCATCATCCGGTTAAAGCCTTCCGGATAGCCTTTAATTTTTTGAAAAAAAGGCGCCGGGGCCCCGATCTCGTTGGTCCTGCGGATGATGGCGCTGGCCTCGAGATTCCAGTCCACTTCCGTATTGACCCGCACGAGTTCCCCCGCCGCCTCCAACGCCTCCATAAACTCCCGCATGTCATAAAATGGATAGCCGCTCATTCTTACCTCCCTTCATTGTTGGCAATGTCGCTAAAAGAAACTTCTGCTCCAGCTTCAGGCTGATAGATATGCTGTTTATCTGCCACACGTCAATAGGGGGAAACCTCATTCTGATAGGGGAAACCCCTACCTCCCGGCAAGGGTATGCTCACAAAACAACAAAATAGCAGGAACCAGCGGAAAAAATTCCTGAATTTTTAAAAGCGGACACTTTTATCTTGACACACCAGCGCCAGTTCTCCTATACTCGGCCACCCAAAAAGCGAGTGCTGATCTAATTAGGGTAGAACATTCGGACTTCTGCTTCTTTCCGCTTCTCCTCCTGTCTCTTGGCTGATTCACTTCACCTATTGTGGGATATTGACAATTCAGGTGGCATGCAAAGCTTCTCAACAAAAGTTCTTGACCCCGATAAAGGGGATAAGTCCTGCAATCAGGATAAGTGCGTTAACGAAATTGCTTTCCAAGAGGAAGCAATTTCTAACTTACTAAAAGGAGGTGATACCTGGCAGTTTGCAGATGTAAAGATAGCTTCTTAAGCTGATGTCTTCTTTTTTTGAACTTGTACCTGCGCGAAGATTCATTTGTTTTCTCAAATGTGGCAATGTCAAGCGAAGGAGGATGGCGGATATGGCTATAAAGGATGTAAGGGAATTTGTTGATCGTTTGGAAGCGGCGGGTGAACTGGTAAAGATTAAGAAAGAAGTGGACTGGAATTTAGAGGCCGGCGCCATTCTGAGGAAATGCAATGAGCAAGGCCTCCCGGCGCCCTTTTTTGAGAAGGTAAAGGGCTATCCCGCGGGCTACAGATTGGCCGGGGGGTTGATGGGGGGCAGTGGCCGTGAACATCCCTTCCGTCGGGTGGCCGTGGCCATGGAGATGGATCCGGATACCCCGACCGAGGCGCTCGTCGAAGAGATTGTCAGCCGGACCAAGACGCCGATCAAGCCAAATATCGTACGGACCGGGCCCTGTAAGGAGAATATCCTCAAGGGCGCTGATGTGAATCTGTTGAAGTTTCCCATCCCCATGATCCATCTGGGTGACGGCGGGAGATTTATGGCCACGTGGCATATAAATGTGACGAAAGACCCGGATTCAGGCTGGGTCAACTGGGGAATGTATCGTGCGGAGATGATTACACCGACAAAGCTGGCGGGCATGCTGCTCTTTTTCCGCCACGGTGGCTATGCCTATTATCAGAAACACGAGCCCAGAAATGAACCGATGCCCATTGCGATCGCCATT
>Ga0082335_1003594_pt1 | contig 25167 bp, 31 predicted proteins | sample Subgrocontami58m_FD_72375 | JGI IMG/M metagenome (GOLD analysis project Ga0082335, IMG submission 72375) | Subsurface groundwater microbial communities from S. Glens Falls, New York, USA - GMW37 contaminated, 5.8 m (SPADES assembly) (version 2) ...
TCTGCCTTGACGAAACCCAGGCGATGCCGCTGGAGACGCTGGAAACATTGCGCTTGCTGACCAACCTGGAAACGGAAAAAAGAAAACTGGCGCAGGTGATCCTGTTCGGCCAGCCCGAGCTCGACAGGAAGCTCGCCCACGAGTCGGTGCGGCAATTGCGGCAGCGCATCACCTTCCAGCATCATTTGGGCACGCTCACGCGCGAGGAGCTGGTGCATTATCTGGCCCACCGCCTGAACGTCGCCGGTCACAGCGGCGATACGGTATTCAGCAGCCAGGCGGTGGGTGCGATCCACCGCGCCACCGGCGGCGTGCCGCGGCTGGTGAACATCCTCGCACACAAGGCCCTGATGCTCGCATTCGGTGAGGGCGTGCGCCAGGTGCGCGCCCGGCATGCGCGCGCCGCGATCGCCGATACGCCCGCAGCCAGCTCCTTTCCGGCGCGCCACTGGGCTTGGCTGGCCATGGCGGGCCTGCTCGCCGGCAGCGGCATCGGTTGGCTGGTACTCAAATGAGCCTGATCAACAAAATGCTGCAGGACCTGGACAAGCGCCATGCAGCCGACGGCAGTGGCAAGGCGGTGACGCAGCAATTGCGCCCGGTGCAGGCGCGCAAGGACTGGCGGCGCGTCATGTGGGAGCTCATCGCCGGCCTGGTCATCGGGGTCGGCTGGGCCGTGTGGGTGATGTATCAGATCTCGCCGCGCTCGGTGGTTACCGATTTGGCTTTCCAGTCGCAGGCGAAAAGATTGCAAGCGGCTGCAGGGCTTCCGGCTCCGGCTGCTGCGCAGACGCAAGAGCCTCCGGCCGCTCCTATAGCAGCGCCGGCGCAAATTGCCGCCCCACAGCTGGCGCCTGCCGCAGCGATTTCGGAGCCCGCGGCGCCTGCAGTTGTGCCGGTCTTGCCTGCGACCAAAGTGACGGAACCGGTCAATGCGGACATGCTCAAGCTCGCCACCGAGATTGCCACGCCGCTTGCCAAGAAAGGTTCCGCCGCCAAACCCAGCGCCGAGCGCAGGCCCGCTGCCGAGGCTGCGCCGGCACCCAGGACGGCGAACAAGGGAAAGCGCGCCCCGACGGTGACAGCCCAGGGCGCGCCGGCACCCAAGGCACAAAGCCCGGCCAGCATTGATAAGCAAGTACATGTGCCGACCCAGGCCGAGCGCGCCGAAAACGAGTTCGGCAAGGCCACCGTGCTGCTCAATCAGGGCCGGGTAGCCGAAGCGATGGATGGCTTCAAGTCGACCTTGCAGCAGGACGGCGGGCACGCGGCTGCGCGCCAGGCCTTGGTCGGGCTGCTGCTGGAGAACCGGCGCATCGACGAAGCGCAGCAACTCCTGCAGGAAGGCTTGAGTCGCAGTCCCGATCGATCGGCTTATGCGATGCTGTTGGCACGAATTCAGGTGGAACGGGGAGATCTGCAAGGAGCCCACGATCTGTTGAGCAAGCATGCCGGTAGCGCGGCGAACAACGCCGATTACCACGCGTTCGATGCGGCGCTGCTGCAGCGTCTCGGGCGCCACAAGGAGGCGGTTTCAGGGTACCAGGCGGCGCTCAGGCTCACGCCCGGCGCCGGCGTGTGGTGGATGGGAATGGGCATTTCGCTGCAAGCCGACAACCGCGGCACGGAGGCGCTGGACGCTTTCGGGCGCGCCAAGGCAGCGGGCGGTCTCAGCGCGGATTTGCTCAGTTTCGTTGATCAGCGCATGAAACAACTGCAATAGCCGGGGCATGCAGGACCGCTACCAGGAAATCTATCAGGGCTACAGATGGCAGGTGCCGCAGCGCGTCAAGGTGACGCTGCGTTCCACCGCGCGCCCGTGGGCGAGACCGTGTTCGCCTGGAGCCGTGATCCTGCGGGTGAGCCGTCCGCGCCGCTGGTATCTATGAAGCGCTTGCGATGAACTTGGCAGATTTGCTCGGAACGGTGGCGGGCGTTCTCACCACCTTGGCCTTCGCGCCGCAGGTATGGCGCGTCTGGAAAACGCGCTCCACGCGCGACATATCCTTGAGCATGTACCTGGTTTTCACTACCGGGGTCGGGTTCTGGCTCGCCTATGGTCTGGTCCTGGGCGCCTGGCCCATCATCGTGGCGAACTCGGTCACCCTGGCGCTCACCGGTACCGTGTTGGCGCTGAAATTGCGCCACGGCTGACTTTTCGCGAGATAGGACCGATGAAACTGTATACCTTCTTCCGCTCTTCCGCCGCGTTCCGCGTGCGCCTCGCGCTCAACTGCAAGGGCCTCGCCTACGCGCCGCAGGTGGTCAGTTTGCTCAAGGACGAGCACAAGCTTTCGAGCTATCTGGCGGTGCATCCGCAGGGCCTGGTGCCGGCCCTGGAAGACGGCGGCAAGATCTACGTGCAGTCGCTGGCGATGATGGAATACCTGGAGGAGACGCGTCCGCAGCCGCCGCTCTTGCCCGCGAATGCCGAAGACCGGGCCTACGTGCGCGCGTCGGCGCAGATCATCGCCTGCGAGATCCACCCGCTCAACAACCTGCGCACGCTGCGTTACCTGAAGAAAAGCTATCGCCTCGACGACGAGGGTGTCAACGTCTGGTACCGCCACTGGATTGCCGAAGGGCTCAACGGCCTGGAGGTTTTTCTTGCGAGTTCCCACAAATCCGGAAAGTACTGCTATCGCGACCAAGTCAGCATCGCCGACTGCTGCCTGGTGCCGCAGGTGTTCAACGCGCAGCGTTACCAGTGCGACCTGGCGCCGTATCCGACCATCATGGGCATTTTCGCGGAGTGCATGAAACTGGATGCGTTCATTAACGCCCAGCCGAGCCGGCAGCCGGATGCAGCGTAGCGTTGCTGCGGGGGAAAAATCGATGTGGCGCCGGCGCACATCAAGGATCTGCGCATTCACGATCTGCGCCGCACCCTCGGTGGCTGGCAAGCGGCCACTGGAGCTGTCGGTAATCGGGCGCACGTTGCAGCACCAGAATGTCAGCACGACGGCAATTTATGCTCGCCTGAGCTTGGACTCGGTGCGCGAGGCAATGCAAAAGGCAACCAGCGCGATGCTCGTTGCCGGCGGGATTGGCCACGCAGCAGAGGTAAAGCCAATTCTGGGAACGAAGAAAAAGGCAGCACGTTCTTAAGCCCGGAGCGGAGGTGATCCCGTTGCGCGGGCAGGCGGCTTGACGGTTTTGTCATGTAATCTATGCTATTGCATAACGTATTTAATTGGATTACATTACTTCCATGATTAAGAATTTCCGACACAAGGGCATCGAACGATTCTTCAAGAAGGATGACGCTCGCGGGATAAACACCAAGCATGGGTCGCGTATTCGCCGCATACTGGACCTGATCGAAGAGGCAACCGCTGTTGAGCAGTTGGATATTGCCGGCATGTACCTGCACCCGCTGAAATTCGACCGGAAGGGAGAATGGGCGATGACTGTATCGGGAAACTGGCGCATCACGTTCCGCTTTGTTGGCGATAACGCGACCGATCTAAACCTGGAGGATTATCACTGATGGCTAAGAGCTTGAGAAACCCGAACCGATGCCCGACGCACCCAGGCGCAATCTTGCGCGAGGATGTATTGCCGGCGCTTGGCCTGACGCAAAAGGAATTCGCCGACCACCTGGGTGTTTCGCGCCTGACGGTTTCGGAGGTTCTGCTTGAAAAACGCAGCGTGACGCCTGACATGGCGATTCGCTTGGGCAAGCTGCTGGGCAATGGCCCGGAGATATGGCTACGCATGCAGCAGGCCGTCGATGTCTGGACGCTTGAGCAGCGCGGGGGATATGAGCGCATCGAGCGCCTGGAGGCTGCATAAAGGTTTAACCGTCCCCGGTGCGGTTCACCGGGAAAGAGGGGACCTCGGGAGATACCTCCCGGTCATCACGATCGGGGAGCGCTCGCGAACATGGCGGGTGTTCGCAGCGCTCGGGTAGCAGCGCGCCAATTCCGCGCTTACAACGCGCTTACAACCTGAATTGCCGCTTCCGCGATTCGCTGTAAGCCGTTGTTTTATTTGGTGCCCCGAAAACGAATCGAACGTTCGACCTGCCCCTTAGGAGTTTCTGGGTCCGGCATTTTCGCCACCTTTACCAAACTTGATAAATCTTTACAAAGCTAGATTCTACGCCTATACTGAGGGTGTTCGTGCTATGACGAATCTTAACCAAGGTTCACCAATCTCATAGCACCGGCATAGCACCGGAGGCGTAGATGGCAAATCGAGTCAATCTCACCAAGGCGGCGATCGACGCTTTCCCGCCGGCGCCGAAGCGCAAGCGCACCTACTACTACGATTCCAAGGCCAAGGGCCTGGCCGTTGCGGTCACGGATAAGGGCACCAAGTCATTCATCGTCTACCGCTGGGTCAATGGGCGCCCTGAGCGCATTACGCTGGGCAGGTACGCTCAGGGCCACGGGCCCGGCCTCACTATCGAGCAGGCCCGCAAAGCCGCCTCAGAGACGAATTTAGCCATCGCAAAGGGCGAGAACCCGGCCGAGAAGAAACGGACGGCCCGCGGGGAAATCACGCTCGGGGGCATGTTCGAGGAATACAAGATCCGGCACGTCGAGGTACACAACCGCCGGCCGGACAAGCCGCAGGCCAACTACCGGCTGTACCTGAAGCATTGGGAGAACCGCAAACTCTCCAACATCAAGCGGGCCGACATTCAAGCCCTGCACGCCAAGCTCGGCCGGGAGACGGGCAAGGTGACGGCGAATATCGCGGTCAAGCTGCTGCGCGCCATGTTCAACAAGGCAATCGAGTGGGAATACTGGAACAAGCCCAACCCGGCGCGCGGGATCCAGCTATTCAAGGAGAAATCCCGGGATCGCTTCCTGCAGCCTGACGAACTGCCAAGATTTTTCCAGGCGCTTGCCGACGAGCCGAACGATACGATCCGCGATTTTGTTCTGGTCGCGCTCATGACCGGCGCGCGGCGCGACAACGTGATGACGATGAAATGGGAGGACGTTCAGTTCGAGCGCGGCGAGTGGCGAATTCCGCAGACCAAGAGCGGAACGGAACACGCTGTGCCCCTGCTGCCCGAGGCGGTGTTGATTCTGAAAGCCAGGAAGGATTCACGAGGGGAAAACGAATATGTCTTCCCAGGCTTCGGTGCGCATGGGCACCTGGTCGAGCCGAAAAAAGGCTGGCGTCGCATACTTGACCGCGCCGAGCTTATGCAGCTGGTCGACTGGATCGCGAAGGCGCAAGGTTGGCCGAAACCGCAGGCCGATGCAGCAAAGGCCGCGCCTGATGTGTCTCGCGCCCTGAAGGAGGCTCGATCCACAGCCAAGGCGTTGCAGATCGATGCGGCGCCCGCGCGCATCAAGGATCTGCGCATTCACGATCTGCGTCGCACGCTTGGTAGCTGGCAAGCGGCTACCGGGGCTAACCTGTCTGTGATCGGGCGCACATTGCAACATCAGAACGTCAGCACCACCGCGATTTATGCTCGCCTGAACCTGGACTCGGTGCGCGAGGCAATGCAGAAGGCAACCAACGCGATGCTCGCTGCCGGCGGGATTGTCCGCACCGCAGAGGTAAAGCCAATTCGGGGGACGAAGAAGAAAGTGGCAAGCTCTTAAGCTCAGGTCCGGATGCAATCCTGGTGTCCGCGCAAACCGATCAACTGCGTCTATCTCTTGACATTTAACGCGACGCGATATACATTAAACCATGACGATACGCTCCTTCCAGTGTGCTGACACCGAAGCGCTTTTCGAGGGGAAAAGCCCCAAACGGTTCCGCAACATCGAGAGCGTGGCGCAGCGAAAACTCCAAATGCTGGATGACGCTGCGGAGCTTCGTGATTTGAAATCGCCTCCTGGCAATCGCCTGGAAGCATTGAGCGGTAACCGGGCCGGGCAACACAGCATCCGCATTAACAGCCAGTGGCGTGTGTGCTTTACCTGGACTAAGGCGGGACCGGAGGGCGTTGAAATTGTGGATTACCACTGAGAGGCAGAACATGGCAACCAACAAAATGCGGCCGATTCACCCCGGAGAGATCATCCGGGAAGAGTATCTGCTTCCGCTGCAGATGACCCCGCACGCCCTCGCAATGGCGTTGCGCGTGCCGGCGCCCAGAATCAACGACATTGTGCGTGAGCAGCGGGCTGTGACCCCCGACACTGCCTTGCGACTGGCGCGCTATTTCAACACCACCGCGCAGTTCTGGCTCAATCTGCAAAGCTCATTCGACTTGAAGCAGGCCGAAAGCGAAGCGGGCCGGAAGATTGCCGCGGAGATTCAACCTATGGGGTAGGCCGCGTAGATTTCACCGTCCCCGGTGCGGCAAGAGAGAAAGGAGCTATCCATGGAGAAGCAAGAGGAACCCGGTAAGGTCTTGAGACAGGCGTTGGACGCTGCAATACTTGGCCTTGCGAATGGGAAGATCACATCGAGGGCCAGCAACGCGATAGTCATGGTCAGTTCAGACTGGAATAAAATCCTCAAGCATCAATTGAGGTACATGAAGCTGTCGCACAAGATGAAGTGCCCGCGAATAGGCCAAGTATCCACGATGGCGCCGCTTCTGGAAGCTCTGAGCGCCAATGACAGCGAGGGGATACTGACTGAAGCCAAGCGCATCCGTGCTGAATTTAAACCAATCATCGAGGCGGCAAAGGCGCGGGTCGAAGAGTTGCGCGATTTGGCGTGACACAACTGAGTCTTCACCGCCGCCTGACGGACTCAGGCAAAAGCGGGGACCTCGGGAGGGCTAGCTCCCGGGGCACCCTGACCCTCATAATCGATACAGGAGATCGAATCATGAAAGCTACGAAAAAGAGTAACACGAAGGCGGAGCGCGCGGCTGCAACCGAAGCAGCTTTCAAGAGCGGCAAAACATGGGCGCAGAGATTCATCGAACTCGTTCGAGAGAATCCGAAGGACTATCGTCTGCAAGGATGGATTCAAGACGTAGAGATGAAGTTCGAAGGCAATCCGCGCGAACTCAACGACTTCTACATGACGATCCAGCAGGCTTGCATGGGAAAGACCGCGCCGGGTCGCAATGACTGCGTTCTGAGCGATGACGATTACGATAGCGTCCAGCTAGACCTCGGCATAATCAAGGATCTGGTGGACGTGGTGAACGAGGAGATTCCCGATGACAGTCGGGGCAAGACCGTCGCGCTGTTGCTATTCGAGCGAATCGAGAAAGCTGATGCCACGCTATCAGCCGCCTGGAAGAAGACAAAGCAGAAGCAAGAAGCTGGCTCCGTGGGGGTAAGCCATGGATAAGTTGGGCAACAATCCGTTCTTTCTGGACGCAGAGAAGCCGTTCACCGCGCTCGCGCACATCCTCATTGACATCGAGAAAGCAGGCGCTCTATCGGCTGAAATGAAGGACGCAATCCGCTCGCACGCAGAGGGGCTGCTGGAAACCGTTCCTAATTCAATCACCGGAGTCGCCTCGGTCACGGCATTGGCGCACGCCGGCGGTTTCGGTGTCCTTGATAACACGGGCGCAAATGCCTCTTGGGCGGTGTGCCAATTGGCGGACGCAATGCACGCCGCTATGGAGCTTGAGTACGTCTTCAGCGGCCGGATGAAATCAGAATACACAGCCGCGGATATGAGCCATGGCTGACCTCACTGCTGGCGCCGTTGACCTCCCGGACCACCCCATCGATATTGCACTCGCGCGGCTTGCCCAGGCACAAGCGTGCGCCAGTGTCATAGAGTCGACGCTCATCGATCGCAAAATGGGCAGAGACGACGGGTTCACGGACATTGTACTCAGGGATCTGGCGTCAACCGTCGAGACCCTCGTGATCCAAGCCAAGGACGCGGTCCGCAGCATGACCGGCAACGGAGGGGCGCATCATGGATAACAATCAATGCATTCTAGACCGCGAGCAAGTGAAAGACCTCCGGCATATGCTTCTGATCGGGCTCGCCAGCTATGGGGAAATTGAACGGCTGGTGAATGCTCATGAAGTTCACCAGCTGGTCAGCGATAAATTACCGGAAGACCTTCGTCCGCTGCACCCAACGGGAGCCGCGGACACGGTCAGCGGGTTTGCGACAGCGCTGTGCCACTTGGAGTCAGCTTCAGAATCAGCGCAACCGCCGGAGGCAGCATGAACACCTGGTCGCAGCCGGCCGCGCGGGGGTGAGCCATGGATGAAAGAGAAACCACAATCGCCCCAGGGGTGACGCGTGAGGACAGCGCTTGGGGTTACACACTCAAGGGCATGAAGGGGATGCTGCTCGCCTCTGGGCTCGCGAAGGAGGAATGGTTCTGGAACGGTCGCCGCGCTTCCGATGGCAGGCGCCTGACCACTGTGCATTTCAAGATTGACGGCAACCGCGCCAGATGCAAGCCCAACCATTGGACGGAGGGGGAATACATAATCGAGGTTGACTACCCCAAAGAGGAAGTGCGGAAGCGGCGCAAGGCGCAGCAGCAAAAGGAGGCCGCAAACAAAGCCGAAGAGAATCTCAATCTCGGGGTCGTCATGACGGCCGCTGCGTTCAACTGTGAGGGCAACCCGGATAATCCATGGCGCTTCCCCGCCGAGACGATCGATCAGGTCAAGCGGCATCTTCGCGAGATGATACGACTATTCGAAAGCGGTGGCTTCGAAGTGCGACCAAGCTCGAGGCTCGAAAGCGACGCTGCATTTCAACGATTCGTCGGACGTGCCGTGGGCGCGCCTTCCGATTCGGCGGCTGGAGCGTAGTCATGCAACTGGTCAAGATACGGTCTTGGTCTGCAAGCAGGATCGATCGACAAGCGGCAAACGACCCCACGTACTGACGATCTGAAGAAGCACAGGCGCGAGCGATGAACACAGTGCCAATGCAGCGGACGCGAACGGCGATAATCGGTGCTGCGGCTCTGCTCATCGTTGAGGCTGCCGCCGCGGCGGATTTGGTGCAAATTAACCCCAACGAATCCTCGGAGAAGTATTTTCTCCTACCCGACTCGATAGTCTCTGTCGGAGACAAGGTGCGCGCGTGGTTTCTGACCGACTACGAATCGCCGCGCACGTCGCGTTCGGGCCTCCAATATCGCTCCGCAAAGTCGATGTGGGTATTCGACTGTACGGCCCGGGCAAGCGGTCTGCAGCAACTAGTCTTGTACCAGGGCGCAGGAGGCAGCGAGACCGTGGTGCAATCAGGAGAACAAGTGGGGAGCTTGTCTGGCGTCGTACCGGGTTCGGTAGGCGAGTCCATGTTGGTCGCAGCGTGCGCCGGCGCGCCGCCACCGCAGCAGCAGCAGCCCAAGCTGCATCGTTACTCGTTTTGAGGACGAGGCCGAGGGGGGGCCGCTGCCGCTATGGTGGAACGCAAGAAGAGGGAGACAGTTCCGCGCCCCCGTTTCCTCGACGATAAAGGAGTGGCACGCGCGCATTGTGAAGGTGAAACCGGCGCGAACGAATGGTGTATGCCAGACACCGTGCGACAGGCCATTACACTGCTAGTCAGCGATGCGCCAGACTGTAAGCAACTTTCCACGTTCCTCGCGCTTGTCGAACTTGACATGCGGCAATTACTGTTCACGGAGTCCAACGAGAAATGCGGGAAAGGCGATCGGTTATTTTCGCGGCGTCGCTTTGCTGGATCGCTTGCCACCAACATCCATGAATTGCTTGGGTTTCCCTTGGGTCGCGGTCGAAACGGTGCGTACTATCGTGTGCTTACTACATCATTCGCTGCACTCGGGTTGCCGGCAAGTGATGTCCGGCCATACGCGATTCACGGCATTGAAAGCGCGACACTCTCCAGTAAGGAGGAGATGCGTCAGATCCTTCCCACACTCGCTAATCCCGGGAAGCGTGCCTTAAAGGCGCAGCTACTATCTCGGAGGGAGCGCGCTAAGAATAATCGCATTGCACTTCGCAAATCACTGACGCGTAAGGTTTAATAGGACCACTTTTTACAACACGCGCAATGTGATTGAACATGCTCAACATACGGCACACGCCGTGTATTTGAGGAGCATGACATGCAGAGTGAGAAAAGCGCTGCCGCGGCGCCGAACCTCCTGAACCGCAAGGAGGCTGCCGAGTACCTGGGTATCGAGGAAAGTACTTTAGCCGTCTGGGCCTCGACCCGTCGCTACGGATTGCCGATGATAAAGATCGGTCGCCTTGCGAAGTACCGCAGATCCGATCTCGATGCCTTCATTTCGTCGAGGACGGTAGGCGGTGTGGCAGCGTGAGGCGATGAACATCAGCCGGCATCCCTCGCGCGCCGCAGTCGACCGCGCCCTGCGCGAAGCTGAAGTGCTGTGGAGACCACCCCACGACGCGCGCAACATCATACCGTTTCGCCGGGTACTGCGAACCTGCAGCGCGTGCGGGCAACACCTCGACGCTGCGCGCGAAGTCGTGATTTGCACGACTTGCCTCGCCTGGGATGAGGCGCTGCGCGGACTGGCAATCTCGAAGCGAGCACTCGGCTGATGTCTCATACCTTCACAAAGTTGTTTTCATCGATCACCGAGTCGACGGTGTGGTGTGAACCGGATCGAACGCGACTCTGCTGGATCACCATGCTGGCAATGGCCGATCAGCGCGGCCGGGTGTGGGCCAGTATTCCCGGCCTTGCAAACCGAGCGCGGATTCCAGTCGAAGATGCGAGGGTAGCGATAGCGACCTTTCTTGCGCCGGACCCCGACAGTCGCTCCCCCGAGAACGAGGGTCGCAGGATAGAAGTGATTGACGGTGGCTGGCGGCTGGTGAACCACGAGAAATACAGGGCCATCCGTGACGAAAATTCGCGCCGAGACTATCAGCGTGAGTGGGACAGGTCGAACAGAAAACGTTCGGGGACGAATCCGACAAATCCGACAAAATCCGACCGCAGCCGACCGCAGCCGACCCAAGCAGAAGCAGAAGCAGAAGCAGGTAAACCTATACCCTCCGCTAAAGCGGAGGGAGTGCTCGGCGATGCCGAGGCACCCGCGCCACCCGGCAGGATCCCCGCAATCCCGAACTGCCCGCATGAGCGGCTCATCGAGCTATATCACGAGATGCTGCCCACCTGCACGTGCGTTCGTGAGTGGAACGAGACCCGCCGCGGTTATCTGCAGGCACGCTGGCGGGAGAAAGCAAAGCCGAATGGCACCACGCAGGGCTATACCACGATCGAGGGCGGGATCGATTGGTGGCGGAAGTATTTCGCCTGGGTCTCCGAAAGCCGATTCCTTACTGGCAGGGCGTCCGGGCGCGGCGACAAGAGGCCCTTCGTGGCCGACCTCGAATGGCTGGTGCGGCCAACGAATTTCGCGGGCGTAATCGAAGGGAAGTACCACGATGCAGCGGCCTGAAGTCTTCCCGCATTCCCTTGAGGCGGAACAAAGCGTGCTCGGCGGGCTGCTGCTCGACGGCACAGCCATGGACCGCATCGGGCACCTGCGGCCGGAGCATTTCGCACGCGCCAACCATCGCCTCATCTTCCAGGCCATGCTCGACTGCATTGAAGTCGGGGACGCGATCGACGCCGTGACCGTCACCGCGCGCATCGACCAGGCGCGCGATAGCAACTGGAGCGGGGACACCGCGTACCTGATCGAACTGGTGAAGAACACGCCCTCCGCGCACAACATCGGCCGCTATGCCGAGATCGTGCGCGAGCGAGCAACCGAGCGCGAGATCATCGCGGCGGGAAGTCGGATCATTGAAGCTGCGCGCGGCCCGATGTCGATGGAAGAAAAGATCGACTATGCGCACGCGCAGGTCACGGCAATTTCGGAGCAGCGCACTACCGACCCAGCATCGATGAAACTGCTCTCCGGCCAATTTCGCGAGACCATGCAGCGCCGAGCGTCCGGCGCGCTGGTCGGCCTTCCGACGCATTTCGCTGATCTCGATCGCAAGCTGAACGGACTGCACGCCGGAAACCTGATCGTCGTCGCCGGCAAGACAAGCATGGGAAAGACGGCGCTCGCACTCCAGATCGCCGACAACACGGCGCGCGCAGGGAGCGCCGTGTTGGTGCTGAGCATGGAGATGACATCGGGGGAGGTCATGGATCGGCTGGTCTCCTGGGATACGCGGCTGCCGCTGGAGACGATCATCCGAGGCACGCAAGACCCAAACGTCGACGCCGCGCTTGATCGGATGGCAGCGCGACCGCTATTTATCGACGACAGCCCGGCCCTCACGGTGATGGATGTACGGCTGAAAGCGCGGAACCTTCAACGCCAGCACGGCCTCGCGCTCCTGGTGGTCGATTACCTGCAACTTATGTCCGGGCAAGGCGAGACGCGCAATGCCGTGGTCGAGGGCATCAGCCGCGGACTGAAAGCACTGGCCAAGGAACTGAGAATCCCGGTGATCGCGCTGTCGCAGCTGTCGCGCAAGGGCGACGAACGAGCAGATCGGCGGCCGATCCTTTCGGATCTGCGCGACTCAGGCGCCATCGAACAGGATGCCGATGTCGTGATGTTCGTTCACCGGGAGAGCCAGTACCGGCAGAACTCCTACGAATGGAAAGGCCTAGGCGAAGTCTTGATTCGTAAGCACCGCCAGGGCGCGACCGGCGATGTGCGCTTCACCTTCGTAGATTCGTTGGCGCGCTTCGAGAACTTTTCCGGTGAGTGGCCGATTGATGGCGGGGCAGTTACCCCGATTCGTAGGAAGGCGTTCCTCGAATGAAAATCACCGACTGGCCTCCCGAGTGCCTCGGCCTGCGGCAGCGCAAGGTGTGCTCATTCTGTGCAGGCGATGTCGGGAATGACGGCGTGGTATTCCGCAGACGATTGGAGGGATGCGAGTTCATCCACACGCTGGAATTCGCGCACCAGCGCTGTGCCCTCAGGTTTGCACCGGAACTGCTCGACGCCATCACCGCTGAGCAGTGCCTTGATTTAATTGCCGCGAGGATCTACGCGGCCGAGCAGTTTAACCAGCCCGGAAGGGTGTGACAGGAAAGCGCCTGATGGTGCTCGAGATGACCGACCACGAATTCATGCTTCACGCATTCCGCGGTGATCTGGACGCGATCCGCTTGATCGACGACGTGCGCCTTGTCGCTGGTGTGTGGGATGACCTTTACGATGGCGACAAGGGGTTGACGAAAGAGCAGATCAGCAAGGCGTTTTGGGCGGCGACGGTTTCAATGCCATCGAACCCGTTTTACCTGCGGTTCGCTTCCGATCTGCGGCCGGTGATGGCCGTGGGCGTGGAGATCGCCAACCAGTATGAGCACGGCATGCACGAGGAGCGCGTGCTGGCGCATGTCCTGCGGTACTCGATCGCTGACGTGGCCACGTTGATGGTCCTGCTGATCGGCGGCGCTGAGTGGGCGACAGTGGTAGGCCCGGAACTGCGCCGGCGTTCGCAGAAAGACACTTTGCAACACTACCTTGGTGAACTGGAGGCGCGAAATGGACAGGCAACTGCGGCATAGATTCGAAGACAGGATCGAGCGTCGCCTGGAGGGGATGAAATACTGCAATTTCGACTTGGGCGGCAGTGACGCCCCGCAGCCGGACCCGGCAATCGGGCAGGCTGCGCAGGCGAATTCAGCGCTCAGCAAAGAGGCGCTGGATTTCCAAAAGCAGGTGTACGAGGAAAACAAGCCGCGCCAGGCACAGATCGACGCGGTGTCCAACCAGGTGGTCCAGAAGCAGCTCGAGCTGCAGGACAAGGCCGCCGCCCAGGCTGACGACTACAACAGCTACATGAAGGCGACGTTCCGGCCGGTCGAACAAGGTCTGGTCAATGATGCGCAGAACTTCGACACCGAGGCGAAGCGTGAGGAACTGGCGGGACGTGCCGGCGCAGACGTGGAACAGGCTGCCGCCGCATCGGGGGCCGCTACCGCCCGCGACCTGGCCCGGTACGGCATCAACCCCGCCGATGGAGCCTATGCGGACGCAGCAGCTGGATCCAGTCTGAATAAGACCGCCATGAAGGTCGGGGCGATGAACAAGGCGCGCACGGACGCGCGGGCGGAAGGCCGGGCGTTCAAGTTCGATGTGGCTGGGCTCGGGCGCAATCTGCCCGGTGCTGGCGCCACTTCTACCGGGCTCGCGATCAACGCGGGGAACTCGGCGGTAAGCGATGCAGGTGCGCCAGCAGCGAACGCGCGCGCCGACGCGGGCACCATGCAGCAGGGCTACGGCACAGCGATTACCGGCAACAACAGCGCCGGGAACCTCTACAGCAACATCTTCAGTGGCCAGTTGAGCGCGTATAACGCGGACCAGGCGGCATCCGCAGGAATGTCCAGTGGGTTAGGGCGGTTGGCCGGGCAGTTGGGCTCCGCCTACATCATCACGTCCTCCAAGAAGGCGAAGAACAAGCGCGGCGACGTGGACGCAGAGAAAGTGGCTGACGACGTGAAGAAAATGCCGATCGATCGCTGGCGCTACAGAAAGGGTATTTCCGCTGACCAGGCAGACCATACCGGCCCCTATGCCGAGGATTTCCAGAAGCGATTCAAGTTGGGTGATGGCAAGTCCATCCATGTTGCCGATGGCATCGGCGTGGCGCTCGCCGCCGTCAAGGGCGTGGCGATGAAGGTGGACAAACTCGATAAGCGCTTGGCGATGATCAGACGGATGGGGGTGAGACATGCCTAGATTCAATCTTGGTGGTTTTGCCGCTGGGCTAGCCTCCGGCGTCATGGAGGCGCAGAACATGGATACGCAGCGGAAGCGCATGGAGGTGGAGCAAAGACGCGACGCGAGAGACGCCGAACGCTTGACGATGGATAAGGAAACTCACTCGCGGGGAGTCGCACGACAAACCCGGCAGGAAGACGCTTACAAGCAACTGGCCGATTTGGTGGAGAACTACGCCGGCGGATCCAAGCCGACCGTGGAGCAACCCTCGCCCGCGCGACTCGCAATAAACGGCGTGAATCCGCCGGCCGAGTCCTACCCCGTCGCCGCACCTGCCACCGTCGAATCCAGACCCCTGGACGACACCGAGCCCCAGCCTGCCGCTGCGCCTGCGCCAGGCCCGGCTGCCGACTCCGGCCGCATCTCTCCGTTCCGAAACGGAATTGGGGATGCTGCAGGACGCACCACGGCGCCGCCGGTGGCGGGTCCAAAGACGGATGCCGACCGGATCGGCTACGGGCTGTTTCGGCAGCCGGCGCTATTCCAGAATCCCGAGTTCCTCAACAAGGCCAGCCAGATATTCCTGAAAGCGGGCAGACCTGAAGGCGTGGCCTGGCTCGAACGCTCATCCAAAGCGGAAGCCGAGGGCGGTGTCACCGCGATCAAGAAACTGTTGGCCGGCGATCCGCGCGGCGCCGAGCGAGCGTTCAACGCGACAGGCACTCAACGCATCGTTCCCGGTTCGCTCCAAGAGATAGGGGACGGGAAGTGGCAAGCTACGGACGAAGGTGGCCAGACCAGAGTGATTGAACCGCAAAAGATGCTGAAATCGTTGTTATCGCCTCACGATTTCTTCAGCTTGGATCTCAAGGAAAAAGAACTCGCGTCCAAAGATCAGGAGCGCAAGGACACGGCTGAATATCGCGGCGCGGTTGTAGGCGAGCACACGCGCCACAACAAGGCGATGGAAGGTATCCAGGGCCAACTTGCCGACTGGAAGCAAAATCGCGGGACGGAATCCCAAACCGCGATGGTCCAGAATATGGACTATCTCGTCAAAAACGGCGTGGCCAAGGATCCAGCTGAGGCGTTCAGCAAGCTGCGCACGGCGATGGAGAAGCCCGAGGACGACGCGGTTCTGTCCGTCGCTACCACCTTGCTGCGCGGCTCCGGCTACATCGGCAAGGACGGTGCGAGCCGGGCCATGCGCGACGCGCAGAGCATGGTGCGCGGGCTGAAGGGCGGCGATACCGCGGCGGCATTCAAGTCCGCCGACGACGTTAAGGCCGCCTTCAAAGCTGGCAGGATCGATCGGGGTACCGCGATCAAGGAACTCGGGGCATTCGGGTACGCACCGCAATGAACGCCGCAGAATTCCTCGATGCGGATCCCGTAGCGCGCGTTCCGCCAACTGCAAGCGCAGGCCGCGGCAAGGCCACGGACTTTCTGGATAGCCCTGCGCCTGACGCCGACGCACCTGGGCCGATCCATCGGGCGATTTCAGCGCTCGGCGATGCAGTCAAGGCCGTCAAGGACAGCAACGCTGCGGCATGGGCGCGGCGAGCGAACAACGTGCAGGCGCCGACACCCGCGCAGCAACCGCTTCTAGACGTATCCGAGCTCGAGCGCCCGGCGCGGATGGTGATGACGCCGGCCGGCCAAGCCGAGCTGGAAAATACGCCGCAGCCTGCAGGTGGTGGATTGGAGGAACCGCCCAACACTGCGCCCACGCTTCGGGAGCAGTGGGCCTCCACGCTCAAGCCGGAAAATCCGAAACCGGGAACGGGACGCGATCCATACGCCGCTGCGAACGCCTACGCCAGCGACATGAAAACGAAACAGGCGCGCACCGGCACCGCGCTGGAACTTGGCCAGATGGCGCGCGCGGACGCCGCGAACGAACTGGCCAGCACGGACTTCTGGCGCAACCTCGGAACCTCGATCAAGACACTGCCATCGCAATGGAAACAGGTGATGGGCGGCTTCCTGCAGGCCGTTGGCGAGGGCATGCCTCAGGAGCATCCGCAGGAGCGCACCGCGCCGCTGCGCGCGCTCGCCGGCGAACTCACGCGCATGGGCGCGGATTTCTACCAGCAGGGCGAATTCGAGACGCAGCAGGAAGCCAAGGGTATGAAGCCCGGCCTGGGCGCGCAGGCTGTTGGCGGTGCCATTCAGTCTGTCGGGATGATGGTCCCGGCGCTACTGTCCGGGGCGATCACGAAAAACCCGGCCACGGTCATCGGGATCATGTCCGGTACCACGGGCGCGCAGTCCTACGGAAAGGGGCGCGACGAAGGGCTTTCACCCGGCCAGGCAGCGACCTACGCGCTGCTGCAGGCCACGATAGAAGGCGGCACTGAGTACGCTCCGATCAAAGCGCTGTTCAGCGGCACCAGCAAACCGGCGCTAGCGCACTTCCTCAATTTCCTGTCCCGCGAGGTGCCGCAGGAGATGCTCGCCACCGGGCTGCAGAACGCGGTCGACAAGGTGAGCATCCGACCGGGGATGACGTGGCAGGACTTTTCCGACGACATGCTGCTGACAATACTCTCTACGCCGCTCGCCGCGGGCGCGCAGGTTGGTATGACCAGGGTGATGGCCGGACAATCAGCGCCACCGCAAGCGCGAATGGAAGTGCTGCAGCGCTGGATCAAAGATCAGGGCGCGACGCAACCGGACGCGAATAAACCCACCGCAGCCAGTTTCCTCGATGCGCCGGCAGCCGATCAAACCGGCGACGTCCAGGTTCAGCGTGCCGCGCCCGCGCTGCAGAGCCTCCTTGTGAAACAAGATGGTGCAGATCACCGTCCCGGTGATAAGGCGCTCCAAGTCGGCAATCAGAGGTCCGCTGTTTCAGGCTATCCCCTTGCCGAGGAGCACGCTCAGCACGCTGCCGCCACGGAGCCGGTATCTCAGGCCCAACCTGCCACCGAAGCTCCAGTAGGGGCGGCATCCGCGTCCACCGCCAGTCTGGACGAGGCTGCCCACGAAGCCGCGACCTCGCCGGCCAACGACTTGGCGGAACCGACGCCCGCACAAATCGAGGCGGGCAACTACAGGAAGGGACATGTGAACGTCTCCGGTCTCGACATCTCGATCGAGAATCCCGAAGGGAGCGAGCGCAGCGGCACGGACGCAGGCGGTGCCCCTTGGTCGGTCACCATGTCGGCGCACTATGGCTACTTTAAGGGGACGGTGGGTAAGGACAAGGATCACGTCGATGTGTATGTCGCGCCCGGTACGCCCGAGAACTATTCCGGTCCCGCCTTCGTGGTGGACCAGCGCAATCCAGAGACCGGCAAATTTGATGAGCATAAGGTCATCCTGGGCGTACCCGACGCGAAAGCGGCGAAGCAACTCTATGACGCGCATTTCGATGACGGCCGTGGACCGGCCCGCCGAGGTGCAATATCGCGCACGTCGATCGATGACCTGAAGTCCTGGCTCAAGTCAGACGACACGCGCCAGCCGTTCCATGACGCGGGCTTGCGCGCTCGATCAGCGCGCGAGGGGAAGCTGGCAGATGCGCTCGCCGCCGGCACGCTGCCGGCGCATCCCAAAGCTGAAGCGCAGAGGATCGCTGCCGGCGCCACCCAACGAACCGCTGATCCTCACCGTGTCGTTGAGCATCCAACGGCGCAGGAACAGTACACCGTGGTCCCGGAGTCCTTCGCAGGCACCGCCGCCGGCCGCGTCGCGCTGGCCAAGATGAAACTGCCCAAGCCCGACACTGCCGCGTCACCGGCCGAGCACGCCGCGGCTGCCGTACTCAACCCGCTCTATACCGGCGGCAAGAGCGCGGGCGCGGACCTTGCCACGGCGAGACCTGACGCGATCCGGCAGGCCATCCGCGAGCTGCTGAAGGTGCCGATCAATGAAGGTGGCGTGACGAAACGCAAGGCCCTGGGTATTTACAAGGTCCCGCCGCAAACTATCAGGGTGCGCAACCAGAACGACATTGCCGTCATTGCTCACGAGGTTGGTCACCACCTGTCCGAAACTAGCCAGGACGTGCGCAAGATCATGGCGCAGCACGAGGCCGAACTGTCCAGCATCACTCCTTACGCGGAGAAACAGAAATCGCCGGCCTTGAAGCGCGAGGAAGGATTCGCCGAGTTCATCCGCTTCTATCTCGCCGAACCCGCGCAGGCGCGCGCCAAGGCACCCGGGTTCCACGCCGCGTTCGAGCAGTACATCGACAAGACGGGCGACTACCGGGCCATCCTGTCACAAATCCAGGGCGCGATCGACCAGTGGAAAGACCTCTCGCCGGCCGATCGCATCTTCGCCAAGGTTGGCACGCCACCGCAGTCGCCGCTCGATCGCCTGAAGGTTGCCTTCTCGAAAGACCGGCTGGTTTTCGAAGCCTTGGACAATTGGGATCCGCTGAAGCGCATGGTTGCCGATCTTGCGCCCGGCATCGAAGCGTCCAAGGACCCGTTCAAGGCCGCGCACCTGCTCGCCGGCGATGCCGCGATCATCGAGGACTGGCTGGTCCACGGGACCATTCCCTTCGACTACAGCAGGCGCGCCGACCCGAAGAACTACGGCAAGCCCCTGTACGAGATTCTCAAACCGGTATCGGGTGAGCTTCGGGAGTTCAATGCCTACCTCATCGCCAGGCGCGCGCGGGAGCTGATCAAATCGGGGCGGGAGAACCTGTTCACCCCGGACGAAATTCGCGAAGGCCTCAAACTGGAAACGCCGGAATTCAGGAAGGCGGCGGCCGAGGTCTATGCCTACAACGACCGGCTGCTGGATTACGCTGTCGAGGGCGGGCTGCTCTCGATCGACGTGGCCGAAAGATTCCGCAAGTTCTCGGCTTACATTCCCTTCTACCGCGAGGGTGAGGTTTCCGGAGCTCGGCGCCGCGGGGAGATTTTCAAGCGCCTGCGCGGCGGCACGGACAACCTGCGCGACCCCATCATGAACCTGATCGACAACACGGCGACCATCGTTCACGCGACGAACCGCAATGCGGTGCTGATCAAAGCCCGGGCCCTCGCGCGATCGGTGCCGGGCGGCGGCAGGTGGATGGAGGACGTGCCCATGCCCGAGCGGGCGGTGCGCATCACCACGCAGCAGATCATGGACGAGTTGAGCGCCCAGGGTGTCAAGATTGACCAGGCGACGGCGCAGAACTTGGCGCACCTGCAGACGTTCTTCGTCAAAGACACCACAGGCGACGACCGCGAACACATCGTGGTGGTGAAGGCCGAGGGCACCCCGAAGGCCGTTCAGATCAACGATGAAATGCTCTGGCAATCGCTGGAAGCATTCGACCCCGTTGACCTGGATATGGTGGTCAGGCTACTCGCCATCCCCTCCGATCTGCTGCGAGCCGGGGTAACGCTATCGCCCGAGTTCATGGCGCGCAATTTCATGCGTGACACCTTGTCCGGCTTCATCCAGTCGAAGCGCGGCCTGTTTCCCGTGGTAGGCACCATCGGCGGGTTCAAAGAAGTGGTCACTCGGTCGGACGTGGCGAAACTCTACCGTGCGTTCGGGGGATCGTATGCCGACCTGTGGAAGGGCGACAGTGAGCAGACGCGGAAGATCCTGCTTCGCATGGCCACGCGCGGCGGGTTCGACCCTCGGACCATCCTTACCCCGAGCGGGATTATCGACGTACTTCACCGCCTGGGCAGCCTGTCCGAGGCAGGGACCCGGGTGGCGGAGTTCAAGAAGAGCATGCAGCCCGGCGACGTGGACAGCCTGATCGACGCCGCCTACGACGCACGCGAGGTCAGCGTTGACTTCGGGATGAAGGGGCACAGCCGGGCACTTCGGATCCTCACGCGCATCACGCCGTTCATGAATCCGGCCATGCAAGGTCTGTACAAGGCCGGGCGCACGGGAGCGGGCAATTTCTCCCGGACGATGATGCGAGGCGCGATGCTCACGGCGTTCAGCGTTGCCCTGTTCCTGCTCAATCGGGACGAGGATTGGTATGACGACATCGAGCAGTGGGAGAAGAACACGTACTGGCACTTCGACGTAGGCCTGCGGGACAAGGGCCAGGTGATACCGCTGCGCTTGCCCAAGCCCTTCGAATGGGGCGCCATCTTCGGTTCCGTGCCCGAGGCGCTGGCCAAGGTAGCGATCGACGAGAACGGCGCGCGCTTCGCCAAGCGCCTGGTGGGCATCTTCAACGACGTTTTCCTGTTCCGGACCATCCCGACCGCGCTATTGGTGCCAGCAGAGTTGTGGGCGAACAAGAACACGTTCACCGGACGGCAAATCGTCCAGGACTCGAAGGAGAAGCTCGATCCGGCGCTGCAGTACGGGCAGCAGACCAGCCTGACGGCGCGTAAGGTCGGCGATCTGACCGACACCAGCCCGGCCAAGATCGATCACACGATACGCGGCTTCCTGGGCACCATGGGCACGCACGTCATGGCCATGTCCGACCTCGCCATCAGGGCGCAAGGTGGCGAGGTTGAACCGCCTGATACGAGCGTGCGCCAATGGCCGGTGATCAAGGCATTCGTCCACGATCCGGATAACCCGAACACCCGGTACCTGCAGGAGTTCTACGACACCCTGAAAAAGGCGCGCACGGCCGAGGCGTCCATCCGTAGGCTCGAGGGCGAGAAAGCCGACGCCTACGGCGAAAAGCACAAAGTCGAGCTTGAGTCAGCCACATCGATGAACCGGGCCGCGCGCGACATCGCCAAACTGCGCAAGGAGAACGAGAGCGCCGCCGAGAGCCGGGACTACTCGGGCAAGGAAAAGCGAGAACTGATCAACGAGAACAACGCCCGGATCAAGGCTATTGCCAAGGGGATCGCCCCGGAACAGGTGCGACAGTGACCCGGCCCGAGAAGAAAAAGCCGGCAAAGCGCGCCCGGGCGTCGCGTCAGACTGTTCGCACAACTCGCACACTAGAAAAAAGACGAGCAGCGTTTCTGAAGGCGCTGGCTGAGACGGCGAACGTCTCCTATGCCTGCAAGCAGTCCGGGGTGCCGAGGCGCACGGCGTACCAGTGGCGCACCGATGTGCCGAAATTCGCGGGCGCCTGGGATGAGGCAGTCGAACTCGGAACCGATGCGTTGGAGGATGAAGCTGTTCGGCGGGCGCATGCCGGAACAGACAAACCCGTGTTCTACAAGGGGGCAGTTTGCGGGGCGATTCGTGAGTACTCGGACACGCTCCTGATTTTCATGTTGAAGGCGCGCCGTCCGGAGAAGTTCAAGGAACGCACCGAGGTTGATCACAAGGTGGATGCGATCAAGGAGCTGTTGGCGGCAATAGATGGGAAGTCCACGGGGCTGCCCTTTCGAGGCAGTTGATCGAATTTGGAGGGTTACATGGCAGAAGTGAGAAAAGCAGGAATGAGCCGAGGAAAAGCCGGGACGATCAAGGCGACTGTGGCGCAGCGTAAGGCGTTGTTCGTCGAGGCATACATAGCCAATGGCGGGAACGGCGCCAAGGCGGCTATCGCCGCTGGCTATTCGGCAAGAAGCGCGAGGTTCACGGCCCGCGACCTGATTGAAGATCCCCACGTTTCCCTACAAATTCAGCTTCGGCAGAAGGAGATGCTGGAGAGGGCAAAACTAACATCCGATGAGGTAATGGCCAGTCTCGCCCGCGATCTTCGTTTCGATCCGGCAAAGCTATACAACGCCGATGGCTCGCTGAAATCCATCCTCGAAATGGACGAGGACACACGGCTAGTTTTGCGCAGCGTGGAAATCACGCTCATCCGCGACGGCAAGGGAAAGGTGATCGGGCGCACGGTCAAGATTAAGTTCCCCGAGAAGACTGCAGCCCGCGAGCAGGCCATGAAGCATTTCGGCCTGTACGAAAAGGACCGCGACCAGCTTGGGAGGGCCATCGCCCGTGCGATCATTGTTCCGGCCAAGAGGCCGGCTGGACATGGGAGCGCTTGAGGCCATGGACGCCCCGGTATCGGTGAAAGATCTGCTAGACGGCAACGGCAAGTTCAAGCTCCTGACCGATCTGCCCAAGCGGGTGCGATCCAGGCTCCTACGAGTCAAAACTGACGCTGAAGGACGGATTTACAGCTTCGCGTTCAAGCCGCACCCAATGACGCTACCTACGCCCATAGCGCAGTGTAAATTGCCGGCTGCCAAGCGCTCCATTGCGGCGGCGATGAGAGACGTTGCGCGCGTCGCCTTTTTCGATCCTGGCAAGTTGTTCGACGACAAGGGCAGACTGAAACCGATGGCCGACCTGGACGACGACACCGCGGCGGTAGTGGAGTCGTTCGAGGTCATAGAGAAATTCGAGGGCACGGGCAAGGCGCGCAGGCTGAGTGGGCTCACGAAGAAAATCACACTGCGCGACAAGAACGCCGCGCTCGATATGGCGATGACGTATCTCGGTCTGTACGACGAGGATAACAAGCAGCTGGGGCAGGCCATCGCCCAAGCCAAGAAACCGGCTGCGCGTGGGCCTTACACCAGGAGGCCGAGCAGACCGTAGAATGCGGCATGCTTATGAAAATCGTCTCAGGAGGACAAACCGGCGTCGACCGCGGTGCGCTGGACGCGGCGCTCTCTGCCGGCTTTCCCTGCGGCGGCTGGTGCCCTGAAGGCAGGCTTGCCGAGGACGGCAGGATCGCCGATCGCTACCCGGTGACCGAGCTTGCCGGCGCCGGCTACCGGCAGCGCACTAGGCAGAACGTCATCGATTCGGACGGCACGCTGGTAATCACCTTTGGCGCACTCGCTGGCGGCACGCGGGAAACAGCACGATTCTGCGAGCGGTTCAAAAAGCCAATGCTGGTGCTGGACGCCGACGCGATCGACCCGCCCGCAGTTGCCGCCCAGGCCGCTGAGTTCGTCAAGGCGCATTCGATCGTGGTGCTGAACGTCGCCGGGCCGCGCGAGAGCACGCGCGCCGGCGCGTGCGCGCTTTCGCGGGGAATCGTTACCGCCCTTATCTCCGAATCTTCGAGGGTGACAACGCAATGAAATATCGCGAGACGGCAGAAATTCCCTTGGCGCGCTCTAAATTCAATGTGCGCTCGACGGTTTACCGCTTTGAGCAAGCTGCACCGCCAACTGAAGTCTCTCTTGTATGGGAGCCACCGATTCCAACGGAATCCGGAAATCGAGTGGCACACCCTCAGCGAGAGTCACACGCAGCACAACAAAGTCGGCACCAGGATAGGCATTCGCGTTGACCCCTTCAATCGCCTGAGGACTTGAGAGCTCGGGCATAGGTTGACCGCCTGGGGTGCCGGGAGACCGATGTTGCTTTGCAATCTCGGAGCCAAATCTTATGGCCTCGATCACCACACCGGCTCGACTGTACGGAATTTCGATCCACTGGCGACCGCCGTCTGCGAAATTGAGTTCCAACTTAACGTGCTGCCCGGAATCGTCGGAACCTGAGTGAATCACGGCCGTTATGCAGCGGGCGTTGGTCGCATCGGAGCCAGAGACAGGCATCAAATAACTCCTGATCGGTAGATTTCGTTGGGAGTGGTAACTATGAGACTGGAACATCCTCTGATTTCAACTGCTGTCGCCAATCTCCCGTTCTTATGCGCCGCTGGATCTCCCTTTCAACGCGAGCCCATGCGTATCGATGGTCTCCTTCCAAGGTGGCGCGAGGCACGCTGCATGTCTCACAGTGCAGGATGGTCGTATTTGGCCTGTCGTCCCACAGACGGCGCCGGATGTCCGGTCCCCGCTCTTCATAGACAAGTTGAGCATCGCATTGTGGGCAGAAGGCAAGTAGATCATCGATGCTGCCGCCCACATACCGCCAGCGCCACACGACCGAATGCATCCTGTCCTCGATGTATGAGTTCTGCCAGGTGATTGGAGACGGCCGCTGCGCTCTTTTGTAGAGGCCGTACGCAGCGCGACACGCGAGCAACAGCGCGACAAGGATTAGCCACCCAGGTACTGGGTACGAATTGACGATGAGGGTCCAGCCTTGACTCAGGGCGGACCAGACGGCAGCGAACACGGTCACTGCCCAGTCACGCACGGCCGGGACAAGAGCGGAAAACAACACCGTCACCAATGCGATGATGATCCCGTTGAACAACGAGTTCCCTTCTTTCGCCATGCCCGCGTTTCCCTTGTCGGGGTTGCTTGCTGACCGACGCGATGCCTGTTTTTTCAGGCCGGTCCTAGCACCGGCATAGCACCAGAATTAAGATGTCCTGCCGGTAACTCCGTAACTCATTGATTTAATGGTGCCCCGAAAACGAATCGAACGTTCGACCTGCCCCTTAGGAGGGGGCCGCTCTATCCACTGAGCTACCGGGGCGAGAGGCGCAATTCTATACGAAATCCCTCGCTCGCTTAGTCTTGGACGAACAAGCCGCGTCAGCGGCTGCCCATGACCGGTCGCGTAGCGTGGCAAGCCGAAGGCGCGATTCCGGGCACGCGCGCCTTCTCTAGAGAATTAATTTCGATCTCTCGGCCGGGGCATCGCACTCCACGTTGGAGCCAAGGCGGGAGAGGGCTTCCCTGGTCTCTTTCAGCTTGAGATCGATATCGTCGTCGCTCTGGTCCGGGTCGTGATGAAACAGGTGCAGCCGCTTCACCTTTGCTCTCGCCGCGAGATCCGCGACCTCGCTCACGCTGGAGTGGCCCCAGTCGACCTTCGACGGATACTCGTGGTCGCGGTAGGTGGTGTCGGTGATGAGCAGGTCCGCGCCGCGCACGAAG
>Ga0082335_1003595_pt1 | contig 25167 bp, 29 predicted proteins | sample Subgrocontami58m_FD_72375 | JGI IMG/M metagenome (GOLD analysis project Ga0082335, IMG submission 72375) | Subsurface groundwater microbial communities from S. Glens Falls, New York, USA - GMW37 contaminated, 5.8 m (SPADES assembly) (version 2) ...
GGTCGAGGATTAAATACCTCGACCGAGTTCTAAAAAAGGAGGTTGTCTTAAAAGTCTTTGTGAACCTTTGTGCTCTTAGTGTCTTCGTGGTAAGGTTTTGTTTTTTCAATAAACGGAAGATTTTTACCACAAAGGCACTAAGATCACTAAGAAACACTAAGTAATTTTTTAACTTTTGGAACAACCTCTATGGAATAAATAAAAAGTGAAGAATTTATTTATATACAATGAGAAGGAAATAAAAATAAAGAAAAGTTTGTTGCATAAAATTGTTTCTTCAATATGCGGTGAACTTGATCTAAATATTTATTCATTAGAAATAAATTTTGTTTCATCAGAAACAATGCTCGGTATAAACAAGAAATATTTGAATCATAATTACAACACCGACATAATCACCTTTGATTATTCGAACGAAAGAAATAATTTAGACGGCGAATTTTTTATTTCTATTAATGATGCTTTAGAGAATAGTAAGAAGTATCATGTAACACTTAACAATGAAATATTAAGATTAGTAATTCACGGAATTCTGCATATGACAGGTTATGATGATGTTACTTTAGCAAAAAGAAAAAGGATGAAAAAAGTTGAAGATGTTATGGTGCAAAAACTTCAAAAACATTCTAAAGGATTAGTAAAGAAAATATGACAGGCAAAATTGTTGAAGTATTAGCGAAAATTTTAGAAGGATTAAGCAATAATTCTTCGATGGAAGAAATAAATAGTAAATTGATGAAGAATAAACATTTCGATAAGAAAACTTTAGGGATCGCATTTAGTTTAGTCTATGATAAAATTTTAACGAGAAAATCAGTTGAGACTAATAAAGAAAAAATAAATAATAAAAGTATCCGCTTATTATCGGAACTTGAAAAAGAAATATTAGGTTTAGAAAATTACAACTACATAATGCACTTATTAAATGTAGGTTTATTAGATGCTGAGAACCTGGAACTGATTTTAGATCAAATAACAATGTTTCCTGAGAGTAGAGTTTCCAGAAGGGAAATAAACTGGATAATTCTTTTATCTTTGGTTGAATATGAATCCGGTATTTTACCTGGAAGCAGATTAACATTATACTCTTCAGATACTGTCAATTAAAAGGTAATTCGTAATGAGTAAAGATCTTATACTGGTTGAGTCACCCTCCAAAGCAAAGACTATAAATAAATACGTCGGTAAAAGTTATATTGTAGAAGCAACAGTAGGGCATATCAGAAATTTACCAAAGACAAAACTTGGGATTGATCTTGAAAATGGATTTGAACCGAAGTTTGTAAATATCCGCGGTAAAGGCGATGTAATTAAGAAGATCAGATCATTAGCGGGAAAATCAAATAAGATTTATATCGCAACCGATCCCGATCGTGAAGGTGAAGCTATTGCACAAGATGTTGTTGATATTTTAACCGATGCTCAGAAAGAAAAGATCGAACGCGTTTTGTTCAATGAGATTACTAAGAAAGCAGTTAACGAAGCTTTAAATCATACTATTAAAATTGATGATCATCTTGTTACTTCCCAAAGAGCCCGCCGCGTAATGGATAGAATTATTGGTTATCAAGTTAGTCCGTTTTTATGGCGAGCTGTAATTGAAGCTTACGGAAGTTCACTTTCTGCGGGACGCGTACAATCTGTTGCGTTGAGATTGATCTGTGAACGCGAAGATGACATTGAAAAATTTATTACAACAGAATATTGGTCAATAGTAGCAGTTTTTAAGACCGAAAAAGGCGAAGAAATAAAAGCAAAGTTATATGAGGTTAACGGAAAACAAATAAAAATTCCTCCTAAACCTCAGATGACCGAAGAAGATTGGGAAGAATTCTTAAAAACCAACTTTGCAATTTCCGGAGCTGAGTTAGCAAATAAAATTGCTGAAACTCTAAGATCAAAAAATAATTATGCGATAAGCGATCTTTCAAAAAAAGAGAGCAGAAGAAATCCATATCCGCCGTTTATTACAAGTAGTCTACAGGTAGAGTCCTCACGTAAACTTCGTTACCGCCCACGCAGAACCATGATGTTAGCTCAACAACTTTATGAGGGAATTGATCTTGGTAGTGAAGGGACAACCGGATTAATTACTTATATGAGAACGGATTCTATGCGATTAAGCGAAGATGTTGTATCAGAAGCGCGGAATTTTATATCGGAAAAGTACGGTCAAAATTATTTACCGGAAAAAGCAAAGAGTTATGAATCTAAAAATAAAAAGAATGTTCAAGACGCTCACGAAGCAATCCGGCCTACATCACTTAAATACACACCGGAATTTGTAAAAGAATTTTTAGATGAAGCTCAGTTCAAACTTTATGAGCTGATATGGAAAAGATTTATTGCATGTCAAATGGAATCTGCACGATTGGAGACAACAACAGTTAGTATTTCTGCTGATGAATATGTTTTCAGAAGTTCCGGCACAACTATACTGTTCGATGGATTCTTAACGCTTTATGATGAAGATTTAGAAGACAGCAATGATCAGAATGGAAACAGCGGATTAATTCCAGCCGGATTAGAGTTAAATCAGAAGATGAATTTAGAAGAGTTGACTCCGAATCAACATTTTACAAAACCACCTCCAAGATATACGGAAAGTTCTCTTATCAAGGAGTTGGAAAGTAACGGAATCGGGCGCCCGAGTACTTACGCAATGATAATGGGGACAATTATTGATCGGAAGTATGTAGAACAACAAGACCGTAAATTAATTCCGACGGAACTTGGCAGAAAAGTAAATACAATTCTTGTAAAGAACTTTGGAAATATTTTTAACGTGAACTTTACTGCTCAAATGGAAGGCGAGCTCGATTTAATTGCAGATGGAGAGATCGGTTACTTAAAAGTATTAAATGATTTTTATGAACCGTTTTCTAAAACACTTGCAGAAGTTGAATCAAATCTTGAAAAAATAAAATGTGATAAATGCGGTTCGGATATGGAAATTAAAATGGGCCGCTTTGGAAAGTTTTTGGCTTGTACAAATTATCCTGAATGCAAAAACATTAAATCGTTAAAAGATTTTAGTCCTAATGGCGGAGCGCCGGAAGAGACTGGTGAAATTTGTCCTAAGTGCGGATCTAAAACAGTTTTTAGAGAAGGAAAATTTGGGCGATTTATCGGTTGTGAAAAATATCCGGACTGTGATTTCACAAAAGTTGTAACACTTGGTCTAAAATGCCCCAAATGCAGCGATGGGGAAGTAATAACAAGAAGAACAAAACGCGGGAAAATATTTTACGGATGTAATAAATATCCGGATTGTGATTTTGCAAGTTGGACTATGCCGAAACCTAAAGAAGAGGAAGCAGCAGTAGAGACTTCTGAGGAAGAGTATTAAAATATTTTTTTAATTTACTCGGTAATTAAATGAAGCAGCTCTCAATTCAAGAAATTCTAGCTCAAATGCTGTCCGAACTTTCCGGTGTAAGCCGCGCATCACAAAATACAATTGATGCTTATTCGCGAGATCTAAATGAATTTATCAAATTTTGTAATGATAGAGAAATCTCATCTTTCAATCGAATAACTGAAAAGACAATCCGGCATTTTGTAATAAACCTTAGTGAGAAAGGGGTTACGAAAAGCACAATATCCAGAAAACTTTCTGCTTTAAGAAGATTATTTAATTTTGCATTAAGAAATGATCTTATTGAAAAAAATCCTATATCAAAAATCCCAAATCCAAAAGTAAAACGAAAATTACCAGAAATAATTAATCTTGACTCTTTTTTAGAAATTTATAGATTACTGGATGAAAAAGGGGACGAATCATCAATTAAGATAAAAGCAATACTTGAATTACTATATGGATGTGCATTTCGAGTTTCTGAATTATGTTCTCTCAATTTTGCAGACATTGATTTTCACAGTATGAGTGTAAGAGTATTGGGTAAAGGATCGAAAGTTAGAATTGTTCCATTAGGATCAAAATCAGCAGTTGTACTAAAAGAGTATTTTAAAAGTACAACTTCATCAATCGGATCAGAGCCGTTATTTAAGAATGAATCCGGAGAAAGAATTTCTCGTCACTCTGTTTATAATATTGTAAAGCATTATTTGTCACTAGTAACTGATATAGATAAAAAAAGTCCGCACATATTAAGGCATAGTGCCGCAACGCATATGCTTGATAGGGAAGCAGATATTATGGCAGTGAAAGAAATTTTAGGTCATGAAAATCTTTCAACAACTCAAATATATACACACGTTAGTATAGAGAGATTAAAAAAATCTTACAAAAAAGCACATCCAAAATCTTAAAGGAGACGCTATGAACATTCGAATTACATCCCGTAAGTTTAAAGCTAAAGATTCATTAAAAGATTTTATCCGCAAAGAAGTAAAATCCTTAGAAAGATTTAACGATCAGATTTTAGATGTAAAAGTTATATTGAGTTTCACACATCTGAAGGATAGTATTAAAACGTCTGAAATCACTCTTCGAATTCCGGGAAAAACAATAACAGTTTCAACGGAAAGCGATGAGTTTGAAAAATCAGTTCCAATAGCAATAGAGAAAATTAGAAAGCAATTAAGAAAAATAAAAACTAAGCGTTTGACAAGGCCTAAAAATGAAAGTTGATGAAAAAAATATTACTAAGAAAGAAAGCATCACTGTAGAATTTTTCTACAATAACACAAAAGATAGATTCAAGATCAAACTTCTAAACGAACAGGTTGGTTTTGAAAGACTGATTAAAGAACCTAATCTACATCGCCCGGGTCTTCCATTAGCTGGTTTTTTGGAATTGTTTTCACATAACCGGGTTCAAGTTTTTGGTAATACAGAAATGCGTTATCTATCGAATCTTTCCGAAACAGAAAGGGTAAAATCACTTGATAGATTATTTAAATACAATATACCTTGCCTTATAATTACAAATGATAATTCTCCTATTCCCGAGATGATTCAGTTAGCTAATAAATATAAAACACCAATTTTCGGTTCAGATTATTCAACAACAAAATTGATTTACTTTATTACAGATTTTCTAGATGATCAGTTTGCACCGCGTTTATCAATTCACGGATCTTTTGTTGATGTTTATGGCGTAGGAATGTTGTTTGTAGGTAAATCTGGAATTGGTAAAAGCGAAGTTGCACTTGATCTTGTTGAAAGAGGACATAGATTAGTTGCTGATGATGTTGTAATTCTTACAAAAAAAGGTGAAGGCATTCTTATGGGTTCCGGTACTGATCTCGTAAAACATTTTATGGAATTACGCGGTATAGGAATAATAGATATAAGAAGTATGTTTGGAGTCAGAGCAATACGATTTCAAAAAAGATTAGAGGTTATGATAGAATTAGAAGTATGGGATGAAAAAACAGAATATACAAGAACCGGTTTGGATGACTCATATACAACATTAATGGATATTGAAATACCATACGTGAAGTTACCAATTATACCCGGTAAGAATATTACGGTTATCTCTGAAATTATTGCTCTTAATTATCTACTTAAACATTACGGTTATGATGCAGCTAAAGTTTTACAAGATAGAATTACCAAAAAAATTCAGTTGAAAAATGAGGAAATGAATCGGGCAATAGATTATTTTGAGCATGATTTTGAATAACTAGTTCCGGTTTTTATTTCTTGACTACAGGGAGATCATTTATTATCTTCGCACCCTAATTTGATATGAAAAAATTTTACTACTTTTCAAAGACTAAGCTGAAATTCGTAGAAATACACAGTTTCTATAAGAAATTTGTATTTCTCGTCTTATTTTTCTCCGTATTGGTGTCTTTCTTTATGTTTGGCATTTTTATGGTCTTCAATGAATTTATCAATCCCGATTCAGAGGTTAAAACACTTAAAAAGAACAATGCACTTCTTAGAGAGAAATTTGATACACTATTAGAAGATTACAAACAGTTAGATGAGAGAATAACAGCAATTTCAAATCAGAGTCATGATTTAAGACTAAAAGCAAATCTTGAACCCCTTCAAACCGACGAAAATCTTTATGGAATTGGCGGAAGTATATTTGAACCGATTAAAACATCAAGTGTAAGTAAAATTGATAATTATCTCGAAGATGTAGATGCATTTGTAAATAAAATATCACTTAAAGTAAAACTAGAGAAAAATAATTACGAAGAAATAGAAAAGACATTAAAAGGAAATGAAAAGATGTATGATGCACTTCCTGCAATTAGACCTTGTGAAGGAACTCAGGCTGATGACTTCGGGATGAGATTTCATCCAATACTTAAGATAATGAGAATGCATAACGGTGTTGATTTTATTACTGATGTTGGCACAAAAGTATATTGCCCTGGTGGTGGAACTGTTGATTTTGTTGGATGGAGAAGTGGTTATGGACTTACATTAGAAATTGAACATGGTTATGGATATAGAACAATATATGCTCATCTAGATGGAATCAATGTAAAGCAAGGGCAAAAAGTAAAAAGAGGAGATTTAATCGCAACCTCTGGAAATTCCGGGAAACTATCTACAGGTCCCCACCTTCATTACGAAGTAAGACATAATGGTATCGCATTAGATCCACGAAATTTTATTTATGATGATGTAAATATTTTTGAAGTTGTCAAAAAATAATAAACCATTTCAGGAGAATTGACAATGATTTGGACCGTCGAATTAGCATCTTATCTAGATGACGCTCCGTGGCCGGCTACTAAGGAAGAATTAATAGATTACGCAGAACGAATTGGGGCTCCGCTTGAAGTAGTTGAAAATTTGCAGGAGTTAGAAGATTCGGATGAACCTTATGAGACAATCGAAGATATATGGCCGGATTACCCAAGTGATGAAGATTTCTTTTACAGTGATGATGACGAATTTAAGTCGTAATATTTGGCAGAAGAATGAACCAGTTATGGGATGAAATACCAGGTCAGATAAAAGCTAAAGAAATTTTAGTTAAAATTTGTGAATCAAGGCGTGTACCACACGCCTTTCTTTTTTGTGGAAATGATGGTGTTGGAAAGTTTTTTACTGCAATTCAATTCGCAAATATCTTAAATCAAAAATCAGATAAAGCAAAATCAGATATTATTTATCGTAGAATCTCTGCGTTACAAGAACCCTACTTGAAATTAATAATACCACTTCCTAGAGGAAAAGGGGAAACAGGGGATGATAATGCAACAGAAAAATTATCTAAAGAAGTATTATTAACTATAGCAGATGAAATCGGGAAAAAAATTAAAAACCCTTATCATAAAATATTTATTGAAGATGCTAACAATATTAAAATAAATAGTATTAGAGAGATAACGAAATTTGTTAACACTGCAATAGAAGAACTTGAATATCGATTTGTAATTATTGAAGATGCACATTTAATGAACGATCAAGCTCAAAATGCATTATTAAAAAATTTAGAAGAACCGCCGGAAGGGATAATATTTATTCTAGTAACCTCGAATAAAGATAAACTTTTACCAACTATTCAATCACGTTGCTGGCAAATTAATTTCGAACCATTATCTGCTGAATTAATTAAAGGAATACTTATTCTTTATTTTTCTATTGAAAAAGAAACAGCTGCTAAAATATCTAATTTTTCAGAAGGATCAGTCACTTCTGTACTTAGCTTACTGAATACAGATTTTAATTTTTTACTTGAAAAAACAATATCATTTTTGAGATTTTCACTTGGCAAAAAATATAATCTAGCATATAGAGAACTAAATATTATCTTAAAACAAAGCCCTAACGGCTCAATAAAAATAATTGCTCGACTTATTAAAGTATGGCTCAATGATGTAGTGCGTAACAAATATTCATTAATGAAATACTTTTTTGAGGATTATAAGGAAACACTTGAAAAATTTAATGAGAGATTTAATCAGACAATTGTTCTGAAAATATTTAATTCAATTGACAAATTAGAAGAATATGAGGATAAAAACATCAACTTGAATGTAGTATGTCTTAACCTTATATTTGAAATAGCTTCTATCTCAATTAGGAAATAAGATTTTGTTTCATATAGATTCTAAATACGCACAACCTGCAATAATTCCAACCAATGATAAGCAAAATAATTCTCTAAACAATTCTCTTATCGAATCTATTGTTATTAATAACATCAATGCTAGACATATTAATGTCAGTTCATGTTTTACTTGCGGAGTATGTTACAGTGAAAATATAATAATCGATAATAGGAATATTGTAGAGGTTTCTTGTAATGGATTATTAAATAATGGTTTTGTAGAAATCCCAACTAACTTAGAAATAAATATTTATCCTGAAGACTTTATCATTATCCAAAATAATGATTCTATAGAAATTGCTCAGGTTAAGTTAATTGGTGAAATGGTAAAACTAAAGAGACATTATCTTGGTTTGTATGACGATTATCTACCTAATGTGGTTAGAAAAGCTTCTGTGGAAGATCTTGAAAGAGTAAGGAAAAATATTCAAGATGAAGAAAAGGCAGTTCCATTTTTCCGTAGATCCATAGAAAAATTTAATTTAAATATGAAATTAGTTAGTATTCATTACCAATTTGATCGTAAAAAACTTTTTTTCTTTTATACTTCAGATGGAAGAGTAGATTTTAGAGAATTAGCCAAAGAATTAGCAGCGGAATTTAAAACAAGAATTGAATTAAGGCAGATCGGTGTTAGAGATGAAGCTAAAAAAGTTGGTGGAGTAGGAACATGCGGAAGAGAATATTGTTGTATATCCTTCTTATCTAGTTTTAAGAGGATATCTACACAGTTAGCAAATGAACAAAACCTCCTTTCTAGCATGGGAAAACTTAGTGGTCCATGCAGCAAATTGAAATGTTGTCTTTCTTTTGAAGTAGATTCATAGAAGAATACCTCTGTTTTAGTACAGCATACATTAAACAAAACAATAAAAGGCTAAATATGAGTACGATTAATAAGATTGCTGTAATTGGAGCGGGAACAATGGGCAGTGGTATAGCTCATGTTTTTTCACAATATGGATTCAGAGTCTTTTTAGTTGATTCGGAGCAAGTTTTTCTTGAGAGAGGATTGAGTTCTATTAACAATAACATGGATCGGCAAATTAAGAAAGGTTCGATAACTTCCGAACAAAAAAATAACTTTCTAAGTAATATTATTCCAATAATTGGGCATAAAAATATTGACAGGAATATTGATCTTATAATCGAAGCTATATATGAGAATAAATCTGCTAAATTATCTATTCTAAAAGACTTAGATAATTTATTGGATAATAATTGTATCATTGCTTCAAATACATCTTCAATCTCAATAACTGAATTAGGTAAAAATCTTCGTAGTGATAAATTCATAGGTATGCATTTCATGAACCCAGTTCCAGTAATGCAATTAGTTGAATTAATTAGAGGATATTCTACTTCTGATGAAACTTTTAATACTATTTATCAATTAGCAATTAATATTGGTAAAAAGCCTGTAGAAGTATTTGATTCTCCTGGATTTATTTCTAATCGAATATTGATGCCAATGATCAATGAAGCAATATTTGCTTTATATGAAGGAGTAGCAAAAGCTGAAGATATTGATACAGTAATGAAATTAGGAATGAATCATCCAATGGGCCCGTTGACATTAGCTGACTTCATAGGATTAGATGTGTGTCTGGCTATAATGGAAGTACTTTATGAAGGATTTAATGATTCTAAATACCGACCATGCCCATTACTAAAGAAAATGGTAAATGCGGGAAAATTAGGTAGAAAAACAAAAGCAGGTTTTTTTGAATATTGATATATTTGCACATAATGTATATTATGTCAACTACAATTTTATTGATTAATTTAGAATAGCATCTATAAACGACTCAACATTGAATTCTTGAAAATCTTCAACCGCCTCCCCAATTCCTAAATATTTGACTGGTAGTTTGTTCTTTGAGCATATTTGTAGAATTGCACCACCTCTAGCTGTACCATCCAACTTAGAAAGTATCAATCCTGAAATCTTCGTACTCTTATTAAATTCATCAACTTGTGCAATAATATTTTGACCTGAATTAGAATCAAGGACTAATAATACTTCATTAGGAGCATAGTGTAATAATTTATTAGTTACTTTAATAATTTTTGTTAGTTCATGCATCAGATTTTTGTTATTGTGGAGGCGTCCTGCTGTGTCAATTAAAACAATATCGTAGTTATTATTCATGGCAATATTTAAGGTATCAAAAACAACGGAAGAAGGATCTTTTGAATTAACTTCAACAAGTTCAACACCAACTCGCTTAGACCAAGTCTTTAGCTGATCATTTGCGGCTGCTCGATAAGTATCAGCAGAAGCAATTAAAACCTTCTTCCCTTCTAATTTATATTTATTAGCAAGTTTTGCTACTGTAGTTGTTTTGCCGGACCCATTAACACCAATAATTAAAATTACATAAGGTCTGAATTTTTCTAGTTCTGAGTGATAATTTGAATTGATATCTTGATCCATAATACTTAAAAGTTCGTCTCTCATTATTTTTTTAATGTTTTCGAGAGACCTATCTTTTACGTTAAATAAAGAAGTGCGGGTTTTACTAATTATTTTCTCGGTAAGTTCACTCCCTAAATCACTACTAAGTAAAATTGCTTCTAATTCATCAAATGTATCGTCGTCTATAATTGCTTTTCTTGAAATTACTTCAGATATCTTATTGAAAAGATTATTACGAGTTTTTGATAAACCCTCTTTTAGTTTATGAAGAGCCTGGTCTGAAAATATTTTCATTATTATTCCATTTTATCATTTCAATTGCTCTCATTAAATATCCTATTAAAGATGCCACACACAGAGTGCAACTTGTAATTAGTATTAAATTATAGAAAATATCGGAATGATTAGAATTTAATAAAGTTGTTATTATAAATATGCCGATAGAAAATACAGTTAACTTGCCGAGTAAGTTTGAAGATAATACTTTCCCAATTTTTTGGGAAACAATAATTCCTCCAATAAAAATGCAAATATCTCTTGTTATTACAATCCAGAAATAGAACTCTGGTATTTCATTCAGCAAATAAAGATTAATTATTATCAAAGCAATTAGAATTTTATCTGCAAGCGGATCTATTATCTTCCCAAGTTCTGAAATTGAGTTAGTTTTTCTTGCAATATATCCATCCAACAAATCTGAAACGAAAGCAACAATAATTAAAATCAATATATAGATTCGAACATTTTCGTTTGAAGAATAATTATTAAATAAATAAAGGAACGGAACAAATAGTAGCAATCTGAATGAACTTATTAAATTTGGCCAAAGTAGAATTTCTTTAAAATTAATTTTCATATTCACATACAACAATTATTTTCAATCTTCATAAACTTCTTTTGTAATACTCATATCTACTTCAAGCGGGTATTTCCCGGAAAAACAAGCTGTACAAAAATCTTCCGGTGAATGGTCGATCATTGCTTCGAGTAGTTCATCTATAGTTAGATATTCAAGACTATCAACTTCGAGATATTTCCTTATTTGCTCTATATCGCTATTAAACTTGTTAGCTATCAATTCGTCTTTAGAAGGAAAATCCATTCCGTAATAACACGGACTAATAATTGGCGGAGATGAAATCCTTAAATGTATTTCTTTTGGATTAGCTTCTCTTAATAATTTTACTAATTGCTTTGATGTAGTACCACGTACTATTGAATCATCAATTAGAACTACAGTTTTATTCTCAAGGACACCTTTAACGGTATTAAATTTAATTTTAACACCAACTTCTCTCGCCTTTTGGCCCGGAAGAATAAATGTTCTACCAATATAATGGCTTCTGATCAAACCAATTTCGAGTCGTGAATTAATTCCTTGTTTAGCTAATTGTGTTTGAAATCCTATAGCTGCTGTATTCGAACTATCAGGGACACTGATAACAATTATTTTATCTCCATCGTTGTCTATTACAGGATGTTTTTGAGCAAGTACTTTTCCCAATTTCCTTCTCATCTTATCTACATTAGAACCAAACACTCTGCTGTCTGGTCGTGAAAAGTAGATATACTCAAAAATGCAGTGTTTTGGTTGAACACGATTATTAAAAATATATTGCGAATAGAACTCACCTAATTGATAAGATGATTGATCAATGATGATCAATTCGCCTGGTTCAACATCTCTAATAAGTGTGGCTGAATTAATATCTAATGCGCAGGTTTCAGAAGTAATAATGAAAGAACCGTTTAATTTTCCAATACATAATGGTCTGAAACCGTTAGGATCTCTTGCACCAATTAGTTTATCATTTGTTAGAATTACAATACTATAAGCTCCTTGAACTTTTTGTAATGCTTCTTTAATCTGATCAATCTGATTTTCTAATTTACTTCGTGCAATTAAATGTAATATTACTTCAGTATCACTTGTAGTTTGAAAAATTGCACCATCATTTACAAGTTCTTCTCGAAGTAATTTAGCATTCGTTAAGTTTCCATTATGAGCTATAGCTAAATTTCCTAATCGGTAATTAACAGTAAATGGTTGTATATTTTTTGAAGAATCAGAAGCTCCTGTAGTGGAGTACCTGTTATGACCTATAGCTGCATTTCCGGAAAGATGATTTTCAAAAATTTTTTCATCATTAAAAATCTCAGTAACTAGACCTAAACTTTTATAAATATTAAAAACCGATTTCCCAAATTCATTTTTTGATAGTGTTACTATACCTGCAGCTTCCTGTCCCCTATGCTGTAATGCTAACAAACCATAATAAGTTATTATAGCTGCATCTTTGCCGCCATAAAAACCAAATACTCCGCAATTGCATCTTGGTTTATCAGCTGTAAAGTCAATCATCATTGTCCTAGAATTTTTAGTCTATTATGAAAAAGGCACATTCTTTATGTGCCTTGTAAGATGGTCGGAACGGCGGGATTTGAACCCGCGACCCCTTGAACCCCATTCAAGTGCGCTACCGGGCTGCGCTACGTTCCGGATTTACATTGCAGCTTGTAAATATTGTAAAAAAATCTTTAGCTCTTCTAAATCTTTTTTTAACGGACGCGGAGAAATAATTTTTTGTTTATTTGATTCACTTTCACTTGGTGTGTTTTGCAAATTATGTTCTAATACAAGATCACTTAAAATCTTTTTAGCACCTTCTATAGTATATTTTTCCTCACGTAATAGTCTTTTAATTTGAAGAATCAGTTTAATATCCTTGTTTGTATAAATTCTATTACCGGCTCTATTCTTACCGGGTTTTAATTGTTCAAATTCAGTTTCCCAATATCTTAAAATGTACTGCTCTAATCCGGCTAACTTGCTAACTTCACTTATAGAGTAGTATAATTTTTTTAGTCCAAAATCTTTCATGGCTTTGTCCTTAAAATCTAATAGTTAAGATAGATGAAGAAAAATATATTAGCAATAATTGTGTTTAAATGTAATTTAATTTTTCTGAATAATTTTAGTCAATGTATAAACAGCCGATAGAAAACTAATTTCCTTAAAACCGGAAATGTAACCATCGCATTTGGAAGTTGTTAGCAAAGTATTTCTGAATTCTTCTCTAGATGATAGATTTGAAAGATGAACTTCAATTTTGGGAATTCTTATATTCTCAAGTGCATCGCGAATTGCTACCGAAGTATGTGTAAATCCTCCTGGATTGATTATGATCCCATCATAATTGGAAGCTTCGTTTATTTTATTAACTAATTCGTGTTCAAAATTTGACTGAAAAAAAGTGAAATCTAATTCATTAAATTCTTTTTTGATGAGAGAATTTATTTGATCTAAAGTTAGAGAACCATAATTCATTTTATCTCTGCTTCCTAACTTGTTAAGATTAATACCATTTATAACAAGTATCTTAATCATTTTTCAGCTATCTCTTCTATAATTTCTCTAATTCTTGGAGGAAGATATTTCTCATCTACACCAAGGTCCTTTAATGCAGATGTAAGGATCATTACTTTTTTTTGTAGTGTTGATAATTTATTTATGACAATCGTTTTATCTTCTTTAACAATACAATAACCGCCCTTAAAATCCCCTCTCTCAAATCTAACTTTTGCTCCAAGTTCTTGTGCAATCTGTTTTAAGTCTTGAAGTATAGTCTCGAATTCTTTTTCTTTAATTTTCATTCAACTTTTGAAAAGGTCTAAAGAGTGTGAGAAAAATAATTGCTAAATAAGAAAATATTTCTATTAAAGAAAAACTATTCAATTTTGTAAGTCGTTCTTTTATTAGTTCTAAAATAAAATTAGACTCATAAATATTTGCTAATCCAAGTCGTATAATTTTATAATCAATCAAAGATAAGTATATTTCAAATGGAGCTGTGATAATTATTATCATAGTTATAATAAATAACCAGCCATTTCTTCGAAGATTTAATTTTGATGTTCCTATAAAAATCAAAAAGAGTAACAGAAAACATGTGTAAGTTATTAAATTAGAAATAATTAATGGCACTAAGAGAGAAATGGCTGAGGATAAATTATTGGGATTATAAAACGTTTTAAGATTTAATCCAACAGGTTCAAATAGTTGGTACACAGCTATTTGGCGGGCTATATATCCTCCTAGCCAAACAGTAAAAAAAATAATTGTGAACAATAAAACTGTTTTTGAGAAAATATTTAGATTCTTCATGTAAGATTAATTTTGTACAAAAATAAATAAAAATTATGACTATTGCTTCTATTGATATCGGATCAAATACAATTTTGTTGCTTATATCAGAATACAACACACAAGAAAATAGTATCAAAACTTTAGCTAATTTTTACGAGTCCCCGCGTTTAAGTGAAGGAATCAAATTCGGTGATAAACTCAGTAGAGATAAAATTAATTCTTTAATCTCAATCCTAAGTTTATATAAACAACAAATTGAGAAATTTAATTGTGAAAGAGTATTGATTGTTGCAACTAATGCATTCAGAATAATTTCAAATAGTAATAATGTTATCTATGAAATCAAGAAATTATTTGGTTGGGATATTGAAATAATAACCGGTGATGAAGAAGCACGTTTAACATTTCTCGGATCAATCTTCCCTATTCAATATAGTTCATTGAATAATGTAATCGATATCGGAGGCGGCAGCACTGAGTTTATTCACGGGAATCATTCTTCTATACATTTTAAGAAAAGTTTTAACATTGGAGTTGTATCTCTTACAGAAAAATTCTTTAGTAATTATCCGCCTACGGAAAAAGAAATTATTTATGCTTTGGAATATTCTAAAAATATATTCTCAGAATTAGTAAATAAATATTCCGGAAGTTTTGATACAATTGCTGTTGCGGGAACACCTACAACACTATCATGTATTAAACAAAATATTCGTGTGTATAATGAAGGTAAAGTTGAGAATTCTTTTTTACAATTAAACGATATTGAAACTATCATAAAAGAACTCATTAACTTAAATAAAGATCAAGTGTTGGAAAGATATGGTCAAGTTGTTAGTGGTAGAGAAGATGTTCTTTTAGCAGGCTGTTTGATTTTAATATCACTTATGAAGCAGATAAATATTAATCAAGTTAGAGTAAGTGCAAAAGGATTAAGATATGGGGTTGTAGTTGATTTCTTAATTAAAAATAGCTTACTAAATTTCTAAAATAAATTACACCAGATATTAACAACATTAAAATTACACCGGTACAAATAGAATAAATTTTGTTTCTCGTTTGAGAGTATGTCCCAACAATAAAAAGAACACTGCTCCACAAGAATAGTAATCCTTCAATTATTAGAAGTATCAAAGAAGATGTGGGTTTCATTAGTAAAGGAGACGGATTAAATGTAAACCAATACTCTCCAAATAGAGCAAATTGTATTGGAGTTAAAACAAACATTCCGCCAATAAGGGGAATGAAAGCAAAAATGTAAACTGCAAAATTATCTTTAAATCTATTTTCTATACCAAATAATTTGTTTGAGAAAGTAATAATCAAAGAAAAAGCCAAAAGTAAAAAGATTGATGGCACTCCTCCCAGCAGCAACGCATTAAGAAAAGTTAATGGTATACCGTTAACACTATAAAATGCATTATAAATAATCATTGCCGCCAATGATAATTTTACACAAACTAAAATCATCAATGTCACAACATAATTTTTATTTTCCGTTTGGATTATTCTATCAAATGCTTGTAAAGGTGATTCTATCAGTTTACCGATAGTCTCCCATAAATCAATATTTGGTATCTTGGATCTGAGAAAAGAATTGCAGTTCGAACAAATCATTAAATAAAACGCATTTTCTTTATTACAATTATTACAGACTAAAACATTTTTCATATTTACTTCGGTTATAATTTTATCTTAAGAGAAACTCGATAAAGTTCATCTGTTCTAATTTTCGTTACATCAAAATCAAATAAATGTGCATCAACATAAGCATCAATTAGATTTAGTAAATAAGCTAATCCAAAAAATACTGCAAATAAATCACGCTGATCTTTATAAAATTCTCTTAAACTCAGATAAGATGAATTACCAGCGCTATTTTGGCTTAAGCTTCCGTTGTATAGATCGCGATAATTGATATACGAATTATTACTATTATTCCATTGATAAGTGAACCAGCCCAAAAATCCCCACACAACCGGAATCTTCCAATAAGATTCATTATAGAATTGGCCGAAACCGGGTAGTACAGCACTTCTAATCACAGCTCCCCATGCAGATTTTTTCATAACAAATTTACTTGTATCGATTTTGACGCTATTGGAATCCAAAGGTTGCACTTGTGCAGAAGTGCTTTCAGCGGATAAATGCAGTAAGAAAATAAGTATGATTAACTTAATTATAGTTTTTGCTGATAATTTCAAATAGTTCAAATAATCTTTCAAGCTCATCTAATGAATAATATTCAATTATTAATTCGCCCGCACCATTTTTCTTTTGCTTACAAATTACTTTAGTGCCTAGAATGTTTTGTAGTTTTTCTTCCATATCTTTTTGCGATAAATTACTTAGACTCTTTACATGAACAGAAACCTTTTTCTTCGATCCGGTTTTTGAACTTAAGTACTTTCGTACAATATCCTCAACCTTTCTAACCGAGAGATTATGACTAATAATTTTATCTAAGATCTCTAACTGAATTATTTCACTTGGAATATTTATTAAAGCTCGTGCATGCCCGGCTGAAATTTCATTCTTGATCAAACTTTGCTGTATCTTCTGCGGTAATTTTAATAATCGGATAGTATTAGTGACGGTTGTACGATCCTTCCCTACCCTATCGCCAATTTCTTCTTGCGTCAAATTACATTCTTCCATTAATCTCTTATATGCATTGGCAACTTCAATTGCATTTAACTCCTCTCTCTGAAGATTTTCAATAAGAGAAAGTGCAAGCATCGCTTCTTTTGTATCAACTTTGATTATATAAACGGGAATTTCCTTAAATCCAACATCTTTACAAGCCCGTAGTCTGCGTTCACCTGAAATTAGTTCGTAATGGTCCTTTGAAACTCTTCGAACTGTAACAGGCTGGATCAAACCATTTTCGAGTATAGATTTTCTTAATTCATCTTGTGCTTCGGGATCGAATTCGGTTCTGGGCTGATAAGGATTTGGAGCAATGGAGCCGATTGGAATTTTTGCTAGTACGTCGTAAGATGTGCCGTCATCTTTTTGCAAGTCTTTAGTAGAGATCGCCACAGGCTCATCTATTTTATCTTTCATCTGAGGATTAATTAATGCATCTAATCCTCTTCCTAATCCCGGTTTCAAATTACTCAATTAACTATACTCTTTTGTTCTAGATTATTTCTTTGAATTAATTCTGATGCCAGCGTTATATAATTTTGTGCACCAACTGAACTTGCATCGTAAAGTATTACAGGTTTAGAGTGGCTTGGCGCTTCCGACAATCTAACATTTCTATGAATGATTGTTTGGAATACTTTTGTCCCAAAATATTTTTTTACTTCTTCTACAACTTGATGTGATAACCTTAATCTTGTATCGAACATGGTTAATAGAACACCTTCAATAGTCAAATCATTATTAAGATTTTTCTTAACGATATTAATTGTGTTTAATAATTGTCCTAATCCTTCTAATGCAAAGTATTCACATTGAACAGGAATTAAAACTGAATCAGCACAAGTCAAAGCATTTAGTGTTAGTAAGCCGAGAGAAGGCGGACAATCAATAAAAATAAAATCATATCTTGATTCTATAGATGCAACTGCTTTCTTCAATAAATATTCTCTTTCTTCCATAGGAACCAATTCGATTTCTGCGCCGACTAAATCTATCGTTGCGGGTATAATATCAAGATGCGGCATATAAGTATTAATGATGCAGTCTTCCGCATTTTCTATCCCGATCAAAGCTTGATAAACGGAAAGTTTATAGTTCTCAATACCGATACCCGAAGTTGAATTTGATTGAGGATCAATATCAATTAATAGTGTTTTAAATTCTGCCGCAGCAATAGATGCAGATAAATTTATAGCTGTAGTTGTTTTTCCAACTCCGCCTTTCTGATTTGCAATAACAATTATTTTTGCCATAAATAGGAATTTTTAATTACATAATTAAATTACAATAAAATTTCTTGTCCAAACTTAAGTACAATCGCTTTTTTTCCGAGAGTTTCAACTCTTTTCTTAAATTCTTCGGGATCTGAATTTATCACCGGGAATGTATTATAATGCATTGGAATTGCAATTTTAGGATTAGCCAACTCAACTGCTTTTACAGCATCCGTTATTCCCATAGTGTAATTGTCGCCGATTGGCAGCAGCATATAATCAAGTGGCGTCATTTCTCCAATTAATTTCATATCGTAGAACAATCCTGTATCACCGGTATGATATAAATTTTTCCCGTCAATTGATAAGATCACTCCCGATGCTTCACCGGCATAATAATTATCCGGAGTCATTGAGCCATGATGAGCAATTGTAAATTTCACTCTGCCGAATTCAAAATTATGACTTCCGCCAATATGCATATTATGCGCTTTGAATCCTTTCGAAGAACAATAATTGGCTAATTCATTACAACAGATAAAAAGTGAACCGCATCTTTCTGCAATACTAAATGAATCGCCAACATGATCGCCATGACCGTGTGTCAATATAATAAAATCAGCATCAACATCTTTCGATTTTACCGGAGAAGTAGGATTTCCATCCAAAAACGGATCAATCAATATCTTCTTACCGGCATTAGTTGTGATTTGAAATGCTGAATGAGAAAAATATTTTAATCTCATTGTTTACCTCTGTTTCTAATTTATAAATATTTATTTACATCCTCTTATTTTGAATTTCTTTTTGAATGACATGTAAATCAGCAACTCACGTTACGCAAAGACATTATTATTTGTCATTCTGAGCGCAGCGAAGAATCTAAAAACTTCTTTTTTGCTCGGTCCCGAAATTCTTCACTCCACTTCGTTCCGTTCAGAATGACACCTTGCGTAAGGTGACTCAGCAATTATTCTAAATCTGAAAATATTTTTTTCCTTTTAAACATTTGTGATATCCCTTTCAAACCTTTTTCTCTTGAATCACTAAGTGAATTAGTTAAATAATTTCTAAGTCCCTCTTTAGATAAACCGGTTTTAATTTGTCCGTCTTCGGCAACAGAAATACTGCCCGTCTCTTCTGAAACAATAACACTAATAACATCTGCTTGTTCAGAGATGCCAAGACCCGCCTTATGACGCATTCCAAGAGGTCTACCGTTTATTGTATGCTCGCTGGATAATGGCAGTGTACATCGAGCAGCTTCGATTGTATTATTCATTATGATCACGGCGCCATCATGTAAAGGTGAATGAGGGAAAAAGATCGAACGCAGTAAATTTTTTGTAACCTTTGCATTGATCAGTTCACCCGTTTCAACGATACTGCGGATACCAACTGATTTTACAATAACAATCAAAGCGCCATGTTGATGTTGTGCTAATTCAAATGCTGTCTCGGTGATCACATCTGCAAGGTTTGATTCGTCACTTTTAATAAACATTCTAAAGATCGGATTCTTTCCGACAATTACAAGTAATCTTCTTATTTCAGGCTGGAATAAAATTACAAATGCAATTACCCAAATGTCGGTAAGTAATCTAAGCAGCCATCCAAGAGCTTTAAAATTAGCTGCTTGTGTTAGAAAAGAAAGAATAACGACAAAGATCAATCCGTAAAATATTTGCGCTGCAATTGTTGCACGAATAACAGTATACACTTTGTAAATAATAAGAGTAACAAGAAGAATATCTATTAGATCAAGAAATGATATTGAAAGAAATCCTATTTTAATTATTTCAAACATTCTGCAGTAATTCCGGATTATCTAAAAAGCGGTTTATCTTGGATGCATATATTGTTTTCTTAACTTCATGAGTACGAATAAAACGTGCACCGTTTTTAATTGCAAGAGTTTCAGCGCTAAGTGTAGGTTCATCTCTCTCTTCAATATTAAGTTCAAGCGCTTTGCCAATGAATGATTTCCTTGAAAGCCCTACAAGAATCGGCTGCCCTATTCCTTTGAATTCATTTAATCTTTTTATTAATTCATAATTATCCATTACTCTTTTTCCGAATCCTATCCCGGGATCAACAATAATATTTTTAATACCGATCTTTTTCGCAGCTTCAACTTTAGCTGTTAGATAATCATATATTTCTGAAACAACATCTTCATAGAACGGAGAAGATTGCATTGTCTTTGGGGTTTCTTTCATATGCATTAAAATCAATGCTGCACTAAATTGTTTAGCAACATCTAAAATTTTTGGATCTAATGAGAATGAACTAATGTCATTGACAATTTTCGCACCGCATTGTAATGCTTCATAAGCTACTTTAGATTTTGATGTATCAATTGAAATTAATGATTCCGGTTTTACTTTAATAATTTCTTCTATTACAGGTATAACCCGCTTAATCTCCTCTTCTTCACTAATAGCATCAGCGCCCGGTCTTGTAGATTCGCCGCCAACGTCAAGAATATCAGCTCCTTGCTCAAGTAACTTAAGTCCATGTTCGACTGCATTTTCTTTCTGAAAATATTTTCCTCCGTCGGAAAATGAATCCGGTGTAACATTTAGAATTCCAACCGTGTATGCACGATCCAACGAAAATTTATTCTTCCCAATTTGTATAGAACGGTTTTCGTAATCTGTAATGTTCTGAAGAATGCGTGCTACTTTCCGCCCTAAATCTTCATTGCCGATTGAAATAATTTCTTTTGATAACTCTCTAAAAATACCATACGTGCCAATCACCAACAGATCACATAAAAGATCGCCTTTCTTACCGGTTGTATAGCAGATCTCTTTATTAGTCAGAATAATTCGTTTTATATTTTGAGCAAGTCTGAATTCAATTCCGCGTATCTCAATTCCAACAAGATCTTTCTCATATAGTTCACGGAAAATATTATACTTCGCACTATATCTGCGAAAGACGTTAGGATAAAAAATATCAACAAGCTGGATAGTCAACGGTTAACCTCTTATTAATGAGATTACTGAATTTTACAAATTTGATATCTAAATTAAAAAAAAATCTTGAATGGATTTGAGAAAAGAATAAGAAAGATACTTTTTCTTACATGACCATATTTTTCAGTTCGATAGTAGCTGCAGTGATGTTATCTTGTCCGAATATGGAATTCCCTGCTACAAATACATCACAACCGGCATCTGCAAGTTCTTTAATATTATTTTTACTGATACCGCCGTCTACCTCGATTAAGAAATTTGAAGACGTTTTTGATCTCAAGTCGCTAAGTTCTTGAATTTTTCTAATTGAGGATTGAATAAATTTTTGACCTCCAAAACCCGGATTGACTGACATAATCAACACTAGATCAACGAGATTGATCACTTCTGCTATTGATGTAATTGGTGTAGAAGGATTTATTGCAACTCCTGCTTTAGCTCCTAACTCTTTAATTCTTGTTAACGCTCTGTTTAGGTGAACAACTTCTTCTTGATGAACTGTTACCCAATTAGCTCCGGCTTCAATAAATTTTTCTAATAAAGCATCGGGATCTTTAATCATTAAGTGAACATCAACCGGAAGTTTGGTAATTTTTCTTACAGCTTGTACTACTACAGGTCCAAAACTTAAATTAGGAACAAACTTACCGTCCATAATATCACAATGGATCCAATCAGCTCCGCCAAGTTCTGTAAAACGAATCTGCTGGGAAAGATTAGAAAAATCTGCAGTTAAAATAGATGAAGCTATTAATTTTTTTGAACTCATTTTTTATCACCAAATTTACTTTGAGTTAGAACAACATTAACACTATCCCCTACTTTGATAAGAGCGCTTTCACTTGGCTGCTGATCCACTACAGTATTCGGAAGTAAAGAAAGTGAATTAATATAAGTCCTTGACCCAAGTTTTAACGAATTATTTTTCAATATACTTTCTGCTTCGAATAAAGATTTACCTAAAAGATTTGGAACTCGAATCATTCCAACCTGAGGTCCTACACTTAGTTTTAAATTAACAGATGATCCTTTTGCAATTTCTCTTCCTTGCAGAACTTGCTGCTCTACAATTGTACCGGAAGGAAATTCAGATTCGATCGAATCAATTTTACCTATGGATAGACCAATTCGTTCGAGAGTTACAGTTGCATCTCTAATTGTCTTACCAATTAACGAAGGCATCTTGATTTGCGGTTCTCCTCCGCTGATTGTTAGATATACTCTTCGATTAGTTTTAACAGTCATATTTGGAGATGGATTTTGAAATATTACATGATCTTTCTGATATGTTTGATCGAATCGTGATGTTTGAACTATTGGATTAAGACCGGCATCCTCAAGAATTTTTATTGCTTCATCTTTTTGTTTACCGATAACATTAGGTATTTGATGCTCACTTCCGCCGACATAAAGCGGTAAAATGATGTAATCAATTACAAGAAGAAAGACTAAGATGCCTCCAAAGACATACAGTAATTTTTTCCAAAATATTTTTGATGGCTTTTTCATAACTGAAATATAATTAAAGTAAGAACTCCTATACAATCTTTAGATTAATATTCTTCATAAATCTGATTTACAAATGAACTAATACTGTTCTGCCCTTTGCTTATAGTTCTACTTTTTGATTAATTTATTGAGGTAATCGAAATATTTTATAACAATCAGCATATTTATGAAAACAGCCATTTGCATCTTCGAAGATGAAGGATTTCGTAATCTCCTTCCGTTAACATATTTACGTCCCGTTTATGATTTGAAGTGTGGAATGTTAACGTTAAGGGAAAAGATTACTAAACAAATAACTTCTAAAAATGTAATACTTCATGCCAGAAACTCTTTGCAAAAAGTTCTTACGGAAAGATATTCCGGCATACCTATTAACAAATACGATGCAGATAATATTCTTTTTATCAACGGCAGATTATTAATTAATAAGAAAATTGCTAAAGAAATAAAAAAGTTAGATCAGAACTCTGCATTTGTTAAAAACGGATTTATTGCAGCCGCAAATCTTTCGGGAGATAATTTAAGAACTCTAATTACAAGCAAAGAAGAATTTTTACCTTTTCATATTTTGAATTCAATAACGAAAAGTGAAGCTGATTGTTCGTTAATAGACTACGCTTGGGACTTGGTAAATGCAAACGGAGATGAAATTGTTAATGATTTCAATTCTTTTGTAAATAAGATTCCTAAAATTGATACAAAAAAATATCGTTCCGTAGAATTCCTTAATAAGAAAAATATCTTTATTTCTAAAGGTGTTGAGATTCAACCTTTTGTTTTTTTAGATGCATCAAATGGACCAATCTACATTGGCAAAAATGTAAAGATCATGTCTCATTCACATATACAAGGTCCCGCTTTCATTGGTGATAGTTCAACTATAAAAGCTCATGCATCAATTTATTACGGTACATCTATTGGTGAAGTTTGTAAAGCAGGCGGCGAGATAGGAACTTCGATCATTCATTCTTATTCGAATAAGCAGCACAATGGTTTCCTCGGTCATTCTTATTTAGGAAGCTGGGTTAATATCGGAGCGGGATCAAATAACAGCGATCTCAAAAATAATTATGAGAATATTACTGTTCTGCTCAATGGTAAAAATGTTGATACCGGTTCTCAGTTTTTCGGCTTGATTATGGGCGATCATTCCAAGACAGCGATAAATACTATGTTTAACACCGGGACAATTGTAGGTATATCATGTAATATTTTTGGCGCCGGATTTCCTCCGCGCAATATCCCGTCATTCAGCTGGGGCGGATCTTCTTTCTTAAAAACTTATGACATAAATAAATCAATTGAAGTTGCGAATATTGTTGCAAAAAGAAGAAATGTGAATCTTCAAGAATCAGAGATCAGTTTGCTAAAAGAAGTTTTTGAATTAACAAGACGTGAAAGACGTGACTAATTTTATAATAAAGGTTGAGGATTAAACCCGCCTGCCGGACAGATATCTCAACTGAGTTTTTAAAAAAGCCCTTCCCTTTGGGAAGGGTTGGGATGGGCTTTTATTCTCATATGTATAAAAATTATTTTTTCATTTTTAGATGTATCAAGGAATTATCTGCCGCAATTCACGGAAAGCAAATTCTTGAAGCTTACACTCAAGAGAAAGACAAACTATTTCTTCATATTCCGTTAAAAGATAAACCTTTATTCCATTTGATCATTTCAACAAATCCGCAGCAGCATTATATAACAACTAAAGATGAACATCATAAAGCAAAGAAAAACACGATTAGTTTTTTTAAAAAGTATTTACCGGCTAAGGTCAACTCGATAAAAATTGCATTGGGTGACCGTATAATTGAGTTCACTCTCTCCAATTCAAAATTATACGTTGTATTCCGCGGCGGACAAAGCAATATATATCTTATAGGCTCTGAGAATAATTTATATCCATTCAAGAAAGTTGATAAAGTAGAAAGAGAAAGATTTCTTAATGAACTACCAGATTTGAATTTCACCGATTCGTTTCCGTTAATTACTTCCTTCATAGAAAGTACAGCAGATGAATCTTTAATTGAAAAAGCCCTTCCCTTTGGGAAGGGTTGGGATGGGCTTTTAATCCGAAAATTACCATTCATCGGTAAAGATATTCTAAGAGAAGCAGATACCCGTAAGAATGATTTTAGAAAAAATCTTTCCGCTGTGGTGAATGAAATTGTTTATGAAAGAATAGCAGTTTATAATAATGAGAATCTTGGTAAACCAAGTTTTCATCCGGCATCCTTCATGTCACATCCTATTCCCA
>Ga0082335_1003597_pt1 | contig 25148 bp, 20 predicted proteins | sample Subgrocontami58m_FD_72375 | JGI IMG/M metagenome (GOLD analysis project Ga0082335, IMG submission 72375) | Subsurface groundwater microbial communities from S. Glens Falls, New York, USA - GMW37 contaminated, 5.8 m (SPADES assembly) (version 2) ...
TCGTTAGTTCAAAATAGGAATTCTGGACATCTGTTTCAATCTCCTTCTTGAGTCTTTCGCGATTGAGTTGTGCCTGCCTAATCTCCATTTTTTTCTCTTTCAGGTTAAATGCTCTCAAGCCCCCCTCAAAGATTGGCATACTTGCAGAAACTGTCATTGTCCATAAGCCGCTTTTTTGTGAAAATGTCTCAGGGTCAACCCAGTAGTCAGACCATTCTAATTTTAAATCGGGTTGAAATTCAGCCCATACGAGTTTCTCATTGATTTTTGCGACTTCAATATTCGTTGAACTCTCTTTGAGGTCGTTACGGTGCTCTAAAGCGATTTTCAGTAAATCCTCAAGATTTTCTGCCTTTATTTCCGCATCTTTTGGTTTTTCAAGTCTGTAATCTTCTTCTGCCTTGAAACATAGCAGATTGGCAAAGAGCGCCTTTGATGAAAGGAGGGAATTTTCTGCTTCAACAATCTGGCGCTCTGCTCTTGATAACTCAAGTTCTGCCCTGAGAACGTCTGTCCGGGGGACTTCACCCGCTTTGTATTTTTCTTCTGCAACCATTAATTCTTCCTTTGCCAGAAGGACTGTATCTTTTGCTATGGCGACAGAGTCCTCATTCTTGAGAATGGAATAATAGACACCGGCGACATTGAATAGGACATTTCTGACAGTAAAGGCATAGTTTTCTTTTTTTGCAGATGTTGTATGCTTTCCCAGGGCGTATGCAGGCAGGAGCCGCGGGTCATATAACTTCTGGGTCAGCGTTACTGTCCCTGTCCATTTCTCTGCAGGGATGATAGGACTGGTATCAAGAAGGACTGGCTCTTTGGGTCTTGAGTAATCTCCTGAAACATCAAGGTGCGGGAGAATTTCGGTTAATGCCTTCCCGGGAAGAAGTTCTGATTTGTCAACCTCTATATCCGCAACTAATATATTCTCGTGGGATTGCAGTGCGAGCCTGTAGGCATCGTCAATGCTGATAAGCGTCTCACCTTCTGCCAGACTTATAGCTTGCCATAATATTAAGATAATTCCACAGAAAAGGTATTTATTCTTCATAACCCCTGACCTGTTTAGAAATTTATTTCTAACTGGATTGTATAGGAATTTCCTTTTTGAGATTCTTCAGTCGCCTTGCTCCTTCAGAATGACATTATTGTCATTCTGAGCGAAGCGAAGAATCTAATTTATCCTGTTATTTTCAGTATTTTCAAGGACATTATAAATCCTTTCCAGAGACAGTAAAAATTTTTTCTGGTCAGATGGTTTTAATTTTGAGAAGATACCTGCAAGTTGTTGTCTGCGGTGTTTTTTATGAGCATCTATGATTAAACGTCCTTTTGGCATCAATTTCAAAGCTACCATCCGCCTGTCACTTTTTACACCAAACCTTTCAACAAAGCCTTTTCTTACCAGAGTATCCACTATAGAGGTGGCTGTCGGGAGCGTGACTGAAAGACTGTGTGCAAGTTCTGTCATTTTACATTCAGGGATAAAACTGAGAAAGAAGAGCGTCTTCATCTGTGAAAAGGTAACATCAGGCACGCTTACCTTACTTCCGGGATGGAGGAAGATTTTCCGCAGGATACTGCTGAAAAGTAAATCAATCCTTTCTAATTCAGGTTTTTCTTTGGCCATTTTCCGTCCCCTTTAAATAATTAGAAAATCAAATAGTTTGATTTTCTAATTAAATATACCACACAAAACAAATCCTGTCAAGTTTTTTGTTGACACGGATTACTTTTCATTGTAAAATTTAAAACATGATACAAGGGAGGATGTCAGAGGACCTCAAAAATGGCTAATGTTGAAGGCAGTAAAAAAACCAAGTTTCTATCATCAATTAATAATGAAAGGAGGGACTTATGTCGGATAAGCCTGAAGTTCGTAAGATGGAATTTGTATTTTGTCGATTTCATTTTGAAGGATTATTTTCGCAAGATGTACTTACGAGAATGAAGGAATTCTTATTGAAATCAGAAGAAAAATCCATAGAAGAAGAAAGATTCAAATGGGCTTTTGGTGATGTGGGAACTCAGACTGTAAACAGTAACGAGATAATTTATGGAAGACTCGGCAGAACTATAAAACAAAAATTTGGGACTATATATGACCAGCAGAAACACTCTTATAGAAAAGATTTGATAAAAAGTAGTGAAGCTGCATATTCAAATTTCTTTATAATTCCGAAATCTAATATATTAGCCTTAGAAGATAAATATAATTTAACCAAAAACACGTTTATTAAAAAATTTAATGAATTCTGGATTAAAAATGATTATACTGACTTAAAAATTGAATTTTTGAAGGATGAGATAGAAATATTTGAATTAGTTAAAGGCTGGGATCGTCTTTCGCGCGCAAGCTTTGATTTGGTTCCTTCTAATCCGGATCCGCGAGAAGATTGGAAAGAGGTAGATGATCTAATCCAAAAAGCCAGAGCCAAGAGAGCTAAGCTGGAGTTCGAAAACAAAGAAGAGAGTTTAGCGAAACAGGACAGCATTATTCAAAAAAGCATGTCTATGGCAGCAGATGGATATGGAGAATTTAAACTAAAGGGATGGATAGGCAATGTAGGGCAAACCTTTAATTCAATATCAACAATAATTAGAAAAGAAATACACAGTGTGGATGAATTACCGGCGATTTTAGGGCAGCTACATGATGAAATAAGGAAGATTCTGGAAAGGAAAAAGAATAATGGAAAAAAATGATTATAATCTAATAAGCTTGCTCAAAAAATATGGAGGATGGGTTAGAATATTTAAGTCGTTAGATTTTATCACCGCTTTTATTTTCGCTATGTTATTTCTTTGCTATATAAGATGGCCTAACACAACCGATCGCGGAACTTTTGCCAAAGATCTAGCGATAGATTTATTAAGCATTTCAGCTAGTTTATTTGGAATTTTATTTGCTGCTTTCGCAATCATTCTTTCATTATCGGATGAGAAATTTATGAAATTCCTCAGAAAGCTTAAGGTACTGGATAAAATTTTATTTCCCTTTTGGCTTATTTCTATTTTGTATATAGTTAATATAGTGCTCGACATTTTAATTAAATTCTTTTCCCCAAATATTGCAAAATACTTAGTAGCTATTTCTGTATTACTATTCTTTTGGGCTATTTTCGGCACTATATACCTTATTAACGATACAGTTTTCTTTGGGATGAGAAGAGCGGATTATTTAGAGTATGAGAAAGAAATAGAAGAAATGAATAAAAAAAAGTAGGTTGTTAAGATTGGTAGGGGGACGCTTCTAATTTTGAAAATATAGACGCCCCAATTTTTAATATAAAATGGACAAACTAGATAATTTAACCTTGAAACATTTCTTACGTTTTGAACTTTGGGCTGAAGCTAAAAGGCTTCTTGATTTTCAAATTGCACAGAAAAAAAATAACAAATTCTTTAATACCTTTAACTTTTATTATTTTGAAAGGATTAGTAAAAATGCTCGAGTAATAGGAGAAGAAAAATATTTTAATGAAAAAGTATGCAATAATATATTTTATGGACTTGAAAAGGAAATGTTTTTTTATCATTATACTGTTCCAAAACAAGGGATGGGCTTAAGAAAACTTTTTTTCTTTGGATATCCTATGGCAGTATTACAATATGCTATAGGATTGTACTTTTTGCGGCTTACTACTCAGTTTATCAAAGATCATAAGCGAAATAATATTATGGCATATTATGGTGGGGATTTGCAATTAGACACCGCTAGTAACAAAAAGCTAATCCTTGGTAAGAAAAATATTTTTTACCGAAAATATTACAATTCTTTTAAAAGAGATTTAATAAATGAAGCTCGTTATCCTAACGATAAAATGATCGTTAAGCTTGATATACAAAATTATTTTGACAGTATTTCCATTTCAACATTATTAAAATTAATAGAAGAAAATGTAAAACCCAGTATTTTAAAAGTAAATAACTTTGATGAAACTACTAAAGATTTAATAGAATTTTATTATAGATTTCTTAATAGCGGGAAAGATGGCTTGCCACAAGGTGATAATAATATCATTTCCGACTATATAAGCTATTTATATTTAGTTTTTGGCGATCTTATAATCGAAGATACAATAATTGGATTGAATAAAGTTAGTGATAATCTGATTAAAGAATTTAAAATAATAAGATATGTCGATGATACTTACATTTCTCTAAAGTTTAAAAAATTAGTCAATGGAAAAGAGTGTGTTAATAAATATAATAGAAGTAAGTTTATTTATAATTTACTCAACAAGATAGCGGATGAATTCTATCGAAAGTTGCATCTAAGATTCAACAATAAGGCCAATCTCTTTAAACTAGAGAAGCCAGAAGAAAAAGATGAATTTTTGGCAGAAATTAAGAAAGTATCTACAAACTATCCAGAGGCCGAGAACAGAAAAGAAACTCCTTCGGAGATTTTTATTAGAATACTTGATATTTTAGGGAAGATTAAAGAAGAGGATATTGCAGAACTTTATAAAGAGCCCCCTAAACATTTGACAGAGGTTTTAAAAGATGTTTATAGCCATAAAGTAAATAAACTAATAGATCACAGTAGTAATGCTATTATTATGTTAGAAAAAAAATTTGAAACATTTAATTTTGATTTATTCAGAGTTTTTTCTCAACCCCTTATTATTTTGGTAAATAAAACTACAAATTCTAGGAAAAAATTCGAGAAATTTCTCTTAGATAAACGTTCTTTAACTACTTTTGATAGGGGTTTGATTATAGATTACTTGTGCCAAAGGGGCTTCGATAACAAAAAATTAATTATTAAACTAAAAGAAGATATTCAAATTGAGCCAATAATAAATAAATTCTACGAAGGTGCTGTAACCAGCGATAAAAATACCGGTTATTATAACTTGAATTTTTCAACTTGCAAAAAATTGTTGAAACAAGTTAGTTTGATTGAACAAGTAAGAATGAGAATTTATGCAGAAAAAACTAATCAATTCTCTGTTTGCCTTAATCATCTTTTAAATGAATTTCAGCTTATTTGTTGCACGCTTGAAGGGCAGGACATTAAGAATTATAATGCTAATCGCGTAGAAACATATTTAAGAGGGAATGCTGTACCGAATACAATTAGGACTAAAATAAGAAATTTGTTTGATAGGAGAAACAATAATCCCGTAGCTCATCCTGGAAGCGATGTAAGAGTCGCTTGGTCAGTTTCTAAAAGCGAATATTTTAAGTATAAAGCTAGTGTATGTGAAGCAATAAATATGATTATTAAAGAAGAAGCCTTAGAGACTTTACTTAATCTCGGAGTAAAGTGCGAGTTATAAAGTAAATCCACTTACCATGATAAATGAAATCCTGCCCATGGCAGAAATTTTGAGACCTATGATACATTAGAGTTTCTGGCGGCGTTGACTTCGCACATACCGGCCAAATACAGAAAGCAGGTGATATATTATGGCTGGTATTCACAGCCTGCAAGAGGTAAGAGGAGTAGGGAGGGTCGGCTTACCACCGGCGGTCCGGTTGCCTTACAGCCGGTGAAGGATGATAATAGATGGATACGCTATCGCTGGTCTCATCTTATCAAGATGGTTTATGCTGACCCGTTGATATGTCCTGCCTGTAATGGTTTCCATGGCCACTCTTTTTCATTTCGGCTAATGGCGGCGAACATGCGAAGTGCGAGGCGAATCCGCATTGTCCTATGCTTTTCTTTCAACAATCTTCACTTCCTCTATATCCTGTATCTTTTATTTTTTGATTGACCAGTGCTTTTATTTCTTCCATTGAAACACCGTAAATTCTTAGTTTTTTATATGCCCCGTTAATATTTTCTTCCAATTTCTTTTCTGCCGCTTTAATAAAGGGTGTCATTTTATTGAATGCCAGTTCTTCCGGTGTGTGACGCTGTGAAAGCAGAAGTAATTCTTTGTCGATGTAGTTGACTGGTAGGTCAACGGTTCTCAGAATACTGTCGTCTTCAAAAAAACAGGTCTTTGCATTTATGGCTATCTGGTTAATTTTAATATTACCATTGTTAATCTGTATTTTGGTTTCGGGGTCTTTTTCTACTTTAATGATTTCATAAAAATGCAAAAAAAGAACGGTTGCCTTTGCCGTCCCCACCGTTGAACATTTCACGAAAGAGACACAGCCGGGAATGGCAAAAATCACCTCAGCGGTCTTTATGGTTAATTCACACTGTGTTTTGAGAGCATTGGCTTTTCGTTCTGGAAGCCCTGCTTTCAACAGTTTTAGAGTTTGAAACAATTGCTTAGTATTAACACAAAAGGATACCATTGATATTTATTTAGAGGTTTCCTTGTCTACTGATGGATAAAAAACACCTAAAATTATAAATGTTTTTCTAAAACGTTTCATATTGCCAACGTAGAAATAAACGTCTTTCCTCGCCGTATTGGATATATCAAGCCATCTTTGCTTAATTTTTTCTAAGAGAACCTGTTCCGCAGGATATTTTGCCCTCCAATCCCTATAAGACTGACCTATTTCCCAATCAATAATAGACAACTTGTGTCCCGGACAATTAGAAACGCCAGCGCACTTGAATTTATAATAGAAATTGAAGGGAATTCCCTCAATGGCGTCCTTTTTCTTATCAAAAAAACTTAATTGGGCATAACAGGCTTCTCTTGCTTTCTGATCCGATGGGCTCTGTTTCGCCCACGTGCCTTTTTCTGTATCAAGCAAATCTACCACATTAATTGTATCGGCGTTTACTCGAAAACTCTCTGGTCTTTTGTCGTCTGATGGCAGGAAACAATCGACTTCTATGATACTGTATTTCTTGAATTTCTTATCGTTATCAAGATCACGGAAGGGAATAGGATAGAGACGGACCAATTGTGAATTATTTAAATCAACACCTGCGCAACATACGGTTTCGCCATATTTTTTACTGGGGTTAGGATATGCTTTAACAGTTATAAGTATTCGTTTCTTTTCAGGTTTCATGGTGCTTTAAATATGTTTTATTTTTAATCCATTACTATCATACTCTTTAATTTTATTAGCAATTGTAGAACGGTGACATTTTTCAGGGAAACGCTCAAAACACATAATGCAATTTATTCCATCAGAAATATATTGATAAACTTCTTTTACAGCTTCCATGTTTTCGGATAGATATTTCGAATAAGCCTTAAAAAAATAGTCGTAATCCCAATCGGACTTTAGTTTATTGCGAATGGGCGAAGGGCTTCCCAGAACTTTCAAATGAACATATTCAATATTCGCATCTTTAAGTCTCTCCCTCAAAGCAGACTTTGAAAAGCCCTTTTTCCTTGAGAGGGGAACCTCCCTCACATCTATCAAGCGGGAAATATTGAATCTCTTTAAACGGTCAATAAACTCGTCTATTCTCCGCCCTTCGTATCCTATCGTTAATATTTCATATGTTTTCATGACACTTCATTATACCATATCAAAAGTTAAATTTAAATGAAATTTAAAGCCCCTACACCTTCCCCTCAATAATCTTCACTTCTTCAATCTCCTGCATTTTAGCCATCGCCACGCTCAGCGGGTGCTTGGGGTCTGATAGTTCTTTGTAAACCTTTTCTATGGTTTGCAATTTCTTTTCATCGCTCCAATCATCTTTTAATTCAGGCAGATTGGTTAAGTATTTCAGCACCTCACAGCCAGCTGCTTGTATGGCTTCGGGTAAATACAACTCATACACCATAGCATCGATAAGGTGCTCAAAGAAGGAGAAATCTAAACTGCATTGTGGATTTTGTTTTATGGACAAAATAGCTTCAACTATTTTGATGAAAATATTTTGCGTTTTTTCATCGCTAACTTTAATTGGAAACTCTATAACCGTTTCGTGTTTTAAAGTAAATGCTCCGCCTGCTGTCATTATGCCAATGAAACCAAAATAAAACTCCATCAGATTGCTGTTCATTAAAGCCAAAAGATATTTTACAGGAATTTCTTTTGAAGTAAGTATGTAGCCGTTGCTTGGTAAAAAATGGTTTTCATTGTCATAAGCAAAAGCCCATTTGTCGGCAGTTAAACCCCAAATGATTTTTTCTTTTTCAAATTCGGGATAGTATGCCGTGTTGTCTTGAATTTCATACCAATTGTAAGAACCTTGTTTTCTACCAACTCCGGGTTCAAGTTGTTCCTTAAAAGTTTGAAGATGTTTTTTGATTACAGGATAATCTTTTATCTGAATTCCCTTTCTCGTAAAAATTAAAAAATCACTTGTCTGGAAATAATTCCATTTCCGAATATTTCTGCCTTGAAGCAAAGGCTTGATGATAGATTTGTTTGCTTTGTCTTCTTTGATAAGTTCTTTTCTTTTTTCATCATCAATTATAAATGCAGGATTAAAACCAGTTGTAACACCACGATAAATACTGATGGTGCCGGTTTCGTTCATTGTAACCGAACCTTTTTCAATTTTTTCTTTAAATGCAAGTTTAGTTTCATTTTCAATCTGCCATATTTTTTCGCTGAGATTACTTTGCTTCAAAAAGAATTTGTTTTTATCAACGAAAGCGGTCACATCCGAGAAGTCAAGCAAAGAGTCATTGGCAAAAGCAATCTTGATTTTATTGTTTGAATTATTTCTTCTTGAAACAGAAAAAATACAACTGGCTACTAATGCTTCAAAAACATGGACTTCGGTGAAGTCAATAATTTCATTTATTTTAAAATTCGTGAAATACTTTCTCAGATTTTCGCCATAGCTTGTTTTGATAAACTTGTTTGAAGTGATATAAACAAGCGTTCCATTCTCTCTTAAATTTTTTATTCCGTTTTCATAGAAGTAAACATACAAGTCAGCAGTTCCTGAATGTGTTGAATAAAACTTTTTCAATTCGGAAGAAATACCTTTTAATTTTTTGTGTTCAACATATGGCGGGTTGGCAATCACTACATCAAAACCATCGGTGGCTTTGGGAAAGAAATAACGAGGTTCAAAAAAACCTACCGATTCGTATTTAAAGAGGTTGGTATAACTTTGCCAGAGTTTAATTTCCCGTTCTTTTTCGACAATAAATGTTTTATGTTTTTCTTTTAATGCTTTTCTTACCCATTCATAAGTAGATTCGTATTTGCTTTCTATTTGCCTGATTTTCTCGTTGCATTTTTCTGAAATCAGTTTGACTATTTTATTTTTCAACTCCTTTTTATCTTCGGGCATGCTGGCGCTAAAGTATTGCCCGGTAAGGCGGTTGAACTCCTCGAAAAATGGGTCAATTTGATTTTCAAACAAACCGATTTTAACAACATCCGATTCCGGAGCTAATATAAGTGTATTGGCAGTAACAATTTTAAAATCAAGGTTGGGCAGTGGATCAATTCCACGATTTGGTTTACTGGGTTTTTCAGTCTGGTCAACAAGCAATGAGATAAAAAAACGCAACTTAGCAATCTGTGTGGCAATGGGTTGTATATCCACACCATAGATGCATTGTTGAATGATACCCAACTTACGAACATAGTTCCAGTTTTCTTTTTGCAGACGTTTTTTCACTTCTTCCTGCATATAAGCGGGAAAGTTGCTGACAACCATATTGAACCAGATTTTATTTTCGGGGTCAAGTTTACGCAAGATATGTATCATTTTCTGTAAAACACCCATAGGGAAAGCACCTGAACCACAAGCAGGATCTAATATTTTGCAATTATCTATGGCTTTGATGAGTTTTTCTTTTTCCTTTGATGTAAAGTCAGGTTTGTTTTCGGAGTAGGAAAGTAAATCGCGAAGTCGCTGTTCGTCTTTGTCATGCTGAACACATTCGCTTTGCTCACTGTAAACTCCGTGGAGCATCTGTTTAGATTCTTCGCTACGCTCAGAATGACAAGCGGAAAACTGTTGTTTGAGGTAAGCTATCAAACTTTCATCCACCATATAGTTTACAATTTCCCGTGGGGTATAAAAGGAACCGGTCTGCTTTCGTGCAGGGGTTTGGGTTTCGGGGGTATAGCTTGCCAAAAGATTTTCAAATACTTTTCCTAATAACTCAGGGTCAAGTGCAATTTCTTCTTCAATGGGTGTATTTTCTTCAATGGTAAATTTGTATTGGTGTAAAATATCAATTAAACCATAAACGGTAAGTTTGTTTTTCTTTTTATCGTCATAATCCCGGCTAAGGTCAATGTCTTTGTATTCACCAAAAAAAAATTTATCGGGCAAAACAGCCTGTTTAAATTTTTTGGTTGAAAAGCCATCCATGCGGATTTCAACAGGATTATCCTTGTCTTTTTTCTGGTCTAAACATTCGAACAAACCACCATTGAGAAAAGGGATATTCTTGAAGTGTGAAAGAAAATTTTCAGGTTCCCGGAAAAGATCATCAAACCGGTAAACAAGTGGGTCACCGTATTCTTTTGGATTAAATCCTTTGTCGATAACTTTTCTTTGATCAATGGGTTTATTGAGCGTTGCAAAGAAGAGGTTTTGTAAAATTGCTTTATAATAAATTGTCTCATTACCATTTATTCCTTCAAAATCTTTAAGTATGGTTCTCAATTTATTAACATCAAAAAGAGCCGGATTTATTAACCCTTTTTCTTTCATAAACCAGACAAAAAGCAACCTTGTAAGCAGGCGAATAAGCGATTCACTCTGATGAACTTTTTCTTCCACCTTATCTTTTTCGGGGCGTATTTGAGGAAATTTAACTTGCGTTAAAGCCCATAAATACCAATTGAATAACTTTTGATAGAATTGTTTATTGAGTTCTTTTAAGTCAAGCGTTTTCTGCCAGGCATTGTGGAGTTCCACAAAGTTGGTAAAACCGTGCTTGCGAAGAAGTTCATCAAATGAAAGGTCAAAAAGTATCTCAATATGCGCCCGATGAGGGTTGACTATGTTAATGTCTTTAATGAGAGTAACTTTTTCCAGGACATCTTTGCTTTCGTCTCGCTTGTGAAGACGGCGATTTATCACGGATAGGGTAAGCGTGCTGCCGTATTTAAAGAGGAGCAGCACCGGCATGGGGAAAATATTGTTCACTTCCCTGGTGATATGGCTGAGAGCAGTACGGCTGTAGACGCTGTTTGAAAGTTCAATGGTGAAGAACAGATAAGTTTCAATTATTGTGCGGTCAACTTGTTTTGTATCAAATAATGAGGCTTGTTTGAGTACTTCTTCTTTTGAAATCTGAAAGAGCAAGTCAACATATTTCCAGTCTCTACCCAGTGCCTTATCTTCGTTGAATTTTGATTGAATATCTATGAAGGATTCTTTGAATGTAGGATAATCTGGTCTATCAAACGGTGCTTGCCGTTCGGTATTATAACCAAGAGTTTGGAAAAGTTTCAAAGCATTTGTGGTAAGATTTCCTTTTGAAAAGGATTGAATGGACTGTTTTATATTTTGTTTGATATCTGTTGCGAGCATTATTATAACCTTTTTAATTCCTGTTTTACAAACTCTTCGAGCCGTTCTTTGCTCGGAAGTTCAACAAGGTATTTTGATACAAACAAATTGTTGTCCATTCCTGCTGTGGCATATTGAACCAAAGCATCGTTTTTATTGGTTACCAGCAGAATGCCAACTGGTAGATTGTCATCCTGCCGCATTACTTCGGCTTTGTAGTAATTAAGATAGGTGTTAAGTTGTCCGGCATTGATGTGATTGAACTCTCCCACTTTCAGTTCCAACAGCACATGGCATTTGAGGATGCGGTGATAAAATGCTAAGTCAACAAAAAAATATTCATCACCAATCAGGATTTTCTTTTGCCGTGCTTCTAAGCAGAAACCGTACCCCATTTCAAGCATAAAATCCTGCAGGTGGTCGAGTAGAGCCGTTTCTAAGTCGCTTTCTTCCACCACATCTTTTGCTTTCAACCCAAGAAATTCAAAAGCATACACTGATTTAACCACATCAACTGCGTGTGAAGGTTCAGCATTTTCCGCAATCATTGCTGAAAGTTTTTCGGGGTTTTTACTCAGTCCGCTGCGTTCAAAATACAGACTGTTGATTTGTCTTCGCAGTTCACGTACACTCCAGTTACCTTTAATGCATTCCAATTCGTAAAAGGTGCGTTTGAGCGGTTCTTTTACCTCAAACATTTCAGAAAAGTGAGAAAATGATAAGCGGCTGACGAGTTTATCCGGTGGAACCTGCATATCAATATTATGCAATTCGTCAGTCATTGATTGACGAATTTGCGGCAGCATCAATTGGGCAGACAGTGATTGCCCAATCTTATGTGCTTCAAAACCAATTTGTTGTAATTGGGCAGACAGTGTCTGCCTGATTTGGGGATAGATTTGATAAAACTGTCGGAATAGTTTTAAGTTACGGTAGGACAATCCGTTATCATCAAGGCGTTCCGAAAGATTTTGCAGTAGATTTTCGCCATAAGCAGCCCTGTCTTCTCCCTTTTGCTCGTATTCTACGATGTAAAACCCAATCAACCAATTACGGATTGTTATATGTCTATTGATTGCCTTTACAGCCGATTGCTGCAGGGCGGCGTGGGCCTGCTGAACACTGTTAACTAATAGTTCAAAATTCATAGTATCACCTCACTATTAACCATGTTACGAGTTCAAGATCATCCATGTCATTCACCTGCTTTGATGTTGGCACCAGCAATGCCCCGCGCTCAGAAGTGAGTTTTTGATTGCTGCGTTTTTTAAACACATGGCATATTTCAATAATGGCTTTTTTAAGCAGTTTTGTGTACTCGTCCATTTCTTCGCCATTATTAGTTTCTTTATTGAATAATTCACAAAGTCTCTCATAAGACTCTTTCCTGTTCTGGCACATAAGACGATAAATTTCCAGAATCTGCTTTGCGTTGGTGTAGTTAAACCGGACTGTTCCGTCTTTTCTTATATAAACCAGAAAATATGGCTGGAGGGGATTAACTTCTTCGTTTCCTTCGGTATCGCCCTTTTGCTTTAAGCAAAAAACAACACCGGGCATGATTATATCTTTTTCTCCCGGACTGAATCGGTTGAGGTCAATCTCACTGGCATGTGACCCTGATGGAGAAGGCACGACTGCGTATAAACCGAATGGTGCGTCTTCTAATTTTTGGCGGTTGCTCTCTAAGAAATTCATCAACTCAATCCGGAAATCATCTAAGGTAAAATCAGTCAGCGAAATGGATTCGTCCATATCTTCCAAATCGATTACTTCGTCTTTTAGCTTTTTAAGTTGTTGATTCCTGTATTTTAAATCTTCTTCAATCAGTTCTTCAATCTGGTCGGTTGCAAGGATGTTATCCTCGGCTGTTGCAGTAACATCCACTAATGCCATGCGTGCCTCTACGCGTTCTTTGAGGTTAATGTAATTGTCAAGGTCTTTGGTCGGCCAGAAATTTACCAATTGCACTTTTGTATTTTTGCTTCCCAGACGGTCAATTCTGCCAAAACGCTGAATTATTCGGACAGGGTTCCAATGAATATCATAGTTTATGAGATAATCACAATCTTGAAGGTTCTGCCCTTCACTGATACAATCGGAGGCGACCAGGATGTCAATCTCACACTCCTGAGGCATGCCTTTCATCTTTGACCTGTTTTTTGACATAGGTGAAAAGTTAGTGAGAATGCTGCTATAATCATTTTTACCAAATGTTGTACGCGTAGTTGTTCCGGTGACCATTGCAATATTCAAGCCCAAATCTTTCCTTACCCACTCTTTGATGTATTGATAAAGGTATTCTGCAGTATCGGCGAATGCTGTGAATATAATAACTTTTTTATTGCTATTATTAATGGGGTTTTTGATTTTTTCCTCAATTAATTTTTTCAGGTCTTTTAATTTGGCATCACGTTCCGGTGTAACGGCGACTGCATTATTAAACAAATCAACCAGCGCTTCCTTATCTTTCTTTAAATCCTTTAGCCATTTATCAAGTTCCAAATCCGCCAGGTCAAATTTCAATTTTTTACCAACTAACCATTGGTCTATGTCTTCAACGTTTTCTTCCAGTTCCTCTTCATCCGGTTCTAATGTGTCAAGCGATTCTTCTTGTGACTTTGATTTAGATTTTATGAATTCATTAATCCTGTTTTCAAGATTCTCAATTTTCCGAATCGTTCTGTCCATAGATATCCCGAAAGACTCAATTGAACTTTCAAGCCGCTTAAGGAAATTAATCTTCATCATTCCAATAAGGAAGTGTTCGCGGTCTTCCTGCTTGAATGCTAAAACCTCTGTCCCTGCCATTTCTTCATATTTCTGCTTCATATCATCTTTTACATAAGCAGAAGGGTTAAACACAGAGAGTTTATATTCTGAAATATCCTTGTTGATTTTATCGTAGGACGGAAAACGATTTTTAAGGTCAATATCAGGGTAAACTGAATGAGGTTTCATCCTTTCAGGAAACTTAACACCAACGGCATCAATCTTATAAAAACTTTTAATATGTTTGCGGCTGCGGGCAATAGTTAGTTCGTCTAACAGTTTAAAAAAAGAAGAGTCAAGGCGTTCTAATAGATGTTTAACGGTTCTTTTGGGATTCTTTTTCGGGTCAGCCCATAAAGTAAAATGGGTCTGCGCATTCTTAAGGGTAAGGGCAATATCTTTAATTTGACTGCTCTCAAAAAGCGCATCGTTTCTCCCTTCGGTAATAAGCGAGAGCTGATTCCTTAAATCGCGAAGGTTGTTGTTTACCGGAGTAGCTGAAAGCATAAGCACTTTTGTTTTTACACCCGACTTAATTATCTCTTCCATCAGCCATTTTGCACGATTCGGTTTTACTGTGCCATCATCTCTGGTTTTATCCATCGGGTTGCCCCGGAAATTGTGAGACTCGTCAATAACTACCAGGTCAAACGCCCCCCACTTGAAGTTTTCCATATCAATACCATTAGCATCAGATTTACCGGTGACTCTTCCCATATCAGTGTGAAAAAGGACAGTGTAATTAAACCTGTCTCTTACAAAAGGATTCAGCGCATTGTTTTGACTTGCTTGATAAATTGTCCAGTTGTTTGATATCTTTTTTGGACATAGCACAAGTACACGGCTATTGAGTAATTCAAAATACTTGATAACCGCTAATGCCTCAAAGGTTTTACCCAGACCAACGCTGTCAGCTATAATACATCCGTTATGTTTTAAGATTTTATTAATCGCCCCTTTTACGCCATCCTTCTGAAAGTCGTACAGCATATTCCATATTTCGCTTTCAAAAAATCCTGTGCGTTCGGTAAGCAATCCGCCTTTTTGTTGGTCGTCAAGGTAATTTTCAAAAATATGGTACAGGGTTTTAAAGTAAATAAATTCGGGTTCATTCTCTACATATAACTGCTCCAAATACTTTAAAACCTGCTCTTTAACATCTTCAACAAGTCCGGTTTTGTCAGTCCATAATTCATTGAACCAGTTTTTTAAATCATCCAAATCCCTCCTATCCTGAATGACTATATTCAATTCAATATTCGGGCTGCCTCCTAACCCGAGTCCATTCACAGTGAAATTAGAACTCCCCATAATTGCTTCTTTTACACCGTTTGGATTTTCCATCAAATATAGTTTTCCATGCAGGAAGTTCGGTTTAACCATTGATTTGATATCAACCTTTTTCTTAATCCAATCCGAGCATTCTTTAGAAATGGATTTCTGCTTTAAACGGCTTTCAATGGGAATAACCAGTTTGTCGTCCTCAATTTTGAAGTCACGCTTGTTGGTTTTTGTCGGGTCCAGAGATTTAATAAATGTTGGTTCACCAAAGAGAAAATTGAGATGCCCTATCTGGTCAAGTTGGTTTTTAAGTTGTTTGTATGCGTAAATAGTGAAGTATGCTGAAACTATAGATAAACCAGCGCCTTGTTGGACATTGTCAATAAGAAATTGACCAACTGCTCCATTTTTATGATTGTCACGGATTGAGGTATTATTCATTCGTTATTCCTATCTGTATTTAACCACAGAAACCATTTTTTTGCAAGCAAAAAATTCTTTTCCGAAACGGCTCAAAAACTTGCAAAATTTGGTTTTATCCAGAGGGATAGACCTTCCTATACCTTATAAAGGAAGGGTCTTGCAGTGTATACTTATACCGGAACAAAGAAAAGGCTTGACAAAGGTGCTGTTTTGTATTACACTGTGTAATACAGGAGGTGGTAACAATGACTATTGCTGCATCTATCAATACAAAAAAAGAGATCATCAGTGCCAGATGCAATACTCACGTCAAGGAGATTCTGGATGTCTTAAGCCGGACAGAGAATCTCTCTGTGTCAGAGATTGTATCTAAGAGTATCCTTGAGTATCATAAAGAACATTTCCCAAATAAATCCCTGCTTGAGACAGAAAGAAATCTCTTTGGTAAATATAGCAGTGGCAAAGGTGATTTATCCATAAAGAGGAAACAGTACTTGAAGGAGATATTGAGTGGCAAACTTAAGTCTCATTGATGCAGGACCCTTGATCGCCTTATTTGATAATTCCGATAAGTATTACCAGAAGGTCAAGCGCAGACTTGAGAAATATCGTCAGAATGCAAAAGGGAAACTTGTAACTACCTGGCCGATAGTAACCGAGGTTGCTTACATGCTAAAAGAGTACGTTCATATTGAAGCCCAGTTAGATTTCTTAGAATGGATCGCTCTTGGTGGGTTAGAGATATTTGAGTTGACCAGGGACCATCTGCCCAGGATAATAGAATTGCAAAAGAAATATTCCAGCCTTCCAATGGACTTTGCAGATGCTACCTTGATAATTGCAGCGGAAAACTTGCAGATAAATAATATATTTTCCATTGATAAAGACTTTTCAATATACCGTATCTTAGGCAGGAGACATTTTGATAACCTAATGAAATGAGAAAGAACAATGTAACGCAAGGAGGGTTTTTGGTATGGCAGGTAGTATGATACGAGTAGCTATATTAGGGGCTGGGGGATTGGGCAAGGCTGCTGTTAGAATTATAGGCATGAAAAAAGAGATGCGGCTTGTAGCAATCTGCGACAGTTCAGGATTTGCATATAAAAAAGACGGGCTATCTACAAAAGAAATCTTAAATCTCAAGTACCATGTTAGCGTGGGTGACTTATCTTGCGGCAGGAGGGCGAGTGATGCGATAGGCGAGATAATCAATCTATCAAGTAAGATAGACGGTGTATTTGTGGCACTTCCTAATCTACCGAATAGATTTATCCCTGATGTAACGAGGCGTTTTATAGACTCAAATTGTCCTTATGTTTTCACAGATGCCTTGAAGAGGACAGGCGCAGTGAGGCTGATGTTTAAATTGGATAAAGGACTGAAGAAGACTAAGTCTGTCTATATCACAGGCTGTGGTGCTACACCCGGCTTACTAACTGCTGCTGCAGTGATAGCGGCTCAGTCCTTCATCAAGGTGGAGGATGTGAATATAAGGTGGGGGGTTGGCATCTCTAACTGGGAGGCGTATAAGGCTACCATACGGGAGGACATTGCCCATATGCCTGGATACACAGTAGAGAAGGCACGGCGGATGAGTGATGGGGAGGTAGAAAAGTTGCTTGCCAGGACAGGCGGGAGATTAGAACTCCATGAGATGGAACATGCAGATGATATACTATTGAAGCGCGTTGGTGTAGTGGACTCTAATAATAAGGTCCATGTAGGAGGGGTAATGGATACAAGGTCTTCAAAGAAGCCTGTCAGCACTACCATGACACTTACAGGCATAACATTTGAAGGTAAACGCTCAAGTCACAAGTTTATATTAGGCGATGAGACCTCTATGGCAGCCAATGTGATAGGTCCTGCCCTGGGGTATCTTAAGCGGGCGATATGGCTTAAAGAGAGAAGGCTATACGGCATATTCGGCTCAACAGAATTCATGCCGATGGTGGTGAAATAGATATCATGGACCTGAACGAGATTTTAAGAAAAGAGATTGATGACCTGAAAGAAAAGGGGCTATATCGGACTTTAAAGGTAATAGAAGAGACCCAATACCCTGTGGCCAGGATAGACGGAAAGGAATTGATACTCTTCTCTTCAAATGACTATTTAGGACTCGCAGGACATCCTGAAATGATAAAGAGTTCCGTAGAGGCTACAAAGAGGTTCAGAACAGGCGCAGGTTCGTCCAGGCTATTATCTGGGACTATAGAACTCTCAAGAATTCTTGAGAAGAGAATCGCTGAATTTAAAGGGTGTGAAGAGGGAATAGTCTTTTCTACAGGGTATATGACCAACTTAGGCGTGATTACCTCATTAGCAGGCAAGGATGATGCAGCGATTATTGATAAACTGAATCATGCGAGTATCATTGACGGCTGTAAGTTGAGCGGAGCCCAATTAAGGGCATACCCGCATAAGGACATGAAGAAACTTGAAGAGATATTATCCTCAAGCATGAATTTTAGAAGGAGGCTCATCATCACTGATGGTGTATTCAGTATGGATGGCGATATTGCGCCACTCAAAGATATTGTCCAACTTGCAGATAAGTATGGGGCAATAGTTATAGTAGATGATGCACATGGTACAGGGGTGTTAGGAAAGACGGGAAGGGGCATTTTAGAGCATTTTGAGATGAAAGGCGATAGTATCATCCAGATGGGTACATTTAGTAAGGCACTCGGAAGTTTAGGCGGATATGTAGTAGGGTCTCATACTCTGATAGACCTCCTGCGAAATAAAGCAAGGCAATTCATATATACTACTGCATTACCTCCTGGTGTATTGGCAGCTTCTATCGCAGCGATTGAAGTAATTGAAAGAGAACCTGAACAACGCAGCCTGCTCTGGAGCAATACAGAAAGATTTAGAGAAGGATTAAAGAAGTCAGGATTTAATACCATGGAAAGCAGCACACCCATTATACCTATCCTTACAGGGGATGAAGAGAAGACGATGAGGTTATCAAATGGTCTATATGAAGAGGGTATATATGCCCCCGGGATAAGGCCGCCTACAGTCCCTCATGGAATGGGCAGGGTAAGGTTCTCTGTCACAGCCCTACACACAGAAGAGCATCTCAAAAAGGCTCAAGGGGCATTGGAAAAGGTAGGCAGGGAGTTAGGTATAATTTGAAAGGTATATTCATCACCGGCACTGATACATCTGTTGGCAAGACTGTTGTTGCAGCGGCATTTGCCAGGGCACTAAAGGTATCTGGTAAAGATGTAGGCGTAATGAAACCTGTATCAACCGGCGGTGCAAAGTCAGAAGATGCAGAATTCTTGATAAAGGCATCAGGCGTTAGTGACGATTTGAATCTAATCAATCCTATCCACCTCAAGACCCCGCTTGCCCCATGGGTTGCAAGCCAGCTCACAAAAAATTCCATTGATTTGGACAAGGTATGGCAGGCATATAAGACATTATCTGATAGACATCAATTAATGATTGTAGAAGGGATAGGTGGGCTTATGGTGCCTATACGTAAGGATTTTTTTGTAGCAGATATGATAAAGAGATTAAACCTACCAATCGTTATCGTATCAAGGCAAATATTGGGGACTATAAACCACACGCTATTGACAATCAAACTTGCCAGATATTATAACATAAAAATCCTCGGAATCGTTATGAATAATACATCTAAGGGTGAGGGGGACATTCTTAAGAAAACCAACATCAATGCGATAGAAAAATTTGGTAAGGTTAAGGTGTTAGGGTCACTCCCTTTTGACAGCACTTTAAACGTCCCACGCGGCACCTTAGGCAGGATTGTAAAATACGCCCATAGGTTTATTGATATAGATAAAGTGATGGACTCTTAAAAATCCCCTCTTGACAAAAAATAAAAATGTGTTATTATATATTAGCACTCTAAGGTAGAGAGTGCTAAAGGGGAAAGGATGCATGAGGTTGAGTTAGAAAAAAGAAAACAAAGAGTTTTAGAGATAATTATAGAATCCTATACTGCCACTGCCTCACCTGTAGGGTCGCTTACTATATCACGCAAATACAGGTTAGGTTTGAGTCCTGCTACAATCAGAAATATTATGGCAGAACTTGAGGAGGAGGGACTCCTTGCCCAGCCGCATACGTCTGGAGGCAGGTTACCCACTGATAAGGGATATAGGTTCTATGTTGATTCACTTACCCATAGGAAGTACATTGCACCAGAAGACGAAAAGAGAATAGAGCGGGAATATAAATTAAGGAAGAAAGAGTTAGAATCCCTGATAGAAGAGACTTCCAGAATATTATCCATAATAACAAACTATGCAGGGATGGTTTTATTTCCAAGGGTGTCACATGGGATATTCAAACGTATAGAGATAATCCCGATTAGTCGTGATAAGGTATCTGTGATATTGTTGACAACATCCTGGTGGATGAATAAAACGATAGTTGAATTAAGAGAGCCGATTGAGGATAGCGAATTAAAACGGCTGGTGAGGCTATTGAATAACGAATTAGAAGGCATGGCATTATATGAGATAGAGGATTATATCTTGAGCCGGCTTATAGAGGAGAAAAGAGACCCTGTATTTTATATGTTCAAACGTGCAGCAGAACTCTTTGGCTTCAGCCTCAGGGTAATAGATGATGATAGAATGGACTTAGACGGGACAAGCAGGATATTGGAACAGCCTGAATTTCAAGATATAGACAGGATAAGGGTGGTGCTAAAGGCGTTAGAAGATAAGAAGGCAATATTGGAAATTATGAAGCAGGATATTGGAAAAGAGGGCATCAACATACATATTGGCAGGGAAACAGGCTATAGAGAAATTGAAGACTGCAGCATCATCACTGCTTCTTATAAGATGAAGGATATGCCGATTGGCACACTTGGGGTTATAGGACCTGTCAGGATGGACTATCTGAGAACCATATCAGTGGTATCTCATATATCAGAGGTACTTAGCAAGATGATTAGTGACATAGTGGAGTAGGAGAAGGGAATTCCTATAGTATTAAATTATGGAAGCGAAGATGAAAATAAATGAGAAGGCTGACAAAAATGGCGAGAAAGAACAGGGTATCCTCAGGTGCGAGGAAGAGGCAATAGATGAATTACAAAAGGAGTTAAAAGAAGAGAAAAGGTTATTAGAAGAGGCTGTAACTGTCCATAAGAAAGAGTATGATGCACTTTTAGAAAAGGCAAAAGAATCACAAGTCAGTTTTGACAGATTATTGAGGCTACAGGCAGAATTTGATAATTACAGAAAAAGGATGGAGAAAGAAAGGATAGAATATATCAAGTTTGCTAATGAAGGCATAATAAAGGAACTTCTATCGGTTGCGGATAATTTTGAACGTGCCTTGAATTCAACGTCTCGTGCCCATGATTTTAACGTGCTGCATCAAGGGGTAGAGATGATATTAAAACAACTTCAAGAGTTACTGAAAGAAAAGGGGATAACTAAGATAGAGGCTGTAGGGATACAGTTTGACCCGAATAAACATGAGGCCATAGCAGAAGTTGAAACTTCAGAACATCCTGACCATTTTGTTGTTGAAGAATTACAGAAAGGCTATATGTTAAACGGCCGCGTGATAAGGCCTGCAGCAGTTAAGGTAGCCAAGAAACCCCAGGAAAAGGGAGTGACTGCGGAAGAGAAAGCGAAAGGAGTAATAGAATAATGGCAAAGGTAATAGGAATAGATTTAGGAACTTCTAATTCAGCAGCAGCAGTTATGCAGGCAGGTAAGCCTGTTATAATCCCGTCTGCTGAGGGAACAAGTCTTGGCGGTAAGGCATTCCCGAGTTATGTGGCTTTTACAAAGGATGGCCAGAAGTTAGTCGGTGAGCCCGCAAGGAGGCAGGCTGTAATAAACCCTGAAGGGACCGTATTAGCGATAAAACGCAAGATGGGGACAGACTACAAGGTAAAGATATTCGGGAAGGAATATACACCCCAGCAGTTATCTGCATTTATACTACAGAAGGTAAAACAGGATGCAGAGGCATATCTCAGTGACACGGTCAATGAGGTTGTAATTACTGTCCCAGCCTATTTCAATGATAATCAGAGGCAGGCTACAAAGGATGCAGGTGAAATAGCAGGCCTTAAAGTCTTAAGGATAATAAATGAGCCGACTGCTGCATGCCTTGCATTCGGGCTGGATAAGAAGGGCAAGGAACAGAAGGTACTGGTATTTGATTTGGGCGGCGGGACACTTGACGTCACTATCATGGATATGGCTGAAGGTGTCTTTGAGGTAAAATCCACGAGCGGCGATACCCAGTTAGGCGGGACAGACATGGATAATGCGTTGATAAATTATATCGCTTCAGAATTCAAAAAGGATACAGGGATAGACCTTAGAAACGATAAGATGGCTATGCAGAGATTGCGAGAGGCTAGCGAGAAGGCAAAGATAGAATTATCAAATGTCCTTTCTACAGATATAAATCTGCCATTTATAACGGCAGACCAGACAGGCCCAAAGCATCTTACAATGGCCCTGACCAGGGCAAAGTTAGAAGAGTTGATAATGCCTACGATAGAGCGGTGTGTCCACCCTCTTGAACAGGCATTGAGTGATGCACACATGACACCAAAGGATATAGATAGAATAATAATGGTAGGGGGTCCTACGAGAATGCCCATAGTCCAGAAATTCTTAGAGGAACATGTGAGCAGAGAGATTGAACGCGGGGTTGACCCTATGGAATGCGTGGCTATGGGGGCTGCAATACAGGCTGCTGTCTTGAAGGGCGAGGTAAAGGACGTGTTACTTTTGGATGTCACTCCACTTTCACTCGGCATAGAGACATTAGGAGGTGTATTTACCAGACTCATAGATAGAAATACGACAATCCCTACACGTAAGAGCCAGATATTCTCTACTGCAGCTGACAATCAGCCTGCTGTGGATATACATGTGCTGCAGGGTGAGAGGCCAATGGCAGCAAATAATACTGAGTTAGGACGTTTTGACCTCATAGGTATCCCGTCGGCACCGAGGGGTGTCCCGCAGATTGAGGTGACGTTTGATATAGATGCCAATGGTATCCTGCATGTCACAGCCAAAGACCTGGGAACAGGTAAAGAGCAATCTATCCGCATAACCGCACCTACAAAACTTGCAAGCGACCAGATAGAAAAGATGGTAAAGGAGGCTGAAAAGTTTGCAGAGGAAGATAAGAAGAGGCAAGAAGAGGTAGAGGTGCTGAACCAGGCAGATACGCTGATATATACTACAGAGAAATCCCTCAAGGATCTTGGCGATAAGATTTCAGCAGGTGATAAAGAAAAGATAGAAGAAGAACTTAAATCGCTTAAAGAGGCTTTAAAGGGCAAGGATATTGACATTATCAAGAAATCCATGGAGGACCTGACAAAGGCATCTCACAAACTCGCCGAAGAGGTTTATAAACAGGCTGCAAGTAAGACTAAAGCAGGAGGAGCTCAAGGCGGTGAAAAGAGTTCTAAGAAGGATGGCAAGGAAGAAGATATAGTAGATGCCGATTATGAAGTAAAAGACGATAAGGATCAGAAAAAATAGGTGAAATACTTTGGCAAAACGAGATTATTACGAGGTCTTAGGTGTCAGCAAGAATGTAAGCCAGGATGAGATTAAAAAGGCGTACAGGAAATCGGCATTAAAGTACCACCCTGATAAGAACCCGGGTAATAAAGAATCTGAGGAAAAGTTCAAAGAGGCTACAGAGGCATACGAGGTCTTAAAGGATTCCCAGAAGAGGGCTGCATATGACCAGTTTGGCCATTCATTAGGTGGCGGGCTTGGTGGGTTTGAAGGGTTTGGCAGAGAATCCGGTGGTTTTAGTGACGTATTCAGTGAGGTCTTTGAAGACATATTTGAGACAGGACCAAGGCGCAGGGCAGCACGTCCTGCAAGGGGCTCTGACCTTCAGTATGAGTTAGAGGTCTCTTTCAAAGATTCGGCATTTGGGATAGATAAGACTATCAAAATCCCGCGTGAGGAGGTTTGTAACAACTGTAATGGTAACGGAGCCAAACCCGGGACAGGTAAGAGAAGGTGTTCAACATGCGGCGGGACAGGACAGATAAGGATTTCCCAGGGGTTCTTCAGCCTTGCAAGGACCTGTAATAGATGTGGTGGTGAAGGTGAGACTATAGAGGCGCCATGCCCTACTTGCCGTGGGAGCGGAAGGGTCAGGGTGGAGAGGAAGATAGAAGTGAAAATCCCTCCAGGCGTAGAGGACGGCATGAGGCTCAGGGTCAGCGGTGAAGGTGAAGCAGGCATACGAGGGGGACCCAGGGGGGATTTATATGTCCTGATACATGTCCAGCCAAGTGATATATTTGAACGGCATAATAATGATTTAATATGTGAAATCCCGATTACATTCATCCAGGCGGCATTGGGTAGCGAAATAGAGGTGCCAACATTAGATGGCAGGGCTACTATAAAGATACCGCCAGGGACGCAAGGTAACAAGGTATTCAGGTTAAAGGGCAAAGGCATGTCAAGCGTAAGGGGATATGGCAAAGGGGATTTGCATGTCCGAGTAATTGTTGAGGTGCCAACCAATTTGAATGCGAGACAGAAAGCACTTTTGGAAGAATTTGCCAGGGCAAGCGGCGAAGATGTAAATCCGATGAGTAAGTCATTTATGGATAAGATAAAGGATGCGTTTAAGTGACCCTCACCTTAATCCTCTCCCCTTGAGGGAGAGGGAAGGGTGAGGGGATAATTTAGAAGGAGGATAGGTTAGTATGCCAACGTATGAGTATGAGTGTAAAAAATGTGGAAACAAATTTGAGGCCTTTCAACAAATAACGGCAGAGCCTTTAGAAAAGTGCCCTGAATGCGGCGGAAAGGTCCAGAGGCTTATAGGGGCAGGTGCAGGGTTCATATTCAAAGGCTCTGGGTTCTACGCCACAGACCACAGGAGTGCGAGTTACAAGAAGAAAGAGAAAGAAGAAAGTGGCGTACCCGCATGCCCTGCAAAGCAAGAGAACTCAAAGGCATGCCAGTCCTGTGACAAAGGGTAAGGGTTGAGACTAAATAAATTCTGGCTGCCTGTCTACCTCTATGCCTTTCTCATCTTTATTCTTTCCTCAATCCCAAAACTGCCACAAATAAGCCCTGATATCCCAAATCTGGATAAGTTATTGCACATAATTGAATATGGAATATTCGGGCTTTTATTGGCAAGGGCATTTGAGAATTCTTCTGCTCAATTCCTAAGACCCTTCCCTTATGTGGAAGGGGGAAGGTCTATCCTTTTTAGGATAAGGGATAAGACTTTAATTTTAACTATTATCATCTCATGCCTGTATGGTATAACAGATGAGATTCACCAGGCATTTGTCCCTGGCAGAGAGTCTAATGCATGGGAT